>Ga0209640_10000544_pt1 | contig 29505 bp, 31 predicted proteins | sample RifCSP10_1_FD_184018 | JGI IMG/M metagenome (GOLD analysis project Ga0209640, IMG submission 184018) | Soil microbial communities from Rifle, Colorado - Rifle CSP2_sed 10_1 (SPAdes) (version 2) | ecosystem: Environmental > Terrestrial > Deep subsurface > Rock core/Sediment | place: Rifle... | reverse complement strand
AGGTATTCGTCCGGTGCCTGGACGGAGTGTTCCTGTTCACGGTAAAAAGTCAGCTGCAAAAAGTGCAGGAGGCGTTCACTCGGCTGTGGCGCGGTAAACCGGCGATGAACGTGCCCAAGGACAACCGCATCGGAGAAAGCAGGTGATCCTGGAACGCGGTGCGGCGCGCGCCGAAAAACGTTTCAAGTCGCTAACCAAGCTTCTCATCACGAAGCTCAAGGAAGCGATCGTCAGCGGCAAGCTTGCTCCCGGCGAGTTACTTGGCGAAACCCAACTGGCAGCTTCGCTAAAAGTCGGACCGGTGGCGTTGCGTGAAGCGCTGCGCGCGCTCGAATCGGAGGGCTACGTCACGTTTCGCCCCGACAACGAAGTCGTGGTGAGCAAACCCAGCCGCGAAGAGATCGAAGATTTTTACGCTATCGCCGGCGCGCTCGAGGGGCTGGCCGCTCGGCTCGCGGTCGCGCGCGCTCGGCCGGATGAAGTAGAGCGCTTGCGCGAATTGCATCAAGCGCTCAAAGAAGCCTGCCAAAAGCGCGATGTGATTCGCTACTTCGACGCTAGAAATGACTTTCATCGTCTGATCGCAGAGATCGCCCGTAACGAACGCCTCTACCGGTTAATCGATCAACTACGCCAGGAACTGCAGAAGACCCGGACCCTCTCGCTTCACCAGCCGCAGTATCTGGACTATTCGATGCGCGAGCACGATCAAATCATGGATGCCTTTCTCAAAAAAAACCCGGAGCTGGCCGGCAGCGCCATGGAACGTCACCTCAACAATCAAATGGAGACTTTAAAAACCGTCAGCGACACTAAGAAAGGAGAAAAGCGATGAACGACGACATGCCCGAACGGAAAGCGCGCGCACTCGGAATCAACCACGTCGTGCTCGAAGTTGAGGATCTGGACAAGGCGTTGGAATTCTACGGCGCGCTCTTTCAGTTTACGCTGCGCGGCAAAAGCGATCACAACGCCTTTATCGATCTCGGCGACCAGTTCATCCAGTTGACTCGCGGTAGAACCCAGGCGGCCGACAGCAAGCGCCACTTCGGCCTGGTGGTCGACGACCGCGAGGCCGTCAAGCGGGTCATGGAAAAACTCGGCATCAAGAGCATTAACGACCGCCTCAACATTCTCGACCCCTGGGGCAATCGGATCGAAGTGGTGCCCTACGACGATTGCCAGTTCACCAAGGCGCCGCAAGTGCTCGCAGGCATGGGCGTCGCAGCCATCGACAAAACGGCGAATGCCATCGAAGAGTTAAAAAAGAAAGGCATGGCCGCGCAGGCTTAACCGCTCGCATGGATCCTGCACCGGGGAATCCCTACGCCAAACCGCTGGTCGCTCAGCCGACGCGTGTCGTCTAATCGCTCTCGCCTTGCGCGCCTGCGTGAAGCGCGCCGCGTCAAGCTGCTGCGCCTCGAAGGCGCGCCTTCGTGAGCCGGACTACGGCCGTGCCGCCGCCCTATGGCGCCTCCGTCTTCTCCGTTTGGTTAGCGCTGTCGGCGGTTTATCTCATCTGGGGCTCGACCTATCTGGCAATCCGTTTTACGGTCGAAACCGTGCCGCCATTTTTATCCGCGGCGGCGCGCTTCACGGTTTCGGGAGCGTTCTTGTTCGCCTGGCGCCACATCGCCGGCGATCGCAAAGCGACACCTGCGGAATGGCGCAACGCTTCGATCATCGGCATTTTTCTGCTCGTCGGTGGTAACGGCGGCGTAGTTTGGGCGGCACAATTTATACCGTCGAGCCTTGCGGCTTTATTGGTCGCCACCGTGCCGCTCTGGATGATTCTCTTCGACGCGCTTCGTCACGGCGGCGGCAGACCCGGCCCAAGTGCGCTCTCGGGCATACTGATCGGCTTTTGCGGCGCGGTATTGCTGGTCGGCTGGAGCGCCAATCAGGCGAGCGCGGAAAATCTTCAGGGCGCCATCGCGGTCTTGATCGCGTCGTGCTTTTGGGCGGTCGGCTCGATCTTCGCCAAGACCGCCAAGCTGCCCGCTTCGCCGTTGATGACGACTGCCATCGAGATGCTCGTCGGCGGCACCGTGCAGATTGCGATCGCCTACGCGTTCGGGGAATTCAGCAATTTGAATTTAGCCGCGGTCTCGTCGCGCTCCGCCGCGGCTTGGATTTATCTGACGGTCATCGGCCCGGCCGCCTTTGTCGCTTACGCCTGGCTGCTGCGCGTCGCGCCGATCCCGCTGGTGGCCACCTACTCTTATGTCAATCCTCTGGTGGCGATTGTCCTCGGCTATTTTCTCGGCAACGAAATCCTCACGCCGCGGATTCTGCTCGCCGCCGGTCTCATCATCGGCTCGGTGGCGCTGGTGAGCCGCCGCGCGGGCTAGAACGCTCCCGCGATTTCAAAATGCAGATTTCAGATATTTCGGATCGCAGAAAAAGGGGTCGTTATACGAGTTGCGACGGGGAACCATTTGACAGTCTGTTCCTACCTTTGTAACTGATGAATGGAAGCGAGGATTGTAGGCGTGCTCGCCGCTCAGCTTTAGAATCTGCCATTTGAAATTGACAGTCACCCGAAGGAGTGTTCCATGGCCATCAAACTTTATGACGCGGTGCCGTCGTCAAACAGCGACCGGGTAAAAATCGCCTTGTATGAGAAGGGACTTCACTACGAGCGCGTCACTCTGAATCTCGCCAAGAAAGATCAGAAGCGTCCTGAGTTTCTGAAGCTCAATCCGTACGGCAAAGTACCGGTGATCGACGATGACGGGCAGGTTCTGTTCGAGTCTTGCATCATCAACGAATATCTCGATGAAAAATACCCGTACCCGCCGCTGACGCCGGAAGATCCTTACCTGCGCGGCCGCGGCCGCGTGCTGGTCGACTACGCGCTAAACTACATGCACGAGCCCTACTGGGCGCTGCGCGGCGAGATGCTCAAGGCGGTAAACGACCGCAATGCAGCCGTCATCGAGGAAAAGCACCGTAGCTTGAGAGACTTGCTTCAGTACCTCGAAGAGGCGCTGGGCGATAAGACTTTTTTCCTCGGCGACCTCAGTCTAACGGATATCGCCATCGTGCCGCGCGCACTGCGCATGGAAGCATACGGCGCCTTGCCGGCGCCGTCGCTGCCCCGATTGAGCGCTTGGCTTCAGCGCATGAAAGAACGGCCGTCGGTCAAGCAGATTCTCTAGTATGCTGCGGCAAACGACTCAGAGAACTTCTCCCGCCCGGTCGATTGCTCGTGATACGGTAGTTTTAGCACGTTTCGCAAATTTGCTGTCCCGGCGGCATAAAAACCGATTCCTCGCGCTAAGGCGCCAAGATTCGTTCTTTCCTTTGCGGTCTTTGCGTCTTGGCGGGAGATACTCCGGGCTATGGTTGAGACTCTGCCGCGCTTGTAGGTACGTGATCGGATTCATTCACGGTCGCGTGCCACGTCCACGTTCCACGCGCCTTATTCGCTATCTCAAAACCTCTTTGAGCTTCGCCACGACGGCAGGCGGCGTCTTGAATAGACTGTGAATCGCGCGCTCGATTTCTTCTCCCGAGGCGGGCGCGATTTCCAAGTTGGCCTTGGCGGCTTCACTCAAAAATTCGGAATCTTTTACCGTTTGGGAAAATGCCTGCCGCAGGGTCTGAACCCGATTCTTCGGCGTGGCCGGGGGAATCGAGTAACTGTAGGTGATCGCGCTCGGCTGGTGCACGCCGGCCTCGATGAGCTGGCGCGCCTCCGCGGTCTTGGCAAAGCCGATCGTCAGCGGCACGTTCGGCAGATCGGCGTGGGCCTTGGGCGCGCTTTGCACCATGATCGAAACCAGATTATTGTCGAGCGCTTTACGCCAGGTGGTCCGGACCGAAACCCAGGAGAATCCGCACATTCCGTCGACCTCTCCCGATTCCACCGCCACTCGCATGTCGGCAGTGCCCTTGTAGCCCGCAATCAAGCGCAGCGGAAACCCGATCGCCTCCTTCAGCACTTTGGCGACGTCGTCCGTGGTCGCGCCCGGCGCGCTGCCGGCGAGCTTGAAAACCGTTTTCGATGCCAGCCACTGGTCGGCGGTGGTCACACCGGTCTTGCGGCTGAGCAGGCAGAGATCGTGATTGTAGCCGGGCGCCCCCATCCACTCCATTTTGCGCGCGTCGAAGGCGATGCCCTGGCCGCCCACCAGCTGGGCGAGAATCTGGTTGCCGTTGAAGGCACCGATCGTGAGGCCGTCGGGCTTGGCAACATTGTAAACATGATTGGCCGCGATCAAGCTGCCGGCTCCGGTCATGTTTTCGACCACGACACTGGGATTTCCCGGCACGTACTTTCCCATGTGGCGCGACACCGTACGCGCAAACGTGTCGAACCCGCCGCCGGGCGAAAAGCCGACGACGATGCGAATGACCTTGCCGCGGTAAAAATCTTCTCCAGCTGCGCCGGCGTCGACCCGCGCCGCCGCGCCCAGAGTCAGCATCGCCGCCAAACTGATCATTCGAACTAAATATGTTTTCATCAGGGTGTCCTTTCTTACGCGCATCAGTCCTAGCACGCTACAAACTATTGGAAACGATGCAACGTCGTCAACCAAATGTTTCAACTGCCGGCGCAGACCGTGAACAACGCGTTGACAACCAGCAGCGTTCGCCTATATTGACGCAAACCGGGAGGAGATCGATATGCGCATCAAACTGATCGTCATCAGTGCCATCATCGCAATCGCCGCGGCGGGAATGTCTCATGCCGAAGATTTCTACAAGGGCAAAACCATTCGCGTCATCGTCGGCGGCAGCGCCGGCGGCGGCTTCGATATTTACTCACGCGCCATGGCGCGCCACATGGGAAAACATATTGCCGGCAACCCGGCTCTGGTCGTCGAAAACATGACCGGCGCCGGCACGCTGATCGCAGCCAAGTATCTGCACAGCAGCGCCAAGCCCGACGGCCTCACCTTCGGCATGTTCAACGGCGCCCTGATTTTGGGCAGAGTCCTGGGCATGAAGGGCATTGATTTCGAAGTCCGAGAACTGGAGTTTCTCGGTGTGCCGGTGCAGGACAGCACCGTCTGCGCGCTGCGCAAAGAGAGCGGCGTCACCAACATGGATCAATGGTTCGCCACGAAAACACCGATCAAACTAGGCGGCTTGAGCCCGGGCAACAGCACCAGCGATGTGGCACGCATCATCGGCGCGGCTCTCAATCTACCGGTGCAGCTGGTCGAAGGTTACAAAGGAACCAATGAGATTCGTCTCGCCGCGGACGCCGGAGAGATCAACGGTGCCTGCTGGGCTTGGGAAACATTAAGAGTGGCGTGGAGCAAAGCCATCCCCGCCGGCGACGTAAAAGTGGTCCTGCAAGTCACCGCGAAAAAGATTCCCGATCTGGCCAACGTGCCGATGGCGCTCGATTTGGCAAAAACCGATGAAGCACGACAACTGCTCAAAGCCGGCGCGATCGACCCGGCGGCGATCGTCCGAGTCTATGTTACGATACCCCGCACGCCGAAAGACCGCTTGCAAATCCTGCGCAATGCTTTTGCCAAGACTCTGGTCGATCCGGAATTTGTGGCGGAGGCCAAGAAAGCCAATCTCGACATCAATCCGCTAACCGGCGAAGAAGTGAAAAAAATCGTCGACGATCTCTTCAGACTCAGTCCCGCCACGAAAACCAAACTGGCCGGGATCCTCGCGCCCAAGTGAGCACGGCGAATTCAAACCTGGGGACATGAGATGTTGCATAAAACCGGGAAATTGCATCTGACACTGCTTTCACTGATTTTGTGCGGCTTGCCGACTATCGGCCAAAGCCGGCTACAGGCGGCGCAGGGAGCCGATCTGAAACCCGAGAAGAATCGGCTTGAAGTCGCCATCGCCGCCAGCGGCCCCCTCTATCTGCCCGTGCTCCTGGCAAATCAAGCCGGGTACTTCAGCAAACGGGGCGTGACTGTCAACTTGACCACGCTCAGCGCCACCGCATCCGCGCAGGCGCTTCTCTCCGGCCAGGTCGATATCTATCAAGGCGGCGCCGCAACTATTCACGCCAACGTCGGCGGCTCGGATTTGATTTATATCGCCGCCTCGGTGGATCGCAGCACACTGGTTTTGTTCGGCCAAAAAGAACTCACGTCATTCGACAACTTGCGTGGCAAGTCCGTGGCGACCACTTCCGTCGGCGCTTTCGGCGAGATCGCCATGCGCAAAAGCGCCAAAGAGCACGGCATGGAGATCGGCAAGGATATCAAACTCCTGTACCACAAGGGTCCGCCGGACGCGCTTTCGACGTTTCTGCTCGGCAATGCCGACGGCGTCATCATCACTCCCCCGCAAACCGACATGGCACGCAGCAAAGGGTTTCCCGTGATCATCGACTTCTATGAAAAGGGATTGAAAATTATCGGGCCCGGCACGGGAGTGGCGCGATCTTTCATGCAGAAAAACCCGAATACCTTAAAAATATTTCTGATGGGTTATCTCGACGGCATCAAGCGCTGTCTCGACGACCCAGTCTACGCTCACAAAATTCTTGCCCAAACAAGTAAAATCAGCGATACCAAACTGCTGGAAGACAGCTATCGCAACGGCGTGAAAGTCTGGAACAAGGATATGACCGTCGATCCGGAAGCGATTCGTCTCGTATTGGATTTTTCCAATAATCCGAAAGCCGCGGAACTGGATCCAAAGCGATTCTACGACAATACGCTCATTCGCGAAGTCAATCGTGATTACGCGTCGAAGCTGTTTCCTGGGCAGATAAAATAATTGCGCCGACCGCTCCGCCCGACTTGAACGTTTCTAAACCCGCGCGCGTGTCTCAATCGCTCGGTTGGAATTTCTCCGAGTCTAAGATAAATAAGTCGAGGATCGAATCAGCGAGCTGAGGAGTCATTCATGCGCATTATTGACGCCGACGGCCATGTATTGGAAAGAGACATTCCCTGGGCGGATCTAATCGACGCGCCCTACCGTTCGCGCGCGCCAAAAGCCGTCAAAGACAACCGCGGTTTCACTTTCGTCATGATCGACGGAAGACTCACACCCAAGCCAGTGGGCAAAGCCTGCAGCTTCGTGGGCGCGCCGCGCAGCCATCATCCCCAGCCGACCACGGGCATGGTCGATCCAAAGCAGCGCCTGAAAGATATGGACCTGGAAGGAATCGACACGGCTGTACTCTTCGGCACTTCCCCGTTTTTGAGCCTGCCGTTCGTCGAAGACAAGGATCTCGCCTGCGCGATTGCGCGCGTCTACAACAATTGGCTGGCGAATTATTGCAGCGCCGATCCACGCCGTCTCAAGGGCGTGGCCGCAGTCGCAATCCAAGATCCGGTGGAGTCTGTGAAGGAACTTCGCCGCGCGGTTGAAGAGCTTAAGTTTATCGCGGTCGCGGCGCCGCCGATATCGGCATCGAAAAAAAATCTTGACGATTCCGATCTCTTTCCATTCTTCGCCGAAGCGGAGCGGCTCGACGTGCCGGTATGTATTCACGTCGGCGCGGGCGATGGTGTACCGGCGGGGACAGAGCGCTTCGATCACCCTTTCTTCACCCACGCGATGGCGCACCCCTTCGAGCAAATGATCGCTGCGCTCTGCGTGGTTGCGGGCGGCTTGCTGGAAAGATTTCCGCGCTTGAAATTTGCCTTCATGGAAGCGGGCTGCGGATGGGTGCCGTACTGGATGGAGCGGCTCGACGAGCATTATGAGATCCTTCAGCCAACCGTGCCGTGGCTCACCAAGCCGCCGAGTGAATACATGAAGAGCGGGCAAATGTTTTATGCCTTCGAAATGGAAGAGAAGACGCTTCCTTTTGTCGCCCAATTCGTCGGTGCGGAGAGGCTTGTTTTTGCCACCGACTACAATCACAGCGATTCAAAATTTCCCCACACCGTCGAAGAAGTTATGGAGCGAAAAGACCTTTCCGACTCGCTCAAAGAGAAACTCATGGGCGAAAACGCAGCGAAGCTTTATAGTTTGTAGCCTCTTAAAGTGCAACTTAATCTAGCTGTCTTAGGTGGGGCCGCTGCGTCGTCTCCTGCCAAGATCTCCTTCGTTTCTCTTTTTTTTCATGTCCCAGGAAGCCGAGAAGTCTCGCGCCGAGCAAGTAACGCCTTGTGCCGCCATTCGTCCAATAACAACGAGCGTGCCTTGTCGGAATCGGTCAAGCCACAGGATGGTTTGAAGGCTCGAGAGTAAGCCTTTAGAATGAATAGGGGATTATGAGAGATTTAAACAAATACCTTAAGTATCTGCTCTCGTACGGGCGTTGAGCAAGCGGTTGCCCGTTTCATGGAGGTAAAATGAAGTCGGCAACGCGGTTGATGGGAATCGTCATCGTGGCGGCAGTGTCTTTCGTCGGCTGTCACGAACTGGGACATGTCGACGGCATTGGCGACTACGGCGGGATTGGCGGCGGGGACATTGTCGGTGAAGTCGAGTATGTCGACACGCGAGCGCGCGAGATCGAAATCCGCACGGACGCCGGACGCACGTCAGTTCTCCGGTACGATGACAGGACTCAGGTTATCTATCGTCAGCGCAATTATTCCGTCGACAATCTTGAGCGAGGCGACTATGTGGCGGCGCGGGTTCAGCAAGATAGCGAGGGCCGAAGCTACACCGATACCATCACGGTCAGAGAAAGCGTGCAGGATCGCAGTGGACGCGCCGGCAGCGGCCGCTTCGATCGGATCGACGGCCGAGTCGAATACATCGATGCACGACGCGGGACCTTCGAGGTCCGCGATCAGCGCAATCGTTTGGTCGTCGTTGCAGTCCCGTTCAACGCGCCGCGGCAGGTGATCGATCGGTTCAATCGCCTGCGCGAGGGAGATTCTGTGCGGATCGAGGGACGTTCGGTCGGCAGCGACCGCTTGGAATTGGAGAACTTTCTCTAGAGTTAATGCGAACAGATCTGCCGGCGCGCTCAAGGGAAAGGTTTGCGTCGCCCAAGCACCAGATCGCAGGCTGCTCAAAAAGATTCAGAGGCGAGACGCGCGAAGACCGATAAGCGGAGGCGTACTCTTGTACGTTGACGCGCAATCGATCGAGCGCAACGAAGCATATGAGTCTTTTTCAGCAGCCTGCGTTAGTGCAGAATCTGCTTAAAAAAATCGTTCCCTTTGTCGTCGACTAGAATAAATGCCGGAAAATCCTCCACCTCGATCTTCCAGATCGCTTCCATTCCCAGCTCGGGATATTCCATCACGTCGACTTTCTTGATGTTCTCCTTGGCGAGAATCGCCGCCGGACCGCCGATCGAGCCGAGATAAAAGCCGCCGTATTTTTTGCACGCGTCGGTCACCTGCTGGCTGCGATTGCCTTTCGCGAGCGTGATCAGCGCGGCGCCGTGCGACTGGAACAAATCGACGTAGGAGTCCATCCGCCCCGCCGTCGTTGGACCGAAGGAGCCTGATGGCATTCCGTCAGGCGTCTTGGCCGGACCGGCGTAGTAGATGGGATGATCTTTTACATATTGGGGCAGTCCATCTCCCCGATCCAACCGTTCCTTTAATTTCGCGTGTGCGATGTCGCGCGCGACGATCATCGTACCGCTTAACGAGAGCTGCGTCGTGACCGGATACTTGGTTAGCTGCGCGAGAATCTCGGTCATCGGCCGGTTGAGATCTACTTTGACGACGTTGCTCTCGACCTTGCCGCGATACTCTTCGGGAATCAGCCGGCCCGGATCGCGCTCGAGCTCTTCGAGCCAAACGCCGTCCCGATTGATCTTCGCTTTGGCGTTACGATCTGCCGAACAAGAAACGCCCATGCCAACCGGACAAGAAGCACCGTGGCGCGGCAAACGAATGATCCGCGCATCCAGGGCGAAATACTTGCCGCCGAACTGCGCGCCGTAGCCCGCCTTATAGGCCTGCTCAAGCATGCGGTTTTCCAACTCCACGTCGCGAAATGCCCGACCGTGCGCGTTGCCTGTGGTCGGGAGATGATCCAGGTAGCCGGTCGTGGCGAGCTTGACGGTCTTCAGACAAGCCTCGGCCGAGGTGCCGCCGATCACAAACGCCAAATGATAGGGCGGGCAACCCGCGGTGCCCAAGGTCTTCATCTTCTCCGTGAGGAATTTTTCCAGACTCTCTGGATTAAGCAGCGCTTTTGTTTCCTGATAGAGCATTGTCTTGTTGGCCGAGCCGCCGCCTTTGGTGACGAAAAGAAACTGATACTCGATGCCGTCCGTCGCCATGATGTCGATCTGCGCCGGCAGATTGGTACCGGTGTCGACCTCGTTGAACATGTTAAGCGGCGCGGTCTGGGAGTAGCGCAAGTTTTCCTCGGTGTAAGTTTTGTAAACGCCCTTGGCGAGAAACTTCTCGTCTTTGACGCCGGTCCACACCTGCTGACCCTTTTTGCCGACGATCGTCGCGGTGCCGGTGTCCTGACAGAACGGCAAAATGCCTTTTGCGGCAGTGTCCGCATTACGCAGCATCGCCAACGCGACATAACGATCATTCGCCGAAGCCTGTGGATCCTTGAGGATTGCCGCGACTTTTTCCAAATGAGCCGTGCGCAGCAGAAACGAAACGTCGCGTATCGCAACATTGGCAAGGAGCGTCAGTGCTTGCGGATCGATTTTCAGAATATCCTTGCCTTCAAACTTGGCCGTCGATACGTAGTCCTTGGTCAAGAGCCGGTACTTCGTGGTGTCCTTCTCGATGGGTAGCGGGTCTTGATAAAAAAACTCGGGCGTTGCCATAGGATTCACCTCACCAGCTGAATCCTAAAGGAATTTTTCGATCTTGTCGACGCGTGTATCGGGGCTATCAATCGGCACCAGCGGTTGGATCAGCGACCGCCGCTCTGTCGCTTCGAACGAAGTAAAGATCCTTCTTCGTTACCGCGTTTTGCAACCCTTGCGTTTTCTGGGGTAAAGCTCTTACGATCACGCCCTTAGGAGAACGACTCTTATCGCTACGCAACAAGTCCACACCTATTGCTCCATGTGCACGTCGCGTTGCGGTGTGCTTGCAACCGTTGAAGACGGTGGCCTCACGCAGGTCAATGCCGATCCGGATCACCCGAACGGTTGCGTCTGCGTCAAAGGCACTGCCGCGCCGGAGATCGTCTACTCGCCCGATCGTCTGCTCTATCCGATGGTGCGCACGCGGCCGAAGGGCGAAGCGAATCCGGGCTGGGTGCGCGTCACCTGGGAGCACGCGCTGAACTTAGCGGCGCTGCGGCTCAGCGACATCAAGGACAGCTACGGTCCCGAAGCCGTGGTCTTTTCACGCGCCACCACAGCCGGCACCGCCGCCATCGACTTTGACGGGTGGTTGCAACGGCTGGCGAATGCGTTTGGCAGCCCGAACCTGCTCACGTCGAACCACATTTGCACCTGGAACCGCCGTATCGGATCCAAATACACCTACGGCACGGGCATGCCGCTGCCCGATTTCGACAACGCGCGGTGCATGCTGCTCTGGGGCATCAACCCCACTGCCACTTCCCCGGCGCAAGCGGTGCGCATTAACCACGCGCGCAACCACGGCGCCAAGCTGATCGTCATCGATCCGCGCAAAACCACCCTAGCGAAAAAAGCCGACGGCTGGCTCCGCGTACGTCCCGGGACAGACGGCGAACTGGCGATGGCGCTGATCCACGTACTCATCGAAGAGAATCTTTTTGACCGCGAATTCGCGCGCCGATGGACCAACGGTCCGTTTCTAGTTCGCTGCGATAACAATCGGCTTTTGACGGAACGCGATTTGCGGAGCAACGGCAGCTCGAGCAGGTACATCATCTGGGATGAACAGCGCAACGTTCCCAGCACCAATCAACAAAACCCTAACGCGGCACTTTTGGGAACTTTTACGGTAACTCTCGGTGACGGCACAGTGCTGAAATGTCAGCCTGCATTGCAGATGCTCAAAGACACAGCCAGCGCATACGCGCCAGAACTTTCAGAAAGGGGCACGAGGGTTCCGGCGGCAGAAGTCAGAAAGGCCGTACGTCTTTTCGCCAGCGAGAAGCCGTCCTGCTACTGCACCTGGGTTGGACTCGAGCAAGACCGCGATGCCATGCAAACCAACCGTGCCGTCTGTTGCTTCTATGCTCTCACCGGCCAATTCGACCAACGCGGCAGCAATGTCATCTTCGAAACGCCGAAGATGAACCCGATCACCGGCCGTGAGCTGTTGCCGAAAGCGATGGCGGGCATTCGACTCGGCGCCGAAAAGTACCCGCTGGGGCCGCAATCCGACCCCGGACTTGTGCAAGCCGCCGAAGTCTACGACGCGATCCTGTCCGAACGTCCTTACCCGGTGAAAGCGATGGTGTTATTCGGCAGCGATCCGTTGCTCGGCCACGGCGACCCGTTGCGCGGCAAAGCTGCCCTGGAAGCGCTAAGCTTCTACGTGCACGTCGACACGACCATCAATCCGAGCGCCCTGTTCGCCGATCTCTTGTTGCCGGCTTCCACTTGCTGGGAGCGCGAAGCCTTGATGCCGTTTTTCGAGATCGCCGAAGACACGATGAACTGGGTCCAACTCCGCCCCGCCGTCGTTCAACCGGTCGGCGATTCGCGTTCTGACACCGAAATTATTTTCGATTTAGCGAAACGATTGGGCCTGGCAGGACAGTTCTTCGACGGCGACATCGAGACCGCGTTGAACTATCAGCTCGCGCCTTCGGGTTTATCCGCAGAGCAGTTGCGCGCCAGCCCCGTGGGAATTCGCGCGGCAACAAAGACGCGCTACCAAAAATATGCCGAGATCAATCCCACCAACGGCGAATCGATCGGTTTCGCGACAGCGACGAGAAAGATAGAGATCTTTTCCACCACCTTCGCCGACGCTGCCTACGCCCCGCTGCCGGGATTTCAACCGACCGCCGACTCTGACCAGTATCCGTTCACGCTCACCTTCTTCCGTCTGATCCAGTTCTGCGACGAACACCACCGCAACATCCCACGCCTGCGCCGATCAGTTCCTGAACCATTTCTAGAAATTCATCCCGAAACGGCGACGGCTCAAGGCATCAACCACGGTGATTGGATATTCCTCGAAACCGTAACTGGGAAAGTGAAACTCAAAGCAAAGTTTAATGAATCATTAGATCCGAAGGTCGTCGCAACGGTCTACGGCTGGTGGCAAGCGTGCCAGGAATTGAAACTCAGTGGCCAGGATCCGTTCCATCCCAATGGCGCCAACGCCAATCTGCTCATTGCCAACTCAGACGTAGATCCTATCAGTGCGTCAGTCGCACACCGGGACCAACGATGTCGAGTAACAAAACGATAACCGAACCCACCATACACGGCTGCAAGGATTTGGAGAGGTAATAGACCGATCAATCTCTTGAATAAGTGAGGTTGCAAATGGTCACCGACGATCTGTTGCACCATTTGCGCGAGCTCGAAGTCGCGCTGCATCAGCCGGACCTTCGCTATGATCCGGCTCGGCTTGACCAGCTGTTACACGAGTCGTTTGCCGAATTCGGCCGTTCGGGACGTTGCTACACTAGGGCTGATATCGTGAAATTGTTGCAGCTTGAAGCTATACCGGGATCGGTTTGGTCCCAAGACTTCGCAGTGATAGAGATCGCTGAAGATATCGCGCTACTCACCTATAAATCAGCATACGTCGATGCAAATGGTGAACTTCGTCGCCATACCCTGAGGTCGTCGTTGTGGCAGCGTACCGCACGAGGTTGGCAGATACGATTTCATCAAGGTACGCCCACAGATGATTTCACGAAGAACGCACCCTAACGAATCGCTGCACCCGCACGGCCCACCAGCTATGCGGTTTCATAGCTCAAGTTTGGTCGCTCGTCGCATCATTAATTCAGCGGCAAAAACAGCTCCTCCACCGCCATCTTCTTCGCCATCAATCCTTGATCCAGCGAATAGCCGACGAAGCGTTCCAGATTCGCGCGGTTTTTCTCTAACCCATACGGCCAAGGATCCGGCCCCAGGAGTTTTTCTTCTTCTTCGAAAGCCTGGCGGCCCCAGGCTAACCACGACCAGTTGGGATCGGCGTAGAACTCGCGGCAGATTTTTTTTGCCTCAGTGAAGGCGTTGAACAGGCTCTGTGCGGCTTCGGGATATTTTTTCAGGACATCGTCTTTGAACGCGACGACATGCATGATCGGGAAGAAACCGTTTTTTTTGTAGTAGCGCAGGTCTTCGGATTTCGGGTCGACGAACAAGCGGCGAATCTTTTTCGAGCCGCGCAGCACAGGCTTGGGCGGGTGCGGCGTCATCATGGCGCTGATCTCGCCCTTCTCCAACAGGTCGCCAGCGTTGGCGCTCTCAGAGAGTTGCTCGATCTTGACGCCATGCTCCGGTTCGAACGCGATGTTGTCTTTTTTGCTCAGTAACCAGTGGATCTTGCGCCACGGCACGTCGAACTCGCTTTGCAGATCTCCCTTCGCCAGCGTCGCCAGGGTATTCTGAAAACTATGCAGCCCGACTTTCTTGCCGATGAGATCCTTGGGCTCGCTGATGCCGGCGCCGACATTGATCCACATCTGCGAGTGGCTGAACAGACGGCGCGGAAAGACCGGAATTGCAGTGAACGGCATGCTGCGGCTCTTGGCCATCAGATAGGAAGAGAGGGACAGCTCGGCGACGTCGAATTCGCCTTTCTGCAGCATGCGCTCGTGGCGAGCTTCGCCGTCTCGCTGCCGGTCCGATTGGCCGACGATCAAAACATCGAGTTCGATGCCCTCGGGTTGAACGGTGCCATCGAAGAACGGCACATGCCGGTCGTAATGCGAAATCGCCAAGGTGAGCTTTGGATTGGCCATCTTAAACTCCTCGAGTCGAGCGTTGTGATTCTCATTGTTCCTTATGGCGCGCGCACCAAGCTGTCAATCGCCTCCAATAACTTCGCTCCCGGCGGACGGTCGGCCGGGTCTTGGCTGCGGTGAGCGAACAGAAGATTGCCTTCGCTGTCAAGCAGAAAATCGCCGCCACTTTGATAGATATCGTCCTTACCGTAGTCTTCGCGCTTCATCCCTTCGCGAAGGAGTTTCCAATAGAGCTTTAACGTGGCCGGTGAAAAAACCCGTAGCCACGACAGCCGCCTAAGCGCGAACTCCCCATAAGCCACACGGTCTGGATCGGCGAGTATGGTAAACGGCCAGCGGTGCTGCTCTTGGTAATGAATCAGGGTTGCGGGCTCGGCGAATGACACGACCGCGATCGCAACGCCGCGCCGGGCGAATTCGCCTTTCAGTGACTGCACCTCGCCGAGGTGGGCCTGGCAGGGCAGTCAGGCAAGATGCCTTAGAAAGATCAGCAGCAGGTAATGGTCAAAGTGGTCCCGGAGGTTGACCGGTTTGCCATGCAAATCCAGCAGAGGTAACTGATCGACGGCAATCTTTTCCATGAGACGGGCAAAGCTCGATGAATAGTGTATTCCGGGTAAAAAAAAGGAGCGCCCCGACCTAGCGCCCCTTTCCAATATTAATGAAGTTTTGGTTAAAAACTACCAGCGATTCCGACCGCCGCCACCACCGCCGCCGCGGCGCTCACCACCGCGGTCGCCAAAGCCGCCGGATCGCCTTTCCTGCGGCCGGGCCTCGTTCACGGTGAGATTACGCCCGTCAAGATCCGTGCCGTTCAGAGCCTGGATCGCCTTCTGCGCTTCGTCAGCGTTCGTCATTTCGACAAAACCGAAGCCACGAGACCGGCCGGTAAACTTATCGGTAATCACGCGGGCCGACTCCACCTGCCCGTGGGCCGAAAAGATTTCCTGAAGTTGTGCATCGGTGGTCGCATACGGCAATCCACCTACATAAATTTTACTACTCATGTTCTCTCCTTATCCGAAAATGTTATGGTCTTTTCCCTGAGAACCTGATCACCGCTGGAAGCAGAACATGGAGAGCAGGACGCTCTGGTCGGATAGTCCGCGTGGCACCGAATCGCAAGGTAAGACGCCCTAGACCTTCAACTCTACAACTTGTCACTATCAGAAGGCCCCATACTGATGAGTTACTTAAAAGCTTAACCCAATCGCCCCTTTTAGCGCAACCCCTTTTTTGGGCCATCCCAAAGCCGACTTTAGGGGCATATCAGGGATTCGATGTTGCACCTTTTTTGCCTTTTGTATAAACAGGGCTAATCAAATTTAAAGTCACACTGGAGGAGGAAGCCAGAATGTACCAGACGAACCAATATGAAGGCATGATCGCTGAAACCATCACCATGCAGGGGCATAAGGGCGAGACCATCAACGCCTACATTGCGCGGCCATTGGGCAGCGGTCCTTTCCCCGCCATGGTGACCATCCACCACGCGCCCGGCTGGGACGAATGGTACCGTGAGTGCACTCGCAAGTTCGCTCATCACGGTTATGTGACGATCTCGCCGAACCTTTATTTCCGGGATGGGCACGGCACGCCGGAAGACGTCGGCGCCAAGGTGCGCGCCGGCGGCGGTATCCCGGACGAACAGGTGCTCGGTGATCTCGACGGAGCCAATAAACTCCTGCGTTCGCTGCCCTACGTCAGCGGCAAAGTCGGCGTGTTCGGCACCTGCTCGGGCGGCCGCCACGGTTTTCTCGCCGCTTGCCGGTTAAAAAATTTCGACGCGCTGGTCGAGTGTTGGGGCGGCCGCGTGGTCATGCCGAAAGAAGATCTCACGCCGAAGCAGCCAGTGGCGCCGATCGACTACACCAAGGATCTTTCTTGTCCGATGATCGGTATATTCGGCAACGATGACAAGTCGCCGTCGCCGGAACAGGTGAATCTGCACGAAGCCGAGCTAAAGAAACATGGTAAAAACTACGAGTTTCACCGTTACGACGGCGCGGGTCACGGCTTCTTCTATTATGATCGTCCGGCTTATCGCCAGGAACAAGCCGTCGACGGTTGGAAAAAAGTGCTCGCCTTCTGTGAGAAAAATCTAAAAAAAGCCTAAAGAGGAACTAGCGATATGTGTACAATGATTGCTCACCAAGCAAAGATCGAGGGTCGCGGCAAAAGCGGTCAGGATTGGTTTGAAGTGCGGGAAGCCAATGTGTCGTACGATCACCCTTACGATTTGCCTTTGGAACATGCGCTCAATATCGACTTCGTCAATGAAGCCGCAGGGCCTGGCGCTCGGGTCGCGGTGGAGCTGAGTGTCGAGGCGGCGCGCAAGTTGGTTCAGACGATTGAAGCCGTGTTGGCGCAAGCCGAGCAGCGCGGCGTTTTGGAAGACCTGCCCCAGGCTGTGTCCCGCTAGAAAATCGCCGACGGGGCGGATGAGTTCGTAAACCTCATCCGCCTCGCTTTTTTGCTCTGCGCAACCACACTGCTCCCGCGTCAATTAGACTGATGCTTTTGCCCTCGCCTGTCGACATCTTTGGCTAACACCGGCGAAATAGGTTCAACCGCAGACGAAGCCGCCCCTATCCGTCCCTGGTCGTCGCTGGCGATTCGCGACTACAGGCTTTTATGGATCGCCAGTGTCTTGAGCTCGCTCGCCGGCCAGATCCGTAACGTCTCGACGCTCTACCAGGTCTACGACATCTCCGGTTCCGCTTTTAAGCTCGGGCTAACGGGATTTCTCGAAACCCTGCCGTTTATCGTCTTCGGACTCTACGCGGGCGCCGTGGCCGATGCCTTCGATCGAAAGAAACTGCTCATGGCGACAATCTCGCTGCAGCTGGTTCCCAATCTCTTACTTGGGGTCCTCACGCTGACCGGAGCCATTCAGGTTTGGCACATCTATACACTCGGTCTGCTGGGCGCGTTTGTCGAGGTCTTCAATTGGCCGGCGCGGGCAGCGTTGATACCGCGACTGGTGCCGCCGCGATTGTTAATGAATGCGATGGTCGTCAACACGATGATCCTTCAGACGAGTTTCCTCGTCGGGCCCGCCATCGGCGGATTCTTGATCGATCAGAGTGGCTTGGCGATCACCTACTTCGCCAGCACGTTGCTTTTCGTCCCCGCGATTATTGCCGTTTTCTCCCTCCATACTTCGGGGAAGATCGAAGGGCCACGCCGCCACGTCAACCTGAGAAGTATTATCGAGGGCATCGAGTTCCTGTGGATACAGCGGATTATTCTATCGCTGTTCCTGCTCGACTTTGCCGTCGTGCTGGTCGGCTTCTACCGGCCCATCTTGCCGATCTTCGCCGCAGACGTCTTTAAAACCGGCGCCGTCGGGCTCGGCTTGCTCTACGCCGCGCCCTCGTTGGGCTCTTTGCTCGGCTCTACGGCTTTGCTAATGGCCGGGGACGTGCGCCGCAAAGGCGTTCTGGTGATCGTCGCGGCGCTATTCTTCGCCGCGTCGCTCGCCCTGCTCGGTATTTCGTCTTCATTTTGGATGGCCGTCTTGGCTGTTTTGATTTTAGGCTTTACCGATTCAATCAGCGTTGCGATCCGCCGCACGGTCGTGCAACTTCTCGCTCCGGACGGTATGCTTGGACGAGCGGCGAGCTTGATCACCGTTTTCGCTCAAACGACGAATGGACTGGGCGCGCTGCTCGCCGGCGTGGCAGCGGAATACTGGGGGGCGCCCAACGCCCTGCTCATCGGCAGCGGACTGTGCTTCCTCATGATCTTCGGCATCTGCATCGCCATACCACAGCTCTGGCGTTATCGATCATAGGAGAAGGATCACCACATAGAGCACAAAGGTCACAAGGTAGAAAGAAAATCCGGATCAGGAAATTTACCGCAAAGTAACGCAAAAGGTTTTGTCAGCCTATTCTTCGCGCAATTTGATCTTCAGGGTGATAAACAGCCGTTGCTGGCAATTCTAAAATGAAGCGTTGCCCACTAAGGCATCTCTTGTTCGCGGCTTTTGCGTTCTTTGCGGTGAAAAATCCGACCGTTTTTTGTCCCTTATTTTGAAATTTGTGCGCTCTTTCTTGTGAATCCCCAAATAACTCCGAAGCCAGGTTATCTGACTTTGACTCTACCCGCCTTAAGCTTCTCGCCCACTTCGAAATGGCGCCCCTGCACCGCAAGCTCCGCCTCGTGGTCGAGTTCCTCGCTCCACTGGCCGAGCGAATAACCGAACCACGGCATCTGCGGCCTGAGCTTCGGTAATTCGAGCTCTTCCCAGATCTTACGGGCATTTTCCATGTACTCGCGTTTGGGCAACGAGACCGGCGGGAACGGCTCTTTGAGAATGGCATTGCAGAGCATCGCCGATTCGTCCGCCGGCAAGTGATAGGAAACGACGTCGGTTCCCTTGGTCTCGTGCTCATACAGAAACGGTGGAGCGTGCCCTTTCTCCATGCCGCCGACGATATGAACGTCCTTGTGCGGCTTCATGCGATAGCACATTGCCCAAAAAACCGCCGCTTCGTTGGACGGATCGATGTCCTCGTCGACAGCGACAACGATCTTGCCGACGCCCGGGTGAAACGAGCATGCAGCGTGGAGCGCACGCCACACTTCGGCCTCGTTGGGCCGGCGCATCTGGATGATCACCAGCTTGTAGGTATTCGTCAGCGGCTCGTGCATCTCGACCCGCAGCACGCTGGTGATGCGGCACTCGTCGCGCAGATGCACCAGCATCAGCCGGTCGTAGCCGATCTTGCGGATGACCGACGATTCACTCGGCGTGAGCTGGCTCAGCCAGGAGGTGTAAATCGCGTCCTTACGATGCGTGATCGCGGTGACATCCATAAAAGGATTCAGCTGGCGCGGGTGCATGTAGCCGTGCGACTCGCCGAACGGCCCTTCCGGCTCAATGTACTCCGTGTTGAGGTACCCTTCGACGACGATCTCGGCGTCCGCCGGCACCATGATGTCGATGGTTTTGCATTTGACCATCGGAATCGGCTGGCCGGCCAAACCGCCGGCAACGCCCATCTCATCAACTCCGTAAGGAATCTTTTGCACCGAAACATAAGAAACAATCGGCGGCGCGCCGATGACCAAAGCGGCGGGCAGGTGCTTGCCCTTCTCCTGTGCTTTCTTCCAATGCAGATAAATATCTTGGCCCAAGCCCGACGGAAAAACCCCAACGCGCCGGCGTGCTTTGATCTCGCCTCGGTAGTTGCCGATGTTCTGAATGCCGGTGTCCATATCGGCCGTGATCCAGTGCGAGCAGGTCGTATACGGCCCGTTGTCGAATCCCGGCGTGGAGATCGGCACAGGGAAGCGATCGAGTCCGTTGCCCTCCTTGTCCAGCTCGTCCCCGAGAATGACGACATCTTGGCATTTCCCCTTGCTGACGGTGACCGGATGGGTTGGCTCCGCCAGCGCTTTCTTCCAGCGCGCGTCCATCTCCTCGGCGCTATTGCAACCCATTCCGAGATAATAAATCTCAGGTTTCCCCGCCAACGCGCCGACGACTACCGGCATGTTGTAGCGCTTACCTTTAGCGTCCGTGACGTTTTCAAACAGCCAAGCCTTGCGATCCTCTTCGGTCAGACCGCGGTACTGCCAACGCACTAGCGGGTGAAGCTCGGTGTCTTTGTTGATCAGCCTCGTGATGCGCCGCAAGAGGCCGTGCTCTTCAAGATTTTTGAGATGCTGATGCAAATCGAAATACGGCATACCTTTAAATTCTCCTATAATGGTTCAATAATCCGCTCAAAATATCTGATCTGCTTGAAATCGTCAAACAAAGATGTGCCTGGGCGCCCACAGAAACGCATCGGGCCACCGGCCGCTCGCCCCATCCATTCGCTGCTGTAACAAGACTGATGCGCGTGGAATTTGCTGCGCTCGGTTATTGATATAGGCTGCGGAAAAATCCGCTGTCTTCGAACTTCTTGCAATAAGTCATATCGACGATGTCGTCGGGTTTTGCCTGGGCGGCTTTGGGATTGAGCCCGTGTTGGGTCATCAACTTGAGCATGGCCACCACACCCTCCGTCGATGGGCACGGCCGTTTCGGTAAAGCACCGACCAACTGCTGATATGCCTTTTCTATCCGTTCGCCTTTATCCAAGCGAAGGTTTCGCGCCAGGCTCACGGCGACGATTTCTTTGTTGGTTGGCTTGTGAACAAACGCCGTTCCTTCGACAGTCGCCTTGGCGATATTCTCGACCATTTCCGGATTGGTTTTGATCAAACTGCGCGGCACGACCAAACCCGATGATTGAAACGGCACGTTCTCTTTTCCCAGGTCGACCATCACGCGGTAGTTCTCGCTAACGACCACTTGACCAAACTCGGGAGACAGGCTCGTTGCTTCGACGCTGCCAGAGCGCAACGCGCTCATTCGCTCCGGCACTCCGCCTACGCCTAACAAGACAATGTTGTCGCGCCGCGGCACGAGTCCAAGATGATCGAGGGCCACGTACGTCGCCAATGATGCCGAACCGGCCGGTGTGCCGATTGCGACTTTCTTGCCTTTTAGATCTTCAGCGCTTTGATCGTCGGCTTGGCGACGAAGATATAATCCAGGCGATTCTCGAGCCCGAGAATCATCCTAAAGTCACCGCCCGCGGTGTTGGCATTGGTCACGTGCGTGCCGCCGACCAACCCCACCGGCACTTGGCCCGCAAGCATCGCCTGCATCGCTCGCCCGGCGATGATAAAAACCAAATCGACATCCAAACCGTATTTCTTGAAAATCCCTTGCTCCTTGGCGATCCACAGCGGCGCCACGTTGTTGCTGATGGCGCCATGCGCGATGAGCAATTTACTCGGCTGCGCGGCCAGAGCTGCCGATCCCATCGCAGCGGTAAAATAGGCCCAAACAACGATCCTCAACCACTTGATTTTTATTTCTTTTTTGGCCTTTTTCATTCGCTACACTTTCCAGCCGTGCACCGTGACATCGACCAGTTGCCCTACGGGATCGTGCACGCCCATTTCAGCAAAGCGGCCGTCGCGCGGTTTCTTGTCCGCCTCGCTTTTGGCTCCCGCGGCTTGCGCGGTCTTCAGAGTCTCTTCCATGTTCTCGACCTGAAAACCGAAGTGGTCGATCCCTTCGCGCCCGCCGCGCGCCGGCAGGACCGCCATATTGATATAGCCGTCGGTGAGATAGATCGCCCGGTTGCCGTCTTCGCGCACCGGCCCACGCCACGCTTCGGTCATGCCGAAAGTCGTTTTGTAAAATTCCGCGGTCTTCTCCTGGTCCTCCACCTTGATCGCGATATGCCTGATCTTGGCCATGACTCTGCCTCCTTCTATTTGTATAGTTTGTCGATGAAGCCGCTCTTCTTAATCTCGTCAAGAATGCTGTTGTTAATATAGCCGGGGGGAATCTGCCCGCCCGGGATATTCATCATTTCCAATTCGGTGCGCAGCGCGTCTTCGTCGGCATAGGGCACTTGCTTGATATTCGCGCGCAAGTCATCGCACCAAAGCGTGATGTGCTCTTCACTCACGCCGCGCATATATTTTTGCAGAATGCGAGCCGTGCCGGGCTTATTAGTCTGAAAAAAGTGAATCGTCTCGAGATAAGCTTTCATAAAGCGCACCACGCCGGCGCGGTCCGCTTTGATCTTACGATCAGTGGTCGTGAGCGGAGCGTCGGTGCCGCGAAACCCCATCTCGCGCGCGCTACCGCCCTTCAAGGGTTTCGCTCTGCCGCGGAAAACCAATAGCAGTCCCGAATCTCCCAGCACTCCGACCTCGATGCGGCCCGATTCCAAGCCCTGGGCGACTCCGGGCGTGCCGCCCATTTGCAGGATCGTCACCTCGGATTCCTTAATGCCGTGTTTACGCAACGCGCCGCGCAGAAATGTGTCGCCGCCCGAGCCATACTGCGTAACGCCGATGGTCTTGCCTTTGAGTTCCTTAAAATCGTTCAGAGCGGAGTCCGGTCTGATGAAAACGCGCTGAGGTGAAGAATTTGCCAAGGTCGAGAGTATGGTAACGTCGGCGCCCTGAGCCCGCGCGCGGAGCGATGCGGGAGCGCCTGCGGCGACGTAATCGAGATCGCCGGCAATCAGCGCTTGAATCGTGCGCGGCGTACCGGGGATCAACAGCACATCCGCGCCGAAGCCGTACTTCGCAAGAATTCCTGAATCCTTCGCCAAGTGCAGCATCCCTTGACTCGGATTGACGGCGACGTGGGCGATCATTAACTTCTGCGCAGAAACCGGCGCGGCGATTACGGTCGCGAGTAGAAACAGTAGGATTCGAAGTGGCTTCATTGGTTAACCTCGATCCCACCTTTACTTCTCCCCTATCCTTTCTGTCAACGGAAACCTTGGACGGTGTGGTTCGAAGCAGATTTGTGCTCGCCCTCCGAATAAAGAGTCGGCATAATCAGTCGCTGCAAATTGGCTTGACCAAACCGAGTCAAATGGCATACCAATAATCTACCTTATTGACTCAATCGGAGGAGGAGATCATGGCCCTGCACGTCAAAAGCAACGAAGTTCCCGAATACAATCGAGTTCAAAGCGGCGAAGCCGGAACCGGCGCGATGAGTGTCCGCAAGGGCTACGGCAATGAGTGCAGCCTGATGATCGCCACTAGGCGGCCGGGCTATCACACCAAACCGCACCAACATGAGTCCGAACAAATCAATTATGTTCTCGACGGCGAGATTTGGTTCTTCGTTAAAGACAACGGCTATCTCTGTAAGAAAGGCGACTTCCATCGCATCCCGGCCAACACCGTGCATTGGGCGTACAATCGTTCGGACAAAGACGCCACGGTCGCCGAAGCCCACTCGCCGGGACTGATCGGCGGCCGCGCCGGAGATAGCGCCGCCCCGCTGTTTGATGAAGACGAAAAACCGGAGATCCGCGGTCCTGGGACAAACCAATTTGTTGCCTACGATCAGGAAGCCGCGGAAGCAAAATATTTCAGCAAATGAGCGCACCTATGCGACGGATATTCGTCTTCTGCGTGTTGTCGATCCTGTATGGCTCTTCCGCTGTGGCGCACGCCCAGGATTTGAAGCGCATTCACTACGGCACCACCGCGTCAGTCTCTCACCTGCCCATCTGGGTCGCGAAAGACGCCGGATTTTTCGCGAAAAACGGCTTGAACGTCGAGCCTGTGCATATTCGCGGCGGCTCGCTGATCACGATGGGCATCATGAGCGGTCAGCTGCAATTTTCGGGCGCCGGCGCAGAATCGATCGTTGCCGCCCGTATCGAGGGTGGAGATGTTGTGCTGCTCGCCTGTCCGGTGGATTCGGACCCGGTCTATTTGATCACCCGGCCGGAAATCAAATCCGCCGCGGAGCTTAAAGGCAAGGCCACCGCCGTCACGCGGCTCGGATCGACGACTCACTTCTATCTTCGCGCCGCGCTCCGCCAGGTCGGGCTCGACCCTGAAAAAGACCTGACGATTCTCCAACTTGGCACCAGCAGCGAAACCGCCACGGCGCTGGAAAGCGGGCGCATTGCGGCTGCGGCTCTCACCAACCGCTACGCTCTGCCGTTTTTGCAGCGCAACTGGCCGATGCTTGTCGATTTGAGCACGACGGATTTGATTTATCCCTCGTCGTGTGTCGCCACCAGCCGTAGGTTTTTGAAGAGCGAGCCCAAGTTGGTGGAAAACTTTTTGCAGGCTTACGTTGCCGGAATTCAGTTGATCAAACGGGATATCAACTTTACGGAGAAATCCTTCGCCAAGTGGCTGCGCGAGAACGACGCGCTGATTGTAAAAAAGTCGGTGGCAGCGTATGTCCCGCTGTTTAAGATGCCTCCCTACGTACCCGACAAAGGCATCGAAAACGTCATAAGAGATCTGGCGAACCGGCGCGCCGTGCCGAAAGAATTCTTCAACCGGCCGGAGCTGTTCCGGGATAACGGGCCGCTCGAAAAGGCATTATCGAAATCGTGAGGCGGCAGCTAATAAAATTTTGCAGTGTAATCTTCTGCTCGTTCGTCATCACCACGCCCGCTCTTGGTTCCCAAGAGCTTCGCCGCATACTCTACGGCACCACCGCGTCTCCGGCCCACCTGCCCGTTTGGGTGGCCAAAGACGCGGGGTACTTTCAGAAAAACGGCCTCAACGTCGAACCCGTACAGATTCGCGGCGGGTCGTTGATCACTTTGGCGATCCTCACCGGCGATCTGCCCTTCTCCGGAGCGGGTGCGGAGTCGGTCGTTGCCGCACGTGCCTCGGGGGGCGACATCATTCTGCTCGCCTGTCCCGTCGATACCGACCCGGTCTATTTGATCACGCGGCCGGAAATTAGCTCCGCGCAGGATCTTAAAGGTTTGGCGAGCGCCGTCACCCGCTACGGTTCGACGACCCACTTTTATCTGCGCGCGGCGCTCAAGCACGTCGGACTCGACCCGGACAAGGACATGACCATTCTTCAGCTGGGCGCCGGCCCGGAAATGGTCATCGCGCTCGATCGCGGCGCCATCGCCGCCGCCGCTCTGACGACGCGATACGCGATTCCCTTCCTGCAGCGCGGCTGGCCGGTGCTCGTCGATTTGAGCCACACCGATCTTGTCTATCCATCGTCCTGCGTCACCAGTAGCCGCGCTTTTGTCCGAGCCGAACCCAAGACGACCCACGCTTTCCTGCGCGCCTATGTGGCCGGGATTCGCTTGATCAAGAAAGATTCGCGCTTCGCCGAAAAATCCTTCTCCAAATGGATGCGGGAAAAAGACGGTATGATCGTGAAGAAAACCGTCGAGGCGTACGCGCGTGTGTTCAAGACCGAGCCCATCGTGCCGGACAAAGGCATCCAAAACGTGATTCAAGACCTGATGAAAGCCCGCCCGGAGTTTAAGGAATATCTCGGCTGGCCGGAGCCGTTCAGAGAGAATGGACCGCTGGAGAAGGTGCTGAGGGAGAAATAGGAGTGGAGTGATTGAGTACTGGAGTGTTGGAGTATTAGGTTCGGCCAAACCCAACACAGATTATTCCAACTCTCGCGGGGCGCACTTTGCCGTCTATTCTGTCAAAACGGGACCGGTCAGCCCGCCGAGCAGCGTCGCGCCGATCAAAACCAAGATAGGACTTACTTTGGTGAACAGGGCCAAGAGCAATGCCGTGCCAGCAATGACCCAATAAAGCCAACCCACAAGCGCGTAGCTTCCCAAGCTGAATACGGTAATCCCGAGCAAGCCGATCACCGCCGGACCCGCCCCGAGGCCAAAGCCTTGCAACCACGGATGTTGCACGTAGCGGCGCACCTGATGTGACGCCAGGACCGACAACATCCACGGAACGAGAAAGACTCCCACCGTTGCGGCTACCGATCCGAACAAGCCGGCGGCGCGATAACCGATGAACGCCGATGTTATCAGCACGGGTCCGGGAGTAACGTACGCGAAGCCGACGGCCGCCGCAAAATCCTGCGGCGTGATCCAACGCATTTCCTGAACAGAGATACGCTCAAGGAGCGAAAGAGCCGCGTTGCCGCCACCGAAAGCAAGCATGCTGATAATCGCAAACTGCGCAAACAGATCGAGATAAATCATCGCGCGCGCCCTTGATCGCTCGGCGACAAAGTTTTTGCGCCGGCGCCCTGCTTTTTCGCGAACAACTGGGGTGTCAGGATACCGAGAATGCCCGCCATCAGAACGATCCACGCCGGATTGATTTTTAGAGCGATTCCGACCGCGCATGCCGCCAAAGCGATCGCGCCGGCGGCAAGAGTCGTGATCGTCGGTTTGGCCAAACGATAAATGGTCGCGACCAATATTCCCGCTACCGCGGCGGTGAGACCTCTGAGCGCGGGCGCAGCAGCATCGGCCAGCAGAACGGTAATCTCCTCATACGCGATCGATAAAGCGAGCATCAGGAGGAACGCCGGCAGAAGAAAGGCGCTTGTAGCTAACGCGGCACCGGACCAGCCGCCGAGACGATACGCGAGGTAGCCGACCACTTGCACCCCTGTAGAGCCGGGGAGAAATTTTGTATAAGTGAGACTCTCGGTGACATCCTGTGCGGTCAAGACGCCGCGGTCTTTGACCAAATACCGTTCAATGAGGCTGAGAGTGACCCCCAGCCCGCCAAAGGCGGCTACGCCGATCTTTATAAATTGCCACCATAGTTGAGCGAGAGACATGACTCCTTCCGGTTGCCGGAGCCGTTCAGAGAAAACGATTTCTTAGAGAAAGCGCTGAGGGAGAAATAGCACTGGAGTGATGGAGTACTGGAGTGTTGCAGTGATGGGCTCGAAGAAAAATCCAGTACTCCAATACTCCATCACTCCATTATTCCATTCTTCGCGGCCTACTGCTTCCACTCCAAAAACTCCAATCGCACTCCCTGCGGCCCTTCGAAGAAGCAGACTCTTCGACCGTCGGGTAGCACACGCTCCTCGAGAATTTTGATGCCGGCGGATTTGATCTTGCTCACTTCGCCATCGAAGTTATTCGTGTCGATGGCAACATGCTCCAGGCCGTAAAACTGCTCGAGCTTCTGCTCTTCGAGAAAATCCGTCACGTTGAGCTCGACGCCATGGAGGTTGAGTCGAAAGGTTTTCTTTCCGCTCGGTGACGTGCGCTCGGAAACGACCTTCGCGCCGGCATACTCCAAGTAAAAGTCCACGGTTTTCTTGGGATCCGGCGTCTTCAGATGAAGATGATTGATTCTAAAAGCCATAGACACCTCCGTTCACGTGCAAGTTTATGCCCCTTGTACCTCCGCAGCTTCCGCCAATGCAATCGGAAAAATTTCGCTTGCGGTCCCTTCCACCTCAGAGCCGTCTCATGTAACTTGGCCGGAATTATCAGCGCAGATGATCCGGCTCATGCTGACCAACAATCGCCAAATGTCGCGGCGGTCGGGCTTCATCCTTGCGCTTTCATCGCTATCTTTTGTGATCCATGTCAGCGCAACTCTTCGCTCTGCTCACCGCTTTCGCCTTCGCCTGTTCGAACGCTTCGGTAAAGCGCGCCTTCACGCATTCGACGCCTCTGACCGCCACGTTCGTATCCCTGCTGATCCATAGCGTGGTGCTATGGACCGCGGTTTTTGCCACCGGCGGCATCCCGCAAGTGGCGTTCGCCGGAGTGGTCGCGATTGCGGCGAGCGGACTGATTCAGCCGGCGATTCGCCACTTTCACTATACCGGCATTCATAAGATCGGCACGTCCCGGGCGGTTACGCTGCGAAACTCGTATCCGATCTTCACCGTGATTGCCGGCATTTTGTTTCTTGGCGAATCTCCGACCCTGCTCGGTATGATCGGTACGCTCTTGGTCGTCACCGGAATCGTCCTCACCTCCTGGCGAATGGACAAAAACGTCCCGTCGTTCCGGTGGGCTTATCTCTTTTACCCCTTCGCCACGGTTTTATTGACGACGGTCGTCCATCCCCTCCGGCGTTACGCTCTGGTGCAGTCGCAGGAGCCGCTCTTTTTCGCAGCCTTGGTCGGCCCTGTGGCGCTCCTGTCGCTCGCCCTGTTTTACGTGTCGCCGGCCTGCCAGGAAAAGCTGGTCTGGGATCGGCGCGCTTTCTGGCCGATCCTGCTTTCGGGCACATTCGAAACGGCGGCCGTTCTCTTAATGTTGATGGCGTTCGCTTCCGGCCCGGTCGTGGTGGTCTCCCCCATCAGCGCCACGGCGCCGATCTGGACGATGATCCTGAGCGCGATCTTCTTGCGCGAATTCGAGAGACTCGATTTGGCCAGCGTGATCGGCACAATTTGCGTCGTGGCGGGCGTGATTGCGATATCGTTGATTCACTAGAAACCGTGCTCGTGCGCCGTGCTCGTGTTTGTACCCGCGCACGAGCCACGAACACGTTTCACGACTCCGGAGATCCCCACTCCCTCAGGATCACGTTGGCGATATTGCGGCCTCGAACGGTGACAAGTTGTTTTCCCGTATCCGCCGTCGCGGCCTGTGGCCAGCCGAAATAACCTCGGCCGCCGCTGATACTCCAGTAGTCTCCGGTTTCGTTACGAAAGGCCTCGACGTCATAGTCGAAGTTGGCATCGAGCGTTTTGATGATGTCGCTCTTTACCATTTCAGGAAAACTGTGCAGCGCCACCGAAGTTTCCGACTCCCCGCCGTGTCCTTCGAGATCCGGTTGCGGGCTCTTGTAGAATCGCTTGACGCCCTCACGATAACAAGCCGCGGTCATTTCGTCTTCATGAGCAAATCCGACGCAAAGAACTTGAGAACCTTTCTCTTCGTTGAGGGTGTTCTTCGCGTCGTCCAGCGCTTTCATATGGTATTTGTCGCGGTGGCCGTTCAGAATCACCAAGCGACCGAGACCATGGCGTGCCAACGAGCGGCCGATCTCAACGACCATCGAACGCAACGTCTCAGGCTCCAGTGACAGCGTCCCGGGAAAGTCGATGGCCGCGCGCGCGACGCCATAGTTGATCGTCGGCGCAACGGCAATTTCGTATCCTGCTTCTTCAAGATGGGGCGCTGCCGAGGCCGCGTAAGCTTCAGCGGCAAAAGAATCCATCCCTAATGGCAAGTGAGCGCCATGCTCCTCGACCACCCCAACGGGTAAAATCACCAACGCCTTACCGGACTGCGCCAGGCGAGCAACTTCCGGGAAAGGTATCTTTGCAAGCTCAAGCATAGAGCACCTCACGAAAATGGAGTGATGGAGTAGAAAATGGAGTGATGGAGTATTGGAGTGGTGGAATGATGCGTTCGCCGAACGCCCCATGACTCCACTATTCCAGTACTCAAATACTCCGATCTGCGGATCTTGTATCCTCGATCAGAAGCCGCGTCAACGCGGTGTGCGATTCTGCGCGCGCCTTGACTCCTCATGCGAACTAGTTCAACTCATGACTTACACCGC
>Ga0209640_10000543_pt1 | contig 29545 bp, 23 predicted proteins | sample RifCSP10_1_FD_184018 | JGI IMG/M metagenome (GOLD analysis project Ga0209640, IMG submission 184018) | Soil microbial communities from Rifle, Colorado - Rifle CSP2_sed 10_1 (SPAdes) (version 2) | ecosystem: Environmental > Terrestrial > Deep subsurface > Rock core/Sediment | place: Rifle... | reverse complement strand
CCCCGCGCCGCCAGTGCCTCCATCGCCGCCACGGCCGCCGCCGCGGGCGGCAAAGAGGGCCTGACGTTCCTCGGGCGACATCTGCGCGAGCCGAGCGCGAAACGCCTCGCGCTGCTCGTCGCTGCCGCCACCACGACCCTCGCCACCGCCACTGCCACTGCCAAAGGCTCCCTGGGTGCTGCCGGGAGTCGAGCCGGCCTGACGAGCGCCGTCGGAGCGCGACGCGTCGGCGGTCAACGCCTCCGGCACGGGCTGCCTGAGCGATGCGAACAGCTCCGGCGTGGGCGTGAATCGCAGGGCCGAAGATGGCACGCGAAGCGTGTCGTCCACACGCGCCACTTCGACGGTGACGTTGGCCGTCATGCCCGGCCTCAGACGCAGATCCGGATTGGGCACACTGATCACGGTCACGTAGCTCACAACGTTCTGTTCGATCACCGGATTCAGGCGTACCTGCACTACGGTCCCTGTGAAGTTCCGCCCGGGGTACGCATCGACCTGAAACGTCACGGGCTGGCCCGGAAGAACCTGCCCGATATCCGACTCGTCGATGTTGGCGTTGACCTGCATCTCGGCGAGGTCGTTGGCGATCTCGAACAGCGTCGGAGCCTGCATGCTCGCGGCCACGGTCTGCCCCACGTCCACGTTCCGCGAGATGACGACGCCATCGATTGGCGCCGCGATGACGGTATGACTGAGATTGACCTTGGTCTGATTGAGCGACGCCTGTCCTTGCACGAGCTGCGCCTCCGCCGACTTGAGCGACGATTCGGCCAGTCGGGCGTTGGCCTCCGCCGTCTCGAGATCGGCCTGTGGCAGCAGCTGCCGCGTGGCAAGATCGCGAGCGCGTGTCAGCTTGAGTCGTGAGTCCTCGAGCTGGACTCGCGACCGCTCGACGTCCGCCTGGATGCGCACCAGGCTTGCCTCGGCCTGCTCGACCTGGGTCTGGAAGAGCGACGGCTCGAGCTCGGCGACGATCTGCCCTCGTTTGACTTGGGAATTGAAGTCCGCGTACAGCGACTTGATCGTCCCGGACACCTGCGATCCGACCTGGACCGTGGTCACGGCCTGGAGTCGGCCGGTGGCGTCGATGACCTGCACGACGTTCCCCCGGCTGACGGTCGCCGTCACGAGCTGCAGCGCCTGTGGGGCGCTCCTGAAGCGCTCGTACGCGAAGAATCCCCCAGCTCCGAGGACCAGCAGGATCCCGATGATGATCAGGCCTTTCTTCATACGCTATCTAGTACATACCGAGCCGAGGCCCGAGATGTTTAAGTGGAGGTAAAAAAAGAGCCTTTGCCCACTTACTTCGAACTTTTCACTTTAAACCTTCCACTTACAGCAATTCTCCCTTGACCCAGGCAAGCTCGCGGCAGACGTAATCGACGATATCGCCCGTTTTGAGGTGGCTGGGGAGGACATCCCAGGTGTACGTCTCGATTTCGAGCTGGGCTGAGAGCGGGGTCTTCTTGTGCATTGCCAGGGCCTGTTCCAGGGCAAACCGCGTCGTGCCGAACGCACCCAGGTCGTCCAGGAACACCGGCACGTGGAAGTGGGTCCGCCATTCCCGTGGGCCGGGATCCTTGGAGAACGCCTCGAAGGCGTCCTCGAGATTGAGGAACCAGGTGGTCTTGCCGTCCTTCTTCTGGCAGGTCTGCGACAAGTAGATGGTCTTGGCGAACGACTGCAGCGCGTCCACGGTCTTCTGTGTCACGTCCGGCATGTAGACGGCCGCCGCTTCCTGCAGCTTGACGATCTGTACGCCGTGGTCGACGAGCTTCTGCAGGGACGCCGGGATGTCCTCGTAGCCGACAGCCTGATGGCCGATGTCGAAGACCACCCCCGTGTGCTTCTTCATCGCCGCGGCGGCATCGGCTGCGTTCATGCCGGCGGCCTTGGCCAGCCGCTCGGCTGCCTGCGGTGAGAAGAGGTGCCCCTTGAAGTACGCGATGGTCTCGTCGGTGGTTTCCAGATAGCAGCGCGGCTCCGGCTCGAGGCCGAGCGTCACGATCTTGCCCGTCCTTTTCTCCAGCTCGACCAGGTGCTTGACGACGTCGATGACGTTGGCCGTGTAGGCCTCCACGACGTCATCGCCGGTGACCCTTGGCTTGAAGCCGAGCGGCGCGCTCTGGATCGACGGGTTGATGCCCTCCGGCGCCAGCTCGGCGAGCAGGTTGGCCACCTGTTTCGTGTACTCCCGGCGCTCCGGCGTCCGCCAGTCCGGCTCGTAGACCTCCTCCTTGATCACCTGGCGTTTGAACACGCCATAGACGAAGGCGTTGGCCGTATAGAGATACAGGTCCTGGTCGGCGAAAAACTGCTTGAGGGTGGCCAGCTTGGATGGCTCGGCCGACAACAGCGCCGCCGACGGCGCCGAGGTGCGCAGACAGACGCCGAACTTCTCATGCGGCGCCATCCGCGCCTTCACCGCCGGCAGGTACGTCTGCACGCTCGCCCACAACTGATCCCAGTTGTCCGACGCGTGCACCAGCGTCGAGTACGTCAGGTGGCCCAGCCCGTGGCCCAGATCCATGTGTGGCCCCTTCGGAAAGTAGAAAGTGCAAAGTTCAAAGTTGGAAAGTAAGTCGGCAAGTTGTGCAGGCGTCTGGCAGCCTGCTTCCCACTTACTTCCCCACTTTGAACTTTACACTTTGCACTTACGGTACTGCTTCCACGCGCCCGGAGGCCGCGGAGCGGACCACCGCCTCCGTGACCGCCGCCCCGTGCACCATCTCGCGCGTCGGAATCAGATACGGCGCGCCTCCGGCGGCCGCCGTGGCAAACGCCTCCAGACACGCGCGCGTCACATCGAGCCGCTGCGCCTCCCAGGTCTCGGCCGGCCCCTTGATCGGCTGAAACTTGCACGTCCCGAACAGGCGCGTCCGCCGCTCCTCCGAGGAGGCCCCCGCCACGTGCGTCATCCCTTCCAGCCGCACCCAGCCCTTCGACCCGAACACCTGGAAGCTGAAGCCCGGGCCCGTGGCTGTGATCGTCCCTAGATACCCCGACGCGCCGCCCTTCATCCGGAAGAGCATCGACGTCGTGTCGTCGCTGTCGACGGGGACGATTCGATGGAAGCTCTGGCAGAACACGTGGTCAATCTCCCCGCCCAGGTCGATCATCCCGTCGATGGCGTGCACGCCCATCGGCGTCAGCCCGCCGCACGGCGTTTCCTCTTTGTGGGCGCGCCACGCCTCAGGTTTCAGCATCAGCGCGTTCGGGAAGGTCATCGTCGCTTCGAAGTGCAGCACGGTGCCGAGGTCCCCGGATTGAATCCGCTGCCGGAGCGCTGTGATCTCAGGATGGAAGCGCCGGTTGTAGCCGAGGCCCAGCGTGACACCGGCCTTCGTGGTGGCAGCGACGGCCGCCTCGGCATCCGCCTTGGTCAGCGCAAACGGCTTCTCGCAGAAGACGTGCTTCCCCGCCCCGGCCGCCGCGATCACTTGCGCCGCGTGCAGCGAGTGCGGCGTCGCCAGCACCACCGCGTCCACGCCGGGATCGGCCAGCAGCGCCTCGTAGGAGTCCGCCAGCCGCAGCGACTGCGTCTGGGCGAAGGCCTGCACCTCCGGCGACACCGTCCGCGTCGCCCCGGCCACGAAGCGGATCTGGTCGCTGTCGGCTTGCACCGCCTCGACCAGCGTCCGCCCCCACCAGCCCAGGCCCACCATGGCTGCCTTAAGCATTTGCCCTCCTGAAAGTGGAAAGTTCAAAGGTCAAAGTGGGGACCCACTTACTTCTCAACTTTCGCACTTTGAACTTCCCACTTTCCCCTTTCCCCTATCGCCTACGTGGTTCTGATCAACGAGAACTTCGGGTCCGCCCCCAGACTCTCCGTCACCGGCAGCCCCAGCTCCTTCTTGACGAGGTTGGTCCCCTGCACCAGCGCCACCATCTTGTAAAACGCATGCCGCCGGCTCATCCCTTCCCGCCCCATCCCGCAGTCACTCGACAGCACCAGCCGCTCCGCCGGAATCACTTTCAGCGCCTGCCGAATCAGGTCCGCCACCTCCGTAGGCGATTCCACCTGCAGCGTGTGGTGGTCGATCGCTCCCACGCACACCTTCATCCCCGTGATGGCCGCCCCGACCTCCGCCAGGTCCATCAGGTTCGAGCTCTTCATCTCGAACGTGATCACGTCCGCATCCACCTGGTTCAGCAGCGCCAGCGCCGGCTTGTAGCTCTGCACCGTCCCGAACATCCGCTGCTGCGACGGGTTCCCCCAACACGTGTGGCACCACACTTCCGTCTTGGCTCTGAGTCCCTTGACCGTGTTGTTGAACACCTTCAGCATGAACTCGGGGTTGATCACCTTGTCCACATACCCCCGGGCCGCCAGCAGGTGGATCTGCGGCTCTTCCATCTGAATGACTTGGCACCCGGCATCCGCCAGGTCGTGCAGTTCCTGATTGAACGCGTCGCTCAAGGCCATGATCCGGTCCGGCAACGTCTTGTAGTGCTCGTCCTGCACCGCGAAGGCCACGAGTTCGGGAGTGACCGTCCCGAACTTCACCGGCTTGATCGTCAGCCGCTGCGCCGCCTTGAACAGCTCCGCATACTGCATCTCCCCCCGCCCCACCGGCCCCACCAGCTTCGGCATCACCCGCGCCTCGAGGTAGTCGTGCAGGATGTGCCCCCGCGGGAACGCAATCCCCCCCGCCCCCACCTTCGCCAGTTGCGGGTGCGCCGTCTCGAATCCGCTCATGTGGTGCGGCGGATAGCTCGTCCAGCTCTGCCCCCCGATGTCCTGGTCGAACCGGCAGTCCCCGTCCGTCACGATGTCCAGCCCCGCCACCTCCTGCTCCCGCAGATACACCGACAAGGCGTCCACATACTGCTCCCGAAACCGCGACGTCACCATTGCGTCCAGGAACGATCGCGTCCCCAGGTTTTCCGTATACCAGCTCGGTCGCGGCAACGACCCCGTGATCGTCGTCGGCAGGATCTTCCCGGCGGTGGCCTTCAACATGTGTGTGTCTCCATCGATTGATACAACCTTCGAACAGTACAATGCCGACGTTTCCTCGGTCAAACTTGGGCATTGAGCATTGGGCTTTGGGCATTGAGCCTTCGGCATTGGGCATTGAGCATTGAAGATGGTCCGACTCGGTTCCGATCTCCTTCTCTCCTCGTCGCGACTCGCGGGCGCGCGCGTGGGCATCGTCTGCAACCACGCCTCGGTCGACCGCGGCTTCCTGCACATCGTCGACCGGCTGGCGTCGGCGCCCGGGGTGACGCTCGCGGCGATCTTCGGGCCGCAGCACGGGTTCCGGTCCGACGTGCAGGACAACATGATCGAGACGCCTCACGTCGACGATCCCAAGCGGCGGGTGCCCATCTACTCGCTCTACAGCGAGACGCGCGAGCCGACGCCGGAGATGGTGAAGGGGATCGACATCCTGGTCATCGACCTGCAGGACATCGGCGCGCGCATCTACACCTACATCTACACGATGGCCAACTGCCTGCGCGCGTGCGCGCGATACGGCATCCCGGTGATCGTGTGCGACCGGCCGAATCCGATCGGGGGAACCGATGTGGAAGGGGCGTTGCTCGCTCCGGGCTTCGAGTCCTTCGTCGGTCAATTCCCGATTCCCATGCGGCATGGGATGACCATCGGAGAGCTCGCACGGCTGTTCAACGAGCGGTACGGCCTGGGGGCGCAACTCGAGGTCACGAAAATGGACGGGTGGCGACGGCGGATGTATGCGGACCAGACGGGCCTCCCGTGGGTGATGCCCTCACCGAACATGCCGACGCTCGACACGGCGATCGTGTATCCGGGAACGGTCCTGTTCGAGGGCATGCTCATCTCGGAGGGCCGGGGCACGACGCGCCCCTTCGAGCTCATCGGCGCGCCGTGGATCGAGGCAGAGAGTTTCGCCCACCGAATGAACGCGCTTGGATTGCCGGGCGTCCATTTCAGGCCGGCGGTGTTCGAGCCGACGTTTCAGAAGCACGCGAAGCAGGCCTGCGGGGGATGCCAGATCCACGTCACCGAGCGAAACTCGTTTCGCCCGGTGCTCACGGGCGTTGCGCTCGCGGGCATGTTCCACCGAACGGATCCTTCGAGATTCGCCTGGCGGCAGCCGCCCTACGAATACGAGCACGACAAGATGCCGATCGACATCCTTGCCGGTTCCGACGCGCTGCGCCATCAGATCGATACCGGGGTGCCCGCGGCCGAGATTGCCGCGAGCTGGCGTGAGGACGAGAGGGCGTTTCGAACGCTTCGAGAGCCGTTTCTCTTGTACTGACGCGCACGCTGAAGCGTGCGCTCTACAACGCAGGCTGGGACGCCCGTCCTCGTCCGGGAGGAATGGAGCGCGCACGCGGAAGCATCCCGCCGCCGTCGTCCACTCGAAACGGTAGACTGAAGAGCGACGCGACGAATGCGCGAGTTCACGCACAGCCTGACTGTCGAGGCGCCGCCCGGGGCGGTGCTCGACGCCTTTTTCGACCCCGACGCGCTGCAGGCGTGGTGGCACGTCACACGCTCTCTGTGCGTCGCCCGGCCGCTCGGCGTGTACGCCGTCGAATGGGCGCCGACGGAGTGGGAGGACGAGATTCTGGGCCGGCTCGGGGGCGCCTTTCGAGGGACGGTCATCGAGTTCAAGCCGGGGCGGGAGTTCTTCGTCGCCGACCTCTTCTGGCTTCCACCCGACGGCGATCCCGTCGGCCCGATGGCACTCGAGGCGGCCTGCATCCAGCATGGCAACCGAACCGTCCTTCACGTCCGCCAGTCGGGCTGGGAAGACAGTCCGCGATGGTCGCGTTACTACGACCTCGTCGCGACGGGCTTCACGCTCGCACTCGAGGAGCTGAAGCAGCACGTCGAGGAGAAGTGGAAGGACTGAACCCTGGACGAGGCTCCAGTCACACTCTCTGCAGCTTCACGAAATTGGACGCCCCTTGCGACAGGTCCGTCGTCACGCTGACGAGCACGATGACGGCACCCGGCTCGAGCACGTGTCGTGCAATGAGATCGCGGCCGATGCGACCGGCTGCCGCTGTCACGTCGCCGCTGAGGTCGGTCAGCAGTGGCACGACACCCCAGGCGAGCGCCAGCCGGCGCGAGACGTCGGGCCGATCAGTCGCAGCGAAAATCGGCGCTCGCGGCCGGAGGGCTGACAGCACGCGCGCCGTTGTGCCGCCGCGCGTCACCGCCACGATCGCCTGAGCGTCGCCACGCTCCGCCAGCGTGACCGCCGCTTCGCAGACGGCGTGTGCGTATCCCATCGACTCGGGGGCGCGCTCGAGCTGCGGTGGCCGGCTGGGCGGGATTGACTCCGCGTCGCGGATCACGAGGTCCAGCATCTGAACGGCTCGAACCGGGTACGCGCCGGCTGCGGTTTCGCCGGCCAGCATGATGGCGTCGACGCCTTCGTCCACGGCCCCCGCCGCGTCACTGACCTCGGCGCGCGTCGGCCGCGGCTCACGTCGCATCGATTCGAACACTTGCGTCGCCACGATGACCGGGACCTCGAGTCGTCGGGCCAGGTGAGTGACCTCCTTCTGAATCCGCGGCACGCGCTCGAGCGGCAGCTCGAGCCCCAGGTCTCCACGCGCCACCATCACCGCGTCGCTTTCTCCAAGGATCTCCTGCAGCCGCGCGATGGCTTCCGGACGCTCGAGCTTGGCGACGAGTTGGATATCCGGCGCGCCCGCCCGGCGGGCTTCCTCCCGGGCTTGCCGGAGGACGGCCGCACTCTGCACGAAGCTCAAGGCCACGAAATCGACCGCGGCGCCGACGCCGAAACGCAGATCGCGGATGTCCTTCTCCGTGAGGCCCGCGGCCGGGAGCTCCACGCCGGGCATGTTGATGCCCTTGTGCTCCCCGAGTGTTCCTCCCTCGACGACGACGGTGCGCACCTCCTGGTCGGCCACCTCGACGACGCGCAGCTCGATTCGCCCGTCGTCTACGAGCAGGGTGCTGCCCGGATGCACGCGCGTGGGCAGGCCGGCGTAACTCGTCGACACGCGGGTCGCGTCGCCGGGAGCATCACCGACGACGATCCTCAGCTCGGCCCCCGCTTCGAGCGGCACCGGAGCACCCCCGCGCAGCGTGCCTGTGCGGATCTTCGGGCCGCTCAGGTCCTGAAGGACGGCCACGATGCGCCCCGCCTCCTGTGCCGCGCGGCGCACGTCCTCGATCGCAACCGCATGGCTCTCACGCGTGCCGTGGGAGAAATTGAGACGGAAGACATCGACGCCGGCTGCAATCAGCTCGTCGACGACACGTCGGCTCGCCGACGCTGGGCCGAGTGTCGCGATGATCTTGGTCCGGCGCACGAGGTGTATAAGGTACGCTGAGTGTGGAGCTCTTCGACCAGGAGATTGGGCAGGTTCAGCTGGCCCACCGGGTTCGAAGTACCCTAGGTACACGACAATGACTGTTCAGGCCTGGCTCGAGAGCGCGCTGCGGGACGCCGACCGGCGACAATTGACCGCCCTGCGTCCGCTGCTCGAAGCGCTCGCGCGATCCACAACGGCGCTCCGGGCAGCCGACTGGAACCTGGAGGCGACAGGTCGCCCCGGGGCCCCACCAGGCCATGCCCACTGAGCCGAAGACCCTGGCAGAGCTTTCACGGTCGCTCGGGGCCGGGGCCGTCAGAGCACAGGACGTCACCGAGCGCTGCCTGGAAGCAATCACCGCGCGCAATTCGTCGCTCAACGCGTACACCACGGTGCTCGCGGACGAGGCGCGGGCGCAGGCGGCGGAGGCGGATCGCGAGATCGGCGCCGGGCGGCGACGAGGTCCGCTTCACGGCGTCCCGATTTCGCTGAAGGATCTCATCGACCTTCGCGGCGCACCGACGACTGCGGCATCGCGCGTGCGAGACGGGCACATTGCACGGCAGGACGCCACCCTCGTCCGCCGGCTGCGCGACGCGGGGGCGGTCTTCATCGGCAAGACAAACCTGCATGAGTTCGCCTTCGGCACGACCAACGAGGACTCCGCCTACGGCCCCGCCCGCCATCCGCTCGATGAGACCCGATCGCCGGGAGGCTCTTCCGGCGGCTCGGCGGCATCGGTGCTGGCCGCGATGGCGTACGCCTCCGTCGGCACCGACACCGGTGGATCGATTCGCATTCCGGCGGCGGCCTGCGGCCTGGTCGGGCTGAAGCCCACCGTGGGCGAAATCCCGATCGAGGGCATCGTTCCGCTCAGCGCGACGATGGACCACGCGGGACCGATGTGCCGGTCGGTCGAGGATGCCGCCCTGATGTACCGCGTCATGTGTGGAGTCCCGAACCCTGCATTGCCGCCTCCGCGCAAGGTTCGTGGCCTGCGGTTCGGTGTGCCTCGTGCCTATTTCTTCGATCTACTGGACCGGCAGGTCGCAGACAGGTTCGAGGAGGCCAGCGAGCGGCTCACGGCCGCCGGGGCGATCCTCGAGGAGGTCGCCATCTCACACACCGCGGAGATCGCGGCCGTCTACTTGCACATCGTGATGCCGGAAGCCGTCGCCTACCACGCCCCGACGCTCGAGAGCCGACCCCACGATTACACACCCAACGTGCGTCTCCGGCTGGAGATGGGGCGCTACATCCTCGCCGAGGACTACGTGCGCGCCCAACACGGACGGGATGTGCTGACGCGCGAGGTGGACGAAGCGCTCGCCGGGCGAGACGGTCTGCTGCTGCCGTCGTTGGCCGTGCCGGCCACGCGGCTCGGCCAGGCCACCGTGCGCATCGGCGAGGCGGAGGAACCGGTCCGGAACATCATGCTGCGCCTCACGCAACTGTTCAACATCACGGGCCATCCCGCTCTGACCGTGCCCTGCGGCCGAACCGCCGAGGGTCTCCCCGTCGGCGCCCAGCTGGTGGGTATCAGGCACCGGACATCGGAGCTCCTGCGCGTGGCGGGGGCTGTGGAGCGAACGCTCGACTACAAATGAACCAGCGTTCACACTTCTCGCTTCTCACTTCTCGGTTCGTGTTCCGGTTCGGGTTCGCGGCGACCCGCCCTGAAGCCCCAATTCGAACGACCTACACCGAACGGGGAACAGCAGAACCGAACGTGAATGCGAACACGAACCGCAGAAGCGAGAAGCGAGAAACTCGAACGACAGTCTGTTGCAAGGAGCGCGCGTGTTAGCGACGGTCTTTCACGCCTGGGAGCGTCGTCTTGCTTCGGTCTCGAAGGATCGCGTGGTGCGGCCGTTCGAGTGGGGTCTCGATTGGGTGTCACCCAACGGGCACGGTCACCAGGATCCGAGCGCGTATCTCGCCGAATGGGTGAAGGAGGTCATGCACGACACGCCGGCGTTCTTCAGCGTGCGGCCGACCTCCGACTTTGACTTCACGGAAGCGCCGCCCGAGCTGCGGAAGCGCGGGGAAGCGGGCACGCTTCGCTTCCCGAGCGCGCTCGTCACCCCGCATCCCGAGAACAACACGGTGGCTGCGCGCTGGTTCCCGTCACCGAGCGAGCCGCCTCTCGGCGTCCGGCGCGGCCGCGGGCGGGCGGTCGTGGTGCTGTCGCAGTGGAACGCGGACGACGAAGGGCACGTCGGGCTGTCGAAGCTGCTGGCCCGCTTCGGCGTCTCCGCGCTGCGCCTGAGCCTGCCTTACCACGACGCGCGCATGCCGCCAGAGCTCACGCGTGCCGACTACATCGTCAGCTCCAACGTCGCGCGCACGGTGCAGGTGTGCCGGCAGGCGGTGCTCGACGCCAGGCGCGCGGTCGCCTGGCTGGCCGCGCAGGGATTCGAGCGGATCGGCATCCTGGGCACGAGCCTGGGATCGTGTCTCGCGATGCTGACGTCCGCGCACGAGCCGCTCATCCGCGCTCAGGCGCTCAACCATGTGTCCCCATGGTTCGCCGACGTGGTGTGGCGCGGGCTGTCAACGCAGCACATCCGCCAGGGGCTCGACGGCCACATCGATCTGGAGCGACTGCGCGCGCTCTGGCGGCCCATCAGCCCGTTCGAGTACCTCGATCGGGTGCGCGACAAGGGCACGCTGCTCGTCTACGCCCGGTACGATCTGACGTTCCCCGTGGACCTCTCGGAGCTGCTGATCGGGGAGTTCAGTAAAAGGCGCCTCCGCCATGAAGTCTTTGCCCTGCGGTGCGGGCACTACACGACGGGGTCGGCGCCCTTCAAGTACGTCGACGCCTTCGTGCTGACGAGGTTTCTCCGCAACAACCTCTAGTCGCGGCTACAGATAGTCGAGGAGCCCCGCGATCGCGTTGTAGATCACTTCGGCGAGCTGGAGGACGAGCGGCGAGATCTCCCCTCCGTCCAGGGAGCTCGCCACCGTGACCGGGTCGGTGAGCACGAGCCAGATCGTGGCGCCCGCCATGACGGCGGCAAGCGCGCCGATGAGCACGGCGACGCTCGTCACGCGGTCGAAGCCGCGTTCGAGGTCTTCGTCTTGCGCCACGTGTTCGAGATCCACGCTCACGACTGGGTCGCCGGCAGGGTTCGACTAGCGTAACACGTCCTCTGGGACGACACCGGTACAGCCGGATGAGCCGGGTACCGACCTGAGCTCCGTGATCAGAACTCAGCCGAGAGGACGCGAGGCTCCCCAAGGCCGAGAGCGGGGAGCGTTCCGGCAATCGCCGCGTGATCGCCGACGATGAGCGTGGTGAGCTTGGCGGGATCCAGGTGTCGCGCGGCCGCCTCGGCGACGTCCGCGCCCGTCACGGCGCTCACCTTCGGTACAAACTCGGCGAAGTAGGTGTCCGGCAGCCCGTACAGGGCGACCTGCGAGACTGCCCGCGCCACCTGCTGCGTGGTCTCGAATCCTCGCGGATATCCTCGCGTCAGCGACGCCTTGGCGAGCGTCATCTCGGCGTCGCTCGGAGGACGCGCCCCACGCATGCCGTCGATCTCGGCGAGGGAGATGGCGATGGCGTCGGCGGTCGCCGCGGTGTGCACGCTCGTCTGGAGTGCGAACGGCGAGAGGCCGCGCCGCCAGTCGAAGCCGGTTCTCGCGCCGTAGGTGTATCCCTTCTCCTCCCGCAGCTTGAGGTTGAGTCGGCTGACGAATTGACCGCCGAGCACGGCGTTCATCACGAGCAATGACGGGTAGTCGGGCGTCACGCGGCCGGTCGTCAGGTGCCCGATGCGCAGCTCCGACTGCGCCGCGCCGTCGCGAGGAACGACCGCCAGTCTCGCCTGCGGCGTCGCGCCCGGCTGCACGGCGGCGGCAACGAGAAGGGCGCCGCCACCCGGTGCGGCCCAGGCGGAGAATGCGTCGGCCGCGTGACGCAGGAGGTCGTCGTGGCTCATGGCTCCGCAGACGACCAGCGTGGCTCGCGCCGGTTGAAGCGCAGCGCGATGAAACGCCGTCACTGCGTCCAACGAGACACGCCTGAGGCTGGCGTCGCCGCCGATCGGCAGATGCCCGTACGGATGTGTGCCATAGACGAGACGCAGAAACGCCCGTTCGGCCACTGCAGACGGCAGATCTTTCAGTTGACGGAGGCGGTCCAGCCGCAGCTGGCGAACGCGGTCGAAATCCGTCTGCCTCATGCTCGGCCGCGTGACCATGTCAGCCAGCAGTGACGCACCCCTGGAGGCGAACCGGGTCAGCGTCGTCAACGAGAACACCGTCGCATCGGCACCAACGTCCACGTCGTAATCGGCGCCGATACGCGCCAGCGCATCCGACATGTCGATCGCCGTGAGCGGGCCCGTGCCCTCGTCGGCCATGTCCGCGACGACGGCCGCAAGACCTTCGAGGTCGGCCGGGTCGGCTCCGGACCCGCCGTCGACCTGCAGCGCGAACGTCATCACCGGCACGCTGTGGTGCTCCACGGTCCACACCCGCAGGCCGTTCGACAGCGCGTGCCGGGCGATTGCGGGGAACGTGAACGCGGGGTCGGCGCCGACCTCGGGCAGGCGTGACCTGTCGACGGATGTCATGAGACCGTCACCGTGGTCGAGCCTTCGAGGGCGTCGGCGTGCCGCCCGCGTGGAATCACGCTGAGCACCACGCGGCGGTCCAGCGGAAGGTGGGTGCGCGCGGCCGCCCGAACCGCTCCAGGAGTGGCGTTGCGGTATCGATCGAGATCCTCGGTGAAGCAGCCAGGGTTGCCGCGCAGAACGTTGTAGGCATTGAGCTGATCGGACTTTCCCCCGAAGCCGCCGACCGTCTCGAGCCGGTACATGAAGTGCGCTTCGGCCTGCGCGACACCTCGTTCCATTTCGTCAGTGGATGGCCCCTCGTCGGCCACCCGCTGCAGTTCCTGGTCGATGTGAGCGGTGATCTCGGACAGCGTGTGGCCCGGAGCGGCCGTTGCCACGAGCAGGAAGAAGCTCCCAATCTCCCGCGAGCTCTGGTACGCCGCGACGTCGAGGGCCATGCGCAGCTCGTACACGAGCGTCCTGTAGAGGCGCGACGTCTTGCCGTTGGCCAGGAGGTCCCCCACCAGATCCATTTCCGCATCACCCGGGGCGAACATCGCTGGCGAGTGCCACGCCATGTACACGCGCGGGAGCTCGACGCGGTCCTCGAGGACGAGCCGTTGCTCGGACCGAAGGTCGGCCGCCGCCGTGACGGGCGCGGGGCGCACGCCGGCGGGAATCTCGCCGAAATACGCCTCGGCCAGCTCGAACGCACGTTGCGTCTCAAGGTCGCCGGCGAGCACGAGCGACGCATTCGAGGGGTGATAGTAGGTGCGGAAGAACTCCTGCACCTCATCGAGCCGCATGGCGCGGATGTCGTCGGCCGAGCCGATCGTCATCCAGCTGTACGGGTGATCCGGCGGGTACATCGCGGCGGAAATCGCCATCATCGCCATGCCGTACGGCCGGTTCTCGTAGCTCTGTCGGCGCTCGTTCAACACGACGTCGCGCTGGGTTTCGAAGCGCTCGTTGGTCAACGCCGGCAACAGATATCCCATTCGGTCCGATTCCATCCAGAGCGCACGGTCGAGCGCGCTCGTGGGCACCACCTCCCAGTAGTTCGTGCGGTCGGTGTTGGTGGACCCGTTCAGCAGGGCCCCGGCCTGCTGCAGCGGCGGGAAGTACCCGGCGTTGTGATGCTCGGAGCCTTCGAACATCAGATGCTCGAACAGATGGGCGAAGCCCGTCCGTCCGGGCCGTTCGTTCTTCGAGCCCACGTGGTACCACACGTTGACCGCCACGATCGGCACGTGATGGTCCTCGTGCGCGATGACGTCGAGGCCGTTGGCCAGCGTGCGTTTGGTGAAGGGAAGATCGATATCGACCATTGCCGGCGATCGTAACCGGGATCGGGGCGCCGCTCGGCCCTTGACCGACTACTTCGGTCCGAGATAGGCTATCAAACTAATAATGAGACTAAGTCTTAGTGTCGTTTTTTTAGGAGTTCCCATGGTCCGCCGTCTGCTCTCGTCCGGTCCGGCGCTCGCCCTCGTCCTGACCGTCGCTCCGGCCCACGCTGGTCACGGCACCTCCGGCACTACGCTCGATCGAAGCCAGACCGATCAGGCGCAGACCACCCCTCTCATGGGCCGCGTTGTGTCGGCGGCGGGCCAGCCCGTACCCGGAGCGGAGGTGGTGATCCAGCCCTCGGCAGGAGCGGCCTCGACGACCATCGCGGACGCCACGGGCCGTTTCGAGTTTGCCGGCATCGAGCCTGGTGACTACCGGCTGACCGCGAGATCCATCGGCCTGTCACCGGTGGTCCAACGGGTGACGGTCTCTGCCAATAGATCGCTCGACGTCACCGTGGTTCTGCCCGAAATCGTGCGGGAGCGGGTGGACGTCGTCGGCGACTCCAGTCTCGTGGAGAAGATTCCGGGATCCGCACACGTCATCGACCGGCGAGAGATGGAGAAGGTGAAGCTCGCCACTGACGATATCCATCAAATGTTGAGACGGGTCCCGGGGTTGAACATTCAGGAGGAGGAGGGATACGGCCTGCGCCCGAATATTGGCATGCGCGGGACCGGCACCGACCGCAACAGCAAGATCACGATGATGGAAGATGGTGTGCTGATCGCTCCAGCACCGTACGCAGCCCCGGCCGCCTATTACTCGCCCACGGCCGGTCGGATGGAGTCGCTCGAAGTGCGGAAGGGATCGAGCCAGATCAAGTCCGGGCCGATCACGACGGGCGGTGTGTTGAACTACGTCTCCACCAGCATCCCGACGGGGTTTCAGCTTCGGAGCACGGTGACCGGCGGTGGCGATGCCACTCGCAAAGTCACCGCAGACGTGGGCCACTCCTACCGCAATTTTGGATGGCTCATCGAGACCTTCCAGTTCCGCAACCACGGCTTCAAGCAGCTCGACGGTGGCGGCGACACCGGCGTCGAGCTCTCGGACTACATGGCAAAGGTCCGGGTCAACACCACTCCGACAGAGACGATGTATCAGGAAGTTGAAGTCAAGGTGGGTCGAACGGAGCAGACCGGCGATGAAACGTACCTCGGCCTGACGGGCGCCGATTTTCAGGTGACGCCGCTCCGCCGCTACGCCGCGTCTCAGGTAGATGTTCTCGACGCCACGCACGAACAGTATCAGGTGCGTCACCTTCTTGCCCGTCGCAACTGGGACGTGACGACCCTCGTGTATCGGAACAACTTCCATCGTGCCTGGTACAAGCTCGAGAGCGTGCTCGGCTCCGGACTGGCCGGGGTGCTTCGATCACCCGAGGTCAATGCCGAACGTCTGGCGGTACTTCAGGGCGGCGACAGCCTGGCGAACGCCCTGACTGTGAGGAACAACAACCGCACGTACTACGGCGCAGGGGCGCAGTCGGTCCTTGGACTGTCCGTCTCGAGCGGGCAGATTCGACATCAAGTGGAAGCAGGCGTCCGCTATCACCAAGATGAGGAGGATCGCTTCCAGCAGGACGATGGGTACCAGATGCTGGGCGGTCGGATGACCCTGACACGCGCGGGTGCGCCTGGGAGTCAGGCGAATCAGGTCGTCGGCGCCAGTGCGGTGGCCGGGTTCGTGTCGGACACGATGACGTTGGGCAAGTGGAGCGTCGCGCCCGGCCTCCGATACGAGAGCATCGACTTGGAGTCGGTCACCTACGCCAGGACCGATCCGGGTCGGACTGGCTCGACCACTGTCGTGACGACGAAGGTCGACGCCGCGATTCCGGGCGTCGGACTCAGTTACGCCGCGCGGCCCGGAGTGAGCCTCTTTGGTGGCGTGCATCGAGGGTTTGCGCCACCAGGACCTGGGGCTACGGAAGGGACCGAGGTCGAACACAGCGTGAACTACGAGCTGGGCACGCGCGTTCAACGTGGAGTCGTACGGACCGAGATCGTGGGATTCTTCAACGACTATGGCAACTTGCTCGGTCGCGACACCCTGGCGACCGGCGGGACCGGCGAGGGCACGCTGTTCAACGGCGGCACGGCGCGGGTGTACGGTTTGGAGGCGGTCGCCGAGTGGAACCCGGCCCAGGCGATGGGTCTCACATCTGCCTTGCCGATTCGCCTGACCTATACGTTGACGCACGCCGAGTTCCGGAACAGTTTTCAGAGCCAGTTCGGTCCCTGGGGCAACGTCGGGATTGGCGATGAGTTGCCGTATGTGCCGCGGCACCAGGTGTACGCCAGCGTGGAGACGGATCATCAAGCCTGGCGAGCGAGGCTCGAGGGATTCTACGTCGGCCGCATGCGCACGCTTGCCGGGCAGGGCGTGTACGTCGCCAGCGACTCCACCGATTCGTACGTCGTCTTGAACGTCTCGGGAGAATACGAGCTCACCTCGGGCGCCAGCCTGTTTGCGAGCGTGCAGAATCTGACGGACAACGTCTACATCGTCGGTCGGCATCCGGCCGGCGTTCGGCCCGGCTTGCCTCGCCTGGTCCAAGCAGGTCTCAAAATTGCCCTCGGCCGCTGAGCGCCGGATCAGCTTCCCATTGCGTGCGCCAGGCCGAGCAGTTGGCCAGCTCTGATTGACGGGTCTGCATGCGGGTTCAGCGAACCGGAATGAGGGGAATCTTGCCCCTGTTGGCCTCGGCGGTCTGGTGCGCCGCGATCGACACCTGTGCGGCCGTGCGCTCGGCCACGGTGAGAAACGACCGGGCGGCCGCCGACCCCGGCTCCGACACGACCAGCGGCACGCCGGTGTCACCACCTTCCCGGATGGGCTGATACACCGGCAGCCGCCCAAGGAACGGCACTTTCATCTCGGCGGCAAGCGTCTCGCCACCGCCGTGCCCGAAGATGTCCGATTCGTGATGACAGTTGGGACACGCGTAGTAGCTCATGTTCTCGACGACTCCGATCGTCGGGATGTTGAGCTTCTGATACATCCGGATGGCCCTCCGGCTGTCGGCGAGCGACACCAGTTGCGGCGTCGTGACGACGATAGAGCCGACGACTGGCACGGTCTGGCTCAGGCTCAACGCGACATCTCCGGTCCCGGGCGGCATGTCGACGATGAGGTAGTCGAGGTCTTTCCACGCGACTTCGCGGAAGAACTGTTGAATCGCGCCGTGCAACATCGGTCCGCGCCAGATGATGGGCGCGTCGTCGCCCGTCATGAACCCGATCGAGACGACCTGAACGCCCCACTTCTCGGCGGGCACGATCTTCGTCCCGTCGGTCGTGAGCTGGGTGTTGATGCCGAACATGATCGGCACATTGGGTCCGTACATGTCGCCGTCGAGGATGCCGACGCGGCTCCCGCACCGGGCCAGCGACAGCGCGAGGTTGACGGCCACCGTCGTCTTGCCGACGCCGCCCTTGCCCGCGCCGACGGCAATGACGTTCTTCACTCCCGGCAACGGCGGGCGCCCGGTCTCGGGCGCGGAGGCCGACCGCACGCGTGCGGTGAGCCGCACCTCCACGTCGTGGACACCGGGGAGCGCGCTCACCGCGGCGACTGCCTGGTCCCGCAACTGATCCTTCACCGGACAGGCCGGTGTCGTGAGCTCGATCGTGAAGGAGACACGGGCGTCCGCAACCGTGAGGTCCTTGACGAAGCCGAGCGAGACGATGTCCTTCCGGATGTCTGGATCGACGACAACTCGGAGGGCGTTGAGCACCGCGTCCCGGTCCGGCGTGGAGGCCATATCCATGTGATCTTATCGCGCGGGCTCGAACAGGCGCCTTCCTTCGTTGGTCAACAGGACCCAGAGCGCGTAGACCCCGAGCGCCGTCCCAAACGGCAGGACCAGGAGGTCGACGATCGCGAGGCCAAGGCTGAGGATCCGTCCAAACGGCCGCCGCCTCTTGAGCAGCGCCGCCGCCCATACGTGTCCCCCGCCCCACAGCAGGGCGAATGTGCCGATCAGCGTGAAGACGACCGTCGTCAGACCGGCGGCGAACTCGAGCGAGGTGCCGAGCGAATCGATGAGTTCAGCGAGCGCGCCCGCCGCGAGCAGCAGCATCGACACACCGAACAGCATGGCCAGTGCGCCCCACAGGCCCGCGAAAATGCGCAGGAGCCTGACGTGCCGTTCCATGGTTAGCCGACGAGGACCTGAAGCTCGATGCGCGTGGACGCGTGCCGGCGGGGCGCCACGGTGAAACGGAAACGGTCGCCGTCGAGCACTCCCGGGGGCAGCGTGACCTGCACCACGTGGTGCATCAGCAGTGTCCCGCTGCCGCTGCAATGCAGGCACGGCTCGGTCCACGATTCTCCCCGGCCGCCGCAGCGATGACACGTGAGCCGCACCGGCACTTCGAGGGGCACCGTCGCACCCCGGCGTGCCTGCTCTTCCGAAAGGCGAACGGTCATGTTCCACCGCGAGGGAGACTCATCGACGAGCAGCCCTCTGCGGATGCGATCCACGGCGAGGGCGACCGACGGGAAGTCGATCACCACCTCGTCGGCGAAGCAGCTCGCGTCGTCGCGATCGCGATCGCCCGGGATGATCGCGACGCGATCGCCGCCGGGCTGGCGGAATGTGTCTCCACTCATCGGAGTGCTGGTACCATAGGGGTCGCCTGAGGAGAAGTCAATGGCGGCCAAAGACTGTCCGATGTGTGGCGAAGCGATGCAGTTGCGTGAACGCGAGGTGACCGATCGCGTGCCTGGCACACATCAGACCAAGACGACGATATCAGCCGAATGGGTGTGCCCGGAATGTGACTACTTCGAAGAATGGGAAGACGACGACACCGAAGGCGGGTAGCGGCGCATCCCTCAGCGGGCGCCGAGCGTCAGCAGCAGCTCTTTCCGAACGCCTTCGTCGATCTCATCGAAACTCAACGCGGTTTCACACTCGTCGCACTGCACCTCGAGCACAGCCGGGCGTCCCTCCTCGGACACCTCGAGCCGTGATTCCTCGACATGCACCACGTGCATCTGCAAGGTCTTCACCAGGAAGTTCTGGTCGTTCCCACAGCTGGGACAGGTCAGGGCCACACGAATATCCTCTTTCGTCGTCAATCTCGGCTCCCCCAAATCTTGATTCTATGGGATGGATTCCAGCGGGCGCAATGCAGAAGTGCACTCAGGGCCAAGCTGGGCCGCTCGTCCGTCGGGGCGGCTGAAACAGCGAAAACCCGAGACAATGACCGGCACACATGCACAGATTCGCGCAGCCTGGGGTCACGAGGCCTTGGGGCCCGGTGTATACACGAGGCGCAGGTCGACCGCGGCATCCGGAAAGAGCGTCTGCGCCGCCAATCGATACACGCCGGCTTGAGTCTGGTGCTCGGCGCGCGGCCTGCCCGTCTTGAACTCCAGGACCGTGACCCGACCCGAGGCGGCGACCAGGCAGTCGATCGTGCCACGCAGGATGCGACCGTCGCCGGCCATCGTGAACGGGACTTCGTGAAAGGCCTGGCCCGACAGGTACAGCTCCCGCAGGTCGGGTTGCGCCGACAACGCTCGAAACCTGGCGACAGATTCCTCGACCACACCCGCCAGATCGTCCACCTCCTCGGCAGGCCCCGTGCGGATCACGGCCATCGCTGTCTGCCTGAGGCGCTCGTCGGGAGCCTCGGCGCCGAGCCCTTCGCGCTGCAGCAGGTGGTGGACCAACCACCCGATGAGCCGAGAGGATTTGCCGTCCTCCTGGTGAGGAGACGCCTGGCCGGCCGATTCCGCAAGCGCGGAAGCCGGCGCCCTCGGAACCGAGTCGTCCTCGAGCACACCGAAATCAGTGTCGGAGTCCCGTACGCCGGCCGCCGAACTGGCGTGCCCTGTGTGCGGCACCTCTCCGGCAGGTTGACTCCAGACTCGCATGGCGTGCGCAGACCCGGAGGAGACGGCCCAGGACACCACGGCCGCGCCGGCAGCCGCCTCACCAAACAGGCTCTGAACCGATGACGGCAGCACTTCGCCAAGACTGCCGCGCCCGGGCTGGAAGCGTCCCTCCTTCAGGGCAGAGCCGAGGTAGAGCCGGTCGCGGGCGCGCGTGAGCGCGACGTACAGAAGGCGCTTGGTCTCTTCGCGCTCGCGCTCCGTTTCGTCTTCGTCCGCACGGGACTCGAAGTCTCCTACGGCAACCGAGACGTCCTGGCTGCTCTCGACCGCTACGCGAATGGCATCGCGGCGGTTACCCGTCCCCCTGGCAAGGTTGACCACGAAGACGACGGGGAACTCGAGGCCCTTGGAGGCATGCACCGTCATCAGGCTCACCGCGTCGCTGGCGTCGATGACGGCGTTGGCCTCATCGCCCACGGCCAGGCGCTCGAGGTGCGTCACGATCCGGTCGAGCGTCCCGTAGCCTCTGTTCTGAATGCGCCGGATGACGGCACGAATCTTCTTGAGATTCTCGCGTGCCTGCTGAAAGCGAGGGCCCCGTAGCTCGGCCATGTAAGCCGCCTCGTCGATCACCCGATCGAGCAACTCGGCCGGCGGCATCCGGTCCACCAGCGCACGCCAGCGCGAGGCGGCGCGCCGCGCCAACAGAAGCGCCTCCACATCGTCGGCGTCCAGCTCCACCTCCGGTGGCGTCGACCCGTCGAGCGCGTCGGCCAGACGGGGGCCGAGCCGCCTGAGCCCTTCGTCCGACATTCGAATGACACGCGAGCGCAGCCATGCGGCCGCCGTCAGGTCCGACACCGGATCGGCCAGGTACCGCAGAAGGGCCAGCACGTCCTGGATCTCGTCGGCGTCGAAGAAGCCCAGCCCCTTGTAGACGTAGGCGGAGATGCCACGCTCCTCGAGGGCCTTCTCGTAATCCCGGTGGCTCTCGCGCGTGCGGAACAGGATGGCGATGTCTCCGGGCCGGATTGGCCTGCGCACACCGGTGTCGCGATCCCTCACGAGCGCGCCTTCGTCGATCAGCCGGGCAATCTCGGCCGCCGTCGTGCGGGCGCACGACTCCGGCGTGTCGCTGACGATGAGGGAGATCGCGTCCGTCGCACGCTCATCGACGTCGTCAATCGGGAACCGATCCTGCTCCTCGTAGGAGAAGGCGTCCCGACGCCCGGGCATCTTGCCGATCGCGTCGCAGAGATCGTTGACGAAGGCGAGCAGCGGCGGAACCGACCGGAAGCTGCGCGAGATGGAGCGCCTTACGTCGCCCTCCGGCCTGAGCGCGTCCAGGTATCGACTGGCTTCGCGGAACAGCGCCACGTCGGCATCGCGAAACGCGTAGATCGACTGCTTCCGATCGCCCACGATGAAGATCGACGGCGGCAGCGCCCCGGCGTGCGCGAGGCCGGCCCCTTCGCCCCACGACTGAATGAGAAGCGAGACGAGCTCCCATTGCGCGCGGCTCGTGTCCTGGAACTCGTCCACGAGCACGTGGTGATAGCGGGACTCGAGCCGAAAGCGGCTCTGCGCGAATTCCTCCATCTGCCGCAGCAGCTCGAGTGCCTTGAGCAGCAGGTCCGGGAAGTCGAGCACCGCACGCGCCTCGAGCGTCCGTCGATACTCCGCCTGAGCGATCATGAACATGCGCCAGACGCCCCTCGACACCAGGACATTCAGGTCGCGGCGATACGCGGTGTAGGCGTCGGCCGTCGCCCGCGCGTGCCCCACGACGAAGTCGCGATGTGCCTGCCAGTCCGACTCCGATGCGAAGGCTGATTTTCCGTACTGCTTCGGGAGGAGCTTCCTCGGCTGGCCGTCCTGGGTGAGGAAGTGCTCCCGCGCGGCGCCGAAGGCGGCCTGGACGAATGCCGGCTCGATCGCAGCACCCGTCTCGACGCTCCGCTCGAGATGACGGAAGCGCCGGGCCAGCAGTTGAAACGACGAGCGGAGCGGACCGGTCTCCAGGAAGCGGTCGAGTCCCCCGCGCATCGAGCGACACACGTCGACCAGTGCCGTCGCGCCCCGGCGGGCCGCCTCACTGACGGTGAGGCCGCGCGGCCCTGTCGACAGGTACCGCGCCAGCACCGCCGGCGCAACGATCCGCCGGCCGAGCAGACTGGCCAGGCCCGCGCGCGCGCGCCGGTCGCCGAGCTGCGCGAAGACGAGGGCGACGTGTTCATCCTCACGGGCCACGCCGCGGCAGATGCGCAGCGCCCGATCGAGCGCCTCATCGACGAGCCGGGGCACCTCGGTCTCGTCCGCCATCTGGAATCCAGGATCCAGGTTGGCCTCGAGCGGGAACTCACGCAGCAGCGAGAGGCAGAATGCGTCGATGGTGCTGATCGCCACGTCGGCGGTACGGTCGCGCAGCTCGCGCCAGCGCGCCGGCGGAATCTCCCCGCGCGCGGCGGCGAGTCGGAGCGTCGACACGATGCGGTCGCGCATCTCGGCCGCGGCCTTGCGGGTAAAGGTCAGCGCCAGAATCTCGGATGGATCGACGCCGGCGCGGAGCAGGTTGACGTAGCGGTCGACGAGCACCCGCGTCTTGCCGGTGCCGGCCGAGGCTTCGAGCGCCACGTTGAATCGCGGATCGACCGCGCGTTCGCGGCCCGCGCGGTCGCGTGCGTCGAGGCGCGACCCGGCAGCCTCGGGTCCTTCGTCGAACGGCAGCGGAAGGTCAGTCATTGACGTAGTCCTTCCGGCAGACGGCCGCGTATGCGCAGTAGTCGCAGATGATCCGGTCGTGCGGCCGGGGCGGGAACCGGCCGCCTGCGATGCCGTCGAGGATCGTGAGCAGCCGCCGGCGCGCGCCGTCGAGCCCCTCACCGGCATCGGCCCCTCCGGCTCGGACCACGGGGACGTAGGCTCGCTTTCCGCTGAACGCCAGGTACGCGGCCTCGTCCACCATCCACGGCCTGCCGTCTCGAGTCTCCAGCCGTTCCTGCGCGCACAACGCGTAGATCGGCGCCTGGAGCGCGCGCGCCGGGTTCGGAGCAGCGCCGGACTTGTAGTCGATCACGCGCAGCCGGTTGCCCGGCAGCAGGTCCACGCGGTCGGCCACTCCGGTGAGCGCCACCTGCCGGCCCGCGGGCGATCCGAGGCCGAACTCTCCTTCGAACCGGTACTCGAGCCACCTTTCGCGAACGTCGGCCGGACGGGAGGCTTCGTAGCCCAGCACGACGTCGACCGAGCCCGTCGAGATCGCCGATCCAAACAGGCGAGCGCGCTCGAGCGCCGCGTCGGCCTCGGACAGACGCGCGAGCAGCGGTTCCGACACATCGCCCACGAGTGCCCGGGCTTCATCGAAGCGCTCGGTCGTGATCGCGCCACCGCCACGGGCGTCCCACGCCTGGAAGAAGCGCTGGAAGACCTCGTGGATGAACCGGCCGCGCGCGCGCGGCGACAGCATCGACTCGTCTTCGGGATCTTCCTTCAGCCTGAGCACGTCGGCGGCGAAGAACTTGAAAGGGCAGTCCTGATAGCGCTCGAGCGCACTGAGCGAATAGGGCCGCCCGGGAGGCGGCGCCGTGAAGCCTCGGAACCTGTCGGGCGGCAGCGCAAGGGGTCGAAGCCGGCGCTCGACCCACTCGCGTACATGGAGACCGAGGCGCACGGGGTCCACCGGGTCGTGGCAGAGCGCCTCGTAGTCGAAGATCCGACGGGTCTCGACAGGCTCTTCGACGGCATCGAGTCCTGCCTGTTCCACTTCATCGGTCAACGCAGATGGACTGACGAGGGCGTCGGCTTCGAGCGCAAACACGGACACGGACAGGCGAGCACCGGGCAGTCCAAGCAGATCCACGAACGCGGCGCGAGCAGCCGCCAGCCGATCCCGTTCGGATGGCCAGCCCAACTCACGGAGGATGGCAGGCGAATAGAAGATGCTTCGCCGCTGGTAGTCCGGCCACTCGCCGTCGACGACGCCTGCGATGTGCACGTCATCGAAGCACCCGAAACGCGCGCTGTCGCTGTCGACCAGGTGCACACCGGTGTCGCCGGTGCGGGGGGCGAACGTCTGCCCTTCGATCCAGCGTCGTACCAGGGCGGCAACGTCGTCTGCGGCGGCAGCCGTCGAATCGACGCGGGCATGGGCGTCGCGCAGCGTGCCGAGCGTGGCGAGGATGGCGCCCCGGGCGCGGAGGTGCCGCGTCCGCAGCGGATCGTCCGGCCCCGGGGGCGCCTCGTGCGCCGTGAGGAACGCGAGCAGTACGCCGAGATGATTCGCCACCGGTGCTGGCGACCTGAGCGCGACCAGCTCGCGCGCGATCCCGAGGAGTCGCTCTCCGGCACGGACGGCGCGCTCCATCCTTCGATCTGGAGCCTCGCGCCAGGCATCGAGCAGACGCTCGAGAGCGGCGATGCCGCCCAGGTAGCCTGCCTCGGCAAGCCCGCGATCGAGCGCCGCCGAATCTCGGGCCGCACCGAAACGGAAGTGGGGCGACCGGAGCAGCGCCACGGCCGGCCCACGGGCGAAGTCCGCGCCGACGCACGTGAGAACGAGGTCGAGCGCGGCCGCGTACGGTTCGGCGGCCAGCGGCCACGCGTCGAACATCTGGCTGGGGACGCCGGCCGAGCGCAAGACCTCTCGCGCCACGTAGACGTACGGCAGGCGCCGATGGACAACCAGCGCCGCGCGGCCAGGTGAAGACAGCGCTCCCCGCCGGACGGCCGCCTTGACGCGCCGGGCCAGTCCAGCGACTTCCTCCTCACGGTCACGGGCCACGTGCACGAAGCCACCGCCCGGCGGTATCAGGAGCACCGGACGTCTTCGTGACTCACGAGGCTCGTAGCGAACCTCCTCGATACCCGGCAGCATCTGGTGCATACGCTCGTGGAGCGCCCCGGCGAGCACGGTGTCAGTGACGATCACGTCGAGCCGCTCGAGACCTGGCACGCGAGTCAACAGATCCCAGTCAGCCGGATACAGGCCGTAGGCGTTGAAGCCTTCATCGACGACGGTCAGCACGACGTGCCGGAGCGGACGCGGGGACGGATCGGCGACGAGCCGCGCCCGCAGGCTGTGTTCATCGCTTCCGAGCTCGGCCGAGCGCCGTTCGAACTCGCGGAACGCGGCCACCAGGAAACGCGTCTGGCGCACGAGGCGCTCGGCGCCGCGGTCGGTTGCCGCGCCCGGCTCGAGCAACCCGAGCGCCCGGCGCTCGACGTCGTCCACGCTGTTCTGTCGCCGCTTCAGCTCGTCGTAGAAGTGCAGGATGGACGCAATCAGGCCAGGGCGGAGGCGGAACGGAGGCTCGACGCCTCGGTCGCGGGCGGCGCGACAGGCAACGCCCAGCAGCACTTCCCGTTCGGCATCGGTGAGCAGCGCGGGCGCGTCGCTCAAACGGTCGGCAAATCGAAGCGTGAGCTCCCGAGGCGTCACCAGATCCGGCAGGACCACCGCGCGTCGTGCCGGGCGGAGGATGTGGTCTTCGAGGCTGCGGACCAGATGTGCCGCCGCCGCGCGGGTCGGCACGACGATCACGCGGTCGCGTGCGTCGAGGGGCGATCCCTCGAGGGCGAGCGCGATCGACGCCTCACGAAACGCCTGGAGATCCGTCACGCGGATCAGGCGTGTTGCGCGCGGTGTTGGGCTACTCAATGCTCAATGCACAATGCTCAACGCTCAAGGCAGGCTTTGCCTGCGGACCTCTCGAGCATTGGGCATTATGCATTGGGCATTGATTACCGCAGCGTCGGCGGCGCCATCAAGGCTTGCATCTCCTGCTGCACGCGCGACAGCATGATCAACGCCCCGGCGGCCGACGACGAGGCCTCCCAGGCCGCTGCGGAGTCGGCGTCCGATACCGCGCGGAACCGTGCTTTTGTGGCATTCTCGGCGAAGCGCCAGGCGCCGACGAGCCGTTCGTGGATGTCACGAAGATAGTCCGGGGTGTACATGCGCTGCAGGCGCTCGGCGCCGCCGCTCAACTGCGATCGCAGTGCGACGAGCCGATCCGGAGCCGGGCCGTCCAGCTTGCGAATGGCCTCGAGCGACGGCGTGGACTTCGAAAGCAGGAGCAGCGACGAGCTGACCGAGCGCTGGTACTGCCGGTAGGTCGAACGCCTCAACGTCCACTGATCTCGAAGCAGGCGGAGGCGTCTGGCGTCGGCGAGCCGGGCCTGCAGCGACACGTGAAGCGCCGTGACGAGCTGCGGCCGCTTTCGTCCGAGGCTCTCGTCCTCTTTCGTGATGCGGGCGACGAGTCGCTCAATCGTCGCCGCGTCCGCGCGCTCAGCGGCGCGCGCCGCCCGGTCCGTCAAGCGGCGGGAGAGCTCCCCGTAGCGTCTGTCGGCGTCGAGCTCGCCGCGGATCAACCGCTCCGTACTCCGGCGGAGCATGGCCTGGTCGGCGGCCGGCAGCGCCGGGCCGGCCTCCCGTATCATCATCAACGCCGCCTGCAACAGCGCGAGGCGATCAGGCGGCATCTTCGACTCGGTCGTCAGACGGAACACCTGATCGAGCTGTTCGCGCACGCCGGGCATGCCGAGTACCGGCTCGAGCTCGGGCGGTCCCGCCATGGCGACGAGCGACAACTCGAATGGATTCGCGCCGGTCGCGGCTCTCAGCGTCGTGATGGCCTGATCCAGCACCGACACGATCTCACGGATATCGTTGTGACGGTACCCGTAGTGTGACTGCGGCCACGTGGCGACCCGCTGCCGGACGCGTTCGGCGAGCGTCAGGGCCTGCTGCCGATCCTTCGACAGGGCGATGGCGTTCAACGCGTCGGCCACCTCGTTGCTGAGAAGCCGGAAGTCCTCTTCACCCCTCGTTTGCGCGTACTGCTGATAGCGCACCGAGGCCGCGTATCGATCGGTTCTCGGCCAGTCGACCAGATCGGAGCGGAGCGTCGCCACCTGGAGCCGTGGCGAGTCGGGAGGTCCGCCGACCGGCATCGAGAAGAGGACGTTCTCTTCGAGACGGACGAACTCGCCGTAGCTCACGAAGGTGCCGCCGTCGAGGAGAAAGAGGCGAAAGAGCGTCACGCTGGACGCCCCGGACGCGACTCGCGGCACGACGAGGCACGAGAAGACGATGAGCAGGCCTAGCAGGCGAGCCATGACACTGGAAACATCAATTGTACCTGTTCATCGGGCGTGCAGATCGAGATCTATCTTGGAGGCTGCTGTGGAAAAGCTGTGCATGAATCGTGCAAATCCTGTGCAGAAGCTGACAAGACAGATTTTTTTTCAATCGGAATCAGCCGACGATCGCCGCGCCCGGCGCTGTGGACATGGGCTTCGCGCCGCGCTTCGCTTGACCGCGCGCAGCGCCCCGGTAGAATCACCGCTCCAACTTTGCTTCAGAGAACATCGACGCACGTGGACCTGCACCGTTTCGAAGAGGACATCGCCGGGCGGCTGTATCAGATTGAAGTCACGTCGGTCGGCAGCCGGTGGCGCGCACAGCTCCGGCGGACGGCGGGCATGCCCACGGCGCTCATGCCCTTCTACGGCACCACGCCCGAGGAGGCGGCAGGCCACCTCACCAAGTGGCTGACCCTCGCCCATCGTCGTCAACCGAGTGGGGCGGCCGCCGGATCCACGACGTAGGCTTCGAGCGCCGCGCGGTTGCCGCGCGGTTCGGCCGTGCGTTACGATTGAGTGTTCGACCCTCCACGATGGGCCTGTAGCGCAGTTGGGAGCGCGCCTGAATGGCATTCAGGAGGTCACGGGTTCGACTCCCGTCAGGTCCACCAGCCTTCGCTCGGCTTCGCGCCGAGCTTCGGCTCGGCGAGCCAGGCGACGGCTGCCGCGCCGAAGCGGCGGAGCCGCGGAGGCGGGCTACTCATCGCCAGGGCAGAAACGACCATCCGTCTGCATCGCCCGCTTGCGGAAACTGCGATCTCCTCAGGCGTCGCGTTCTCGTTCCGGGCCATTTCAGGGTTCTCGCCCGGGCATGCTGCTTGCCTCGAAGGAGGGCATGGCTGGCAACAAGCGCTTCGTCTACGTTCTGAGAGACGCCGATCGAGATCCGCAGTTCTACGTCGGCCTCACGTCTGATGTGACCGCCAGATTGGCGGACCACAACGCGGGCCGCTGTTCCCACACGATCTCTCGCCGACCGTGGCAACGTCACGTCGTCATCGAATTCTCGGATGAGAGACGTGCCATCCGATTCGAGCGCTATCTGAAATCCGGCTCGGGACGGGCTTTCGCGAGGCGTCATTTCGAACCGTAATCGCCGTTCTGGCCTTTCGACCACGCTCCTGGTCAGACCGCGTCCACACGACGCGCAGCGGAGGAACGCCTCGCCTGTAACGGGAAGTGCGGGTACGCCCGCGTGCGTGGAGCCGTGCTCGACATTCGGCCCGACAAAATGGCCTGCACGCGGTAGAACAGCTCCTCGGTGACCAGCGGCTCGTAGTCCCCACGCCTGCCGCGGACGCCGTATTCGGGCACGTCCACGATGCCGGCGTAGATCTGGTTGCGCAGCAATACGCCGATCGCCTGTGACGCGAGCGACTTCCCTCGTCGATTGGTCAGGCCCCATTTCCTGACCTGCTTCAGCAACTACTGCTTCGTGAATCGGCCAGCGGCGTACTCCTCGAATGCTCGTCGTACGAGCGTCGCCCGCTCCGGATCGTGGATCAAGCTTCTACCCATCGACCGCGGCGCGTTCAGGTAGCCGACTGGCGCCAAGAACACCCAGCGTCCGAGTTCGAGCGCCGCCTTCATGCCCGCGCGCGTGCGGTCGGAGCGCACGTCGTTGTCGAATTGCGCGAAGGCTGCGAGGACGCCCTCCATCAACTTGCCGGTGGAGGTGTCGTCGATCGGCTCTGTCGCCGATCGCAGCGAGATGCCGAGCGACTGTAGGTGCGAACGCAGAGCGAAGTGGTCGTACTTGCATGGCGCGCCGTAGCCCGAAGGGCGAAGGTGGGTCGCGCGCGAACCGCGTCAGGTTGAACACGACCACGAAGTGGACGCGGCCCTTGTTCAACCGGCAGTACGTGAGCAGGTTCTGAAGCTGGCTGCGATCCGTGGACTTGGCGCTCTCGCCTTCTTCGTGAAACCGTTCGAGGACTTCGTAGCCCTGGCGGCGGCAGTACTCCTCGCAGGCGCGAAGTTGGGTCGGCAGGCTCAGGTTCTCGGTCTGCTCCTTCGTGCTGACGCGAACGTAGATCCGGTTACTTGGACGCCTGGTTGTCCGGCAACGGCTGTTCCGGTTGTCCGTGGTCCTGCTGGCGCTGTTCTCGACGCCAACCACCGCACTTGGTCGCGGCTGTCCTCGCGGCGTCAGCTATTCCAATTCGGATGGTGGGACCACTGTGAAAAGACAGCCGAGAAGTCCATCAGGTTCCTGCTCAGATCACGCGTCGGGTTTTTCGCCGCTTCCAGCGGACCGACCGCCGCTGACACGGGGCGCCAACACTCTTTCAGCGTGGCGTGAGCGACCACGTCCGTGGCCGCAGGCTTGGCAGGCCATG
>Ga0209640_10000542_pt1 | contig 29552 bp, 30 predicted proteins | sample RifCSP10_1_FD_184018 | JGI IMG/M metagenome (GOLD analysis project Ga0209640, IMG submission 184018) | Soil microbial communities from Rifle, Colorado - Rifle CSP2_sed 10_1 (SPAdes) (version 2) | ecosystem: Environmental > Terrestrial > Deep subsurface > Rock core/Sediment | place: Rifle... | reverse complement strand
GTCTGGCTGCGATCGAGGAGCGAGACCAGTGCACCGGTATCGAGCAGCAGCTCACCGCGCATGCTTCAACGACGCGAGAACGTACTCACGATGTCGCTCTGCCAAGTCGGGGATTCCCGACGACAACGAGCCGATGAGGTGCTCCACCCGTTCGGCTCGTTTACCGTCGGCTGACGGTGCTCCCTGAAGGAGCGCCTCGAGTGCCTATCGATCCGCCTGTTCCTGTGTCAGCTGGTGCACGCGTTGGTGAGACAGCCCGAGCAGTCGGGCTGCGTCACGGGCACTCATCCTCAGTCGGCCGCTGCGAAGGATCCGTACCGCGCGTCGAGCCGCAAGAGCGGCGCGGCGGTCCTCCTGTTCAGCCTTCCTTCGAAGTGAGGCATACGCACGAACCGCCTGTGCTGCGACACTCGGCAACTTCACGTCGTCCACGATCGACGCGGTACGCGCATCACCGACGAAGAGCTCCATCGCTTCGATCACACGTCGACGGGCTTCTTCGACCGTGCGACCCTGAGTATGACAACCGCGCACGCCGCGCACCGACGCGACCCACCAGCCAGACTCGTCCCGTTCGTAGGCGATGCGATATGTCTTCACGGCCGTCTCCGCCATCCCTTTCCGAGACACGGTTCCAGGTCCGTTCGACCCGTCGCAACAGGCCTGGTCCGATGTCCTCGCCCGCGTGCACCGGTACCGGCGTCACGCATTGACCGCACTCGACGCGGAGGTGTGACCCACGTTTGGCGGATCTGCAGACAGCCCAAGGACCGAAGCAGCCGTTGCAGCTAGGCTGGCGCGGGCACTCCAAGACTCGCGAACGCCCGCGTCAGTTCCTGCCTGAACGCCGACCGACGCACGTACTGCTGGCGCAGCTCCGCGTACCACTTGGAGAGCTCAGACGCTCGGCGCTTCGGCGCGAACGCCAGGCAGGAGGCCACGAGGAGGGCGGCGTGGCCGTAGTGCCGACGTCTCGAGTTGCCGAGAATGCCCTCGACGCGCTTTTCCGCCGCGATGCGCATGGCTTTGACCGCGACGTCGCGGTCGGCGTCGGTCACCTTGATGCCTGCGCGCATGACCTGAGTCAGCGCGCCGATCGACGGTATGGCCAACCTTGGCCGCCGCTCAGCCGTGTCATCGGCGAACGCCTCCACGGGATCGCGGCCGGTCGACTCGATTTCGGCCAAGAGTGTGTCATTGATCTTCCCAGTGGTCCCGTTGGCAAGCAGGACGGCGAGCAGGGGAAACACCACGTGACCCGGATGGTCCTCGCGTGACCAGCCCAGGCCGGGAGCCTTCGAAAGCAGGTCGGCCGCGGCGCCCAGTTCGCCAACGAGCACGCGAAGCAGTCCGACCTGCCGGCCGGCGTTCTTGGGACAACGAGTCAGCGCCCTCTTCGCCTTGGCTCGCGTGGCGGCCGTGTCGCCGTCCGAGACCAGCCATCGCAGTAAGCCGGTAACGTGGGCGCACCACGCCACGCGGCTTCGAGCCGTCGTAGCAGCGCGCGCCTCGCACCTTACACCAATGGGACTCCTCCGCCGCACATGCCGAAGACTGCCGGTCACTCGTGACGCTCCGGCACGCGTTCGGGTGGATCATAATGGCTTCGAAACCGCACCACCAGGTGGCCCAACGGCAATGGACGGAGCACTACCAATCGTCAACCAGCAGTCTCCGGCCGAACTGAAGATTCGACTCTTTCGCTCGCTGTTTCGCGGCCGGGAGGACGTCTACCCACGTCGCTTCGAGAGTCGAAAGACGGGCAAGTCAGGATACGCGCCGGCCTGCTCGAACGAGTGGGTGCGCGGCATCTGCGAGAAACCGCGGATCAAGTGCGCGGACTGTCAGCACCGCCGATTCTTGGCCGTGACCGACGACGTGATTCGCTGGCACCTATCCGGCGAGGATGACCAGCGCGAGCCGTTTGTCGCGGGCATCTATCCGCTGCTCCTGGACGAATCGTGCTTCTTCCTGGCGCTCGATTTCGATAAGGCGAACTGGCAGGGCGACGCCGCGGCCTTCCTCGAGGCGTGCCAGCGGCTCGATCTTCCCGCCGCCTTGGAGCGGTCGCGGTCCGGACGTGGCGGGCATGTCTGGCTCTTCTTCGAGCAGGCCATTCCGGCAGCATTGGCACGGCGGCTCGGGTCGCATCTCCTCACCGAGACCATGGAGGGACGGCCGGACGTCGGTCTGGATTCTTATGACCGGCTGTTCCCGAACCAGGACACACTGCCGCAAGGGGGATTCGGGAACCTCATTGCCCTGCCCTTGCAGAAACGGCCCCGCGAACACGGCCATAGCGTCTTCTTGGGCGAGGACTTTGTGCCGTGGGTTGACCAGTGGGCGTTCCTCGCCAGCGTCCCCAAAGTGGGGCGGGCCCACGTTGAGCGCGTCGTTCATGACGCCGAGCGTCGGGGCCGCATTCTCGGCGTTCGCCTGCCGCCTCAAGAGGATGGTGACGATGAGCCCTGGACCGCGCCGCCATCGCGTCGACGCCGGGAGCCACCGATCGCCGGTGAACTCCCGTCAACGTTGGAGTTGGTCCTGGGGAACCAGATCTACATCGCCAAAGATGGGCTACATCCCCAACTCCGGAACCGCCTTCTCCGACTGGCGGCGTTTCAGAATCCGGAGTTCTACAAGGCTCAGGCGATGCGACTGTCGACATACAACAAGCCACGCGTCATACCCTGCGCCGAAGATCACCCCCATCACATCGGTCTTCCACGAGGCTGTCTCGATGAGACACGCGAGACGCTGCAAGACCTCGGCATGCACCCTACCGTTCGCGACGAACGCCACGCCGGCCGCCCGCTGGACGTGACCTTTCAGGGGGAGCTGCGCCCTGAGCAGCGCGTTGCCGCCAACGCCATCCTCGCACACGACACCGGTGTGCTGGCCGCCACCACCGCATTCGGCAAGACGGTCGTGAGTGCGTGGCTGATCGCCGCGCGCGGCGTCAGTACGATCGTACTCGTCCATCGGCGCCAGCTCCTCGACCAATGGGTCGATCGGCTATCGACATTTCTCGGCATTCCCGGCAAGTCGATCGGGCGAATCGGAGGCGGTCGAAACGCCCCGACCGGGTTGCTGGATGTCGCGGTCATTCAAAGCCTCGTCAAGAGAGGTGTCGTCGACGATCGTGTTGCCGACTATGGCCACCTGATCGTGGACGAGTGCCACCACCTGTCGGCCCACAGTTTCGAGCGGGTGGCGCGGCAGGCGAAGGCGCGGTTCGTTCTCGGGCTATCCGCGACGGTTGCGCGAAAGGACGGTCACCACCCGATCATCTTCATGCAGTGCGGGCCGGTCCGGCACCGAGTGAACGCGCGGGTGCAAGCGGCATCCCGACCGTTTGAACATTTCGCCCTCGTTCAGCCAACGTCGTTTCACCCGGCCAGGACTCCCAACGCGGACAAGCGCGTCGAGTTCCAGACGCTGTGTCAAGAGTTGGTGGAGGATGACGCTCGCAACCAGCGAATCTGCGCCGACGTCCTCGAGTCGGTGAACGCGGGTCGATCGCCGCTCGTGCTCACCGAGCGCAACGATCATCTCGACCGTCTGGAGCGCGAACTCTCCGAGAGCGTCCGTCACCTGGTCGTTCTGCGCGCAGGCATGGGCAAGAAGCAGCGACAGGCCGTCAGCGATCGGCTGGCTGCCATTCCTCGGGACGAGGCCAGGGTCATCCTGGCAACTGGCAGGTACGTCGGCGAAGGGTTCGACGACCCACGGCTGGACACGCTGTTCCTGACGCTGCCGGTCTCGTGGCGCGGCACCATCGCGCAGTACGCCGGCCGCCTGCACCGGCTGTACGACAGCAAGCGCGTGGTGCGGATCTATGACTACGCGGATCTCAACGTCCCCATGCTCGCGCGCATGTTCGATCGTCGATGTCGCGGCTATGACGCCGTGGGCTACACGGTCCTGCTACCAGCCAGCGCGATTCCGGGTTGGCCTTCCGATGTCGTGCTGCCCTCCGACCCGGTCTGGAAGCGTGACTACTCTGGTAGCGTCCGCAGACTTGTCAGAGACGGGGTGGACACGCCGCTCGCGAGCCTGTTCGTTCACGCCGCTCGCACGTTCCCGGAGGACGCCGACGGAGTGGATCGAGCAAGGAGTGCAACAGAGGCATTCTTCTTCCGTCGGCTCGAGACGCTACCCGAAACCAAGGGGCGATTTCGTCTGAACGTCGCGCTCCCGATGCCATTCGACGGCCAGAGCCGTCTGGAAGTCGATCTTCTGTGCGCCGATGCGCGCGTCGCGATCGAACTGGACGGTGCCCAACACCTTGCCGACCCAGTCGCTTATCGTCGGGATCGACGCAAGGACCAGCTCCTCCAGGAGAACGACTACGTCATTCTCCGCTTCCTTGCCGAGGACGTGGGCAAGGAACTGGACCTCGTGCTCGATACTGTCCTGCGCGGGCTCGGTCGCCGCACACCGTCCTCATCGGGGGTGAAGCCCATCAGTATCTTGAGGCGGGTGCCATCGTGACCTTCGCGCACAGCACTTCCGAGTCAAGGTCGATGTTGTTGGCCGTCACCGACTGGCGTGAAGTCGGCGCTCGACGGCGCCAATGGCCTTCATCACATCCGCGAACGGCGGGACCGCACCGGTGATCATCATGGCCATCGCGTCGTAGTCTCGTTCGAGCGGCGCCCGTATCGATCGCCAGCCGCGGCGGCCGGGTCAATGGCGTCACGGGCTCGCAGGACGCGCCGCTGGTGCGAGGCGTCTCGGAATCAATGGCGGGCTTCCGCGACGAACAGAGTCTCGAGGTGGACTCTGTCACCTCCGGGCCGCGCGGCGCCATCAGGCTGGTGGAATGCAAAGCGTCTCGCACGTCGGGCGATGGCGCCTCCGATGCAACGACTCCGCGACGCCATCAGGACGTCATCGAGGAGCTGTAGCCTCCCCGCGGTGGCGCGTCAGAACGTGGCGACCACTTGCCCCTTCGCTGATCCCCCGGTAGCATCTCAAGTACAGGAATCACAAGACAGCAGGCCTGGCGGCTGCGGCCGTGACGTGAGGGAGACACGATGACGCAGAGACGAATTGGACGCGTGGCGTTTGCCAGAGTCGGCGTGGTGGTCGCCGTGTTGCTGACGGGGGCGGTTTCACAGGCGACCGCGCAAGCGCCGGTAACCTCCGCGAGCGGCGAGCGGGTCATTCGGCGGCTTGGCGGGAGCACCCGGTTTGCGCCGCCGGTGAACACCGTGGACGCGCTGCGCCGCATGGCGAGTCAGCCGGCGAACCAGCAGGACATGACCCGGGTGCTCACCGAAGTGGGCCTGTCCGCGGTCGCACCGCAAGTGCTCGAGGCGCTCACCTCGGGGAAAGTGACAGAGACGACGTTCCCAGTCGATGGACACCTGGAGTGGATGATCCTACGGGAAAAGGGACAGGCGACAGTCGCCCGCAATGTCCGGTGGGGCGGCCCCAAGCCGTTCCCCGCATTCCAGTTCACCGTGGAGGACGGCGGTGTTGCCTACAGCTTCATCGTCCCGAAGGCCTGCGCCAACCTGTCGCTCGTCAGTGCCATGCCGGTGGCGAGGGCTGCCGCACCAGCGGCGCCTCCACCTCCGCCGCCACCACCTCCACCTCCGCCTCCACCACCTCCTCCGCCGCCACCACCACCTCCTCCGCCTCCGCCACCTCCGCCACCTCCGCCGCCACCACCGCCACCGGCGCCTCAGGCAGCGGTGGATACGGTGCACCCGTTCATCGCGGGGATGTTCGGCAAGGAACGCCGCACGCGCGAGGACTCAAACGTGACCCCGACAGCGGGGACCGACTTCCTCAGCTACTGTGCGCCGCTCTTCGGCGTCAAGGGCGGCGTTCAGTATCAGGTGAATCCGCGGTTCATGCTGGCGCCAGCGGTCGGCGTCGCGGTCAACACGGACGAGGGCGATCAGACGAGCCTGTTCGCGGACCTCGAGCTGAACTACACCTTCCCTGGCGGCGGCTACATCGGCACCGGCGTCGGAATCTGGGACTTCAACCACAGCGACACGGTCACCGGCAACCTCCTGTTCCACTTCGGCGTGCCGATCGCGCGCGACGCGGCCAACGAGGCCCGGCTGCTGTTTGTGGGTGAAGGCCGGCTGTTCTTCGACGAGTTCGACGACACGGCGAACAACTATCAGGCCTGGGGCGGAATTCGCTACCTGTTCAAGTAGACCTCAACCAGGGATCACCGATGTCGCGGGCACCAACGCTCGCGACATCGGTGGCCTTACCCTCAGCCCGGGCGCGCCCTCATCCGAGCGCTTGCACCTGCAACGAGAAGCCTCTGCGTTGGCCTTGGGAGTTGGGCGCTTTGGGAATTGGGAGCTTTGAGAGTTACGGCGCGATCGTCACGTAGCGCTCGAGCCGCGCTACTTCTTCCTTACTCACGTACTTGCCCATCTCGCGACGGAACTGCTCGATCGCTTTGTAGGGACGATACTCCTTGAATTCCCGCAGCATACGGTTACCCAGGCCGGGAATCGTCAAGATGTCGGCATCGCTCGCCGTGTTCAGGTTGATCGGCACAAAGACATACTGCTCCAACCGCGCCAGCTCCGCATCGTCCACGTACTTGTCGATCTCGCGATGGAACACGGCCAGCGCGGCGTAGGGCCGGTATTCCTCGAACTCGTGCAGCATCCGGTTGCCGACACCGGGAATCAGCAGGATCTCCTCGCGCGGCGCCGTGTTCAGGTTGATGTGAATGAAGATGCGCCCGTAGAGCGTCGTGATCTGTTCTCGCGTCAGGCCGGCGCCGGTCAGGAACTGGTCGAGCGCGGTGACCGAGAGGAACGGCCGCTTGCCGACGAGGCCCTTGGCAATCGCCGGCGTGACGCCAGGCAGCTTGGCGAGGTCGGCCTCGCCAATGATGTTGGCATCAGCGATGGTGACCGACTTGCCAACCTGCGCGTGGGCCGGGCGAGCGGATGCCGCCAGGCCAATCCCGAGCGCTGCGATCAGAAGAATTCGAGTTGTCATTGCGCTTCCTCCGAAAATGCCGCCCGGGGACCTCTGCGATGCAACGGGTGGCGGTGCGTATACGCAAGACCGACGATGCCGAGCAGCGACATCGAGCCCGGCGCGAGCACGGGCGTCGCCCCGGTGAGTGTCTTGGTGATGAGTTCCAGGCCCGAGAGCGACGGGTACATCTCCAACTCGAACTCCTCATTGCCATGATAGTGCAGCCCCACGCCCAGCACGCCGCTGCCGAGGAAAATGACCATCAACAGCTGTAGCAGCGTGAGGCTTACCGGCCTCGGCGTGAGGAGCACGGACCCGCCAAGCACAACCGTCGCCGCGAGCAGCACGAGGGGGACGAACTGGGCCATTGACTCGTAGTGGCCGACGAGCAGCAGTTCGGCCGCGGTGCCGGCGGCACCAAGCACGAGCGTCCACAGGAGGATCCGTCGGATGGTGGAGAGCGCCGGCGACTCCGATACGGCAGTGGGTATGTGCGCCATTTGATCAGTCAACTTCCAACGCCCAACTCATGACGTTTGCCCAACCCCCAATGAGTGCCGTCAGACTTCTTGGGAGTTGGGTCGAACGAAAGGTCGTTGGGAATTGACGCCCTTTGACCTCGACTCGACGGTAGCATAATTGTTCGGTGGCCCCACGCGTTCGGTTCGCACCCTCCCCCACCGGATTTCTCCACGTCGGCGGCGCACGCACCGCGCTCTTCAACTGGCTCTACGCACGCCGGCAGGGCGGCGCCTTCGTGCTCCGCGTGGAGGACACCGACGTCGAGCGGTCCTCGCAGGACATGGTCACCGGTATCCTCGACGGACTGCGGTGGCTTGGACTGAGCTGGGACGAAGGCCCCGTGGTTGGTGGCGCCCACGCCCCGTACTTTCAATCGGAGCGACTGGATCGCTATCGCGCTGCGGCAACTCAACTGAGGGAGGCGGGTCGCGCCTACTTCTGTTATTGCTCGCCGGAGCGGCTGCGCGAGGAGCGTGAGCGGGCTGAGACGCGTGGCGACGGCTGGCAGTACGACCGCGCGTGCCTGACGCTCGCGGCCGACCGCCTGCGCGAGCTCGAGGCAGCCGGCACGCCGCGCGCCATTCGCTTCAAGGTCCCTGAGGGCACGACGTCGTTCGACGATGCCGTGCACGGGCGAATCGCGTTTGACGCGACCAACATCGAGGACTTCGTCATCCTGCGCTCCGACCTCCACCCGACCTATCACCTCTCAGTGGTCGTCGACGACGTGGACATGAAAATCACGGATGTGATCAGGGGAGACGACCACATCTCGAACACGCCCAAGCACGTGCTGCTCTTTGAGGCGCTGGGCGCACCCATCCCGCGCTTCGCGCACGTGCCGCTCATTCTCGGCAGCGACAAGAAGCGGCTCAGCAAGCGCCATGGCGCCACCTCGGTGATGGAGTATCAGCGACAGGGGTACCTGCCGGCGGCGATGGTGAACTTCCTGGCGCTGCTCGGGTGGTCGCCGGGAGACGACCGCGAGCTGCTGACCGTTGCAGAACTCATCGAACGCTTCTCGCTCGAGGGCATCAGCGGCGGGAATGCTGTGTTCAACACCGAGAAGCTCGATTGGATGAACGGGCAGTACATCGCGCGCATGCCGGTCGAGGATCTCGCCGCGGCGGTGCAGCCGTTTTTCGAGCAGGCGGGTCTTGGTGCGCACGACCTCGTCGCCGCCCCTCAGTCGTGTCATCGGCTGCTCGAGCTCCTGCGCCCGCGCGCCAGGCGTCTGACCGATTTCGCCGATCAGGCAAGACCGCTCGTGACTGATCCTGTCGAGTACGAGCCGGAGGCTGTGACGAAGCACCTTTCATCGCCGGACGTGGCCGGGCACGTCCAGGCGCTCGTGGACGGGTTCGGCTCGCTCGCCCCGTATGACGAGGCGGGGATCGAGGCCACGCTCCGCAGGACCGCCGCCGAGCGAGGGGTCAAGGCCGGCGCGCTCATTCACGCGACGCGCGTTGCGGTGACTGGCCGGACGGCCAGCCCGGGGCTCTTCGAGGTGCTGGCGTGGCTCGGGCGTGAGCGCACGCGGGCGCGGCTGACGCAGCTCGTCGGCTTTCTGTCCGCCCGCGCGTGACGGATGGCGGTCCCCCTCAGCCTTCTCGCGCGGTCAGGCGATCGTAGTCGCCCACCTCCACAGGGATTCGTGACCATCCACTCAACGGACTTCCGGGTATAGACTGCGTCGCGGCGAGGACTCTGTGGAACATTCACGCCGCCGGTTTCTGCACACGCTGACGGCCACGAGCGCGGCCGCAATGGCCGCGTGTGGAGAGCCGCCGCCCGCCGACACCCCGTCGCTTCTCGGCGGGCCTGTCAGCGCGTATGGCCAGCGTTCGCCCCTCGAACAGTCGGCCCGGCGCGTGGCCGAGACGACCACGCCCGAGGAAGCCTCCAGCCGGACGCCCCTCCAAGACCTCAACGGGATGATCCGCCTCCCGGTGCACGGATGACACCGGCTACGTGCAACCGACCCGCGAGGCGCTCGTGGCCGAGCGCGGTCTGAACTCCAACTATCACTTCCACGCCATTCAGGCCTGGAGGATTCAGGCGGATGGAGCGATCATCGATGCGGCGGTCTAGCCCATACGCCGTGCGCGCGATGCTGACCTTCTCCGGGTGCGTCCTCGCGGCATCAGTGGCAGCACGGGCCCAAGGACTCGGACTCGGCCGAACGCCAACAGCGGACGAGATCCGTCGGCTCGACATCTCGATTCCGCCCTCAGGCGAGGGCCTGCCGAAGGGAAGCGGAACGGCCGAACAGGGCCGGACCGTCTACGAGACACAGTGTGCCCGGTGTCACGGGGCGACGGGCACCGAAGGGCCGGAGGACGTGCTGGCCGGAGGGCGCGGCTCGCTGGCCACGGCGAAGCCGCTCAAGACGGTCGGCAGCTACTGGCCGTATGCCACGACGCTCTGGGACTACATCAACCGCGCGATGCCCTTCGACCGGCCAGGGGTACTCCCGCCAGACGATGTATATGCCGCGGTGGCGTACGTGCTTCGCCTGAACGGCATCGTCTCGGACACCGATGTTCTGGATGCGGCCACGCTGCCTAGGGTCCCGATGGCGAACCGCGACGGGTTCTTTCGCGGCTTGCCCGTACGGAGCGAGAGCCTATAGAATTGGTGGTTCCTGCCCGCGCAAGATTTGCGGCCTATCACTGGGAGGTCGTTCAACGGTAGGACACGGCGCTCTGGACGCCGTTATTGGGGTTCGAATCCCTACCTCCCAGCCAATCTTCATCTGACGCTTCAAGTCGTTCCCCTGCGGCAAGTTGCCCGGTTCGATTTTCACGCAGCTCCTTGCGGGTCGACGCTGACTGGCAGCAAAGCGCAGGTCCAACCCCCGCGTTCTGAAGGCGTTGTCTCAAATCTGCAAAGTTCGAATCCCAGGCAGGTTGTCCCCGCAGCAGGTATCGGGCTGACGCAGGCAACGATCACAGGCCGGCCTTCCTGAGCCGCGCCAGCAGACTGGGCTTCTTCGCGTGCGCCTCTCGTAGCGCGGCGATGCGTTGCCCGAATGCTGCATCGCGTCGTGTCTGTCCGCTGACATCGCGCAGGTCCACGAGGAGTTCCACCGCCGCGGCGTAGTCGGCTGGACGCTTCGTCCCAACAAGCGCGTCGACCCGCTGCCATGCCTGGCGTTCTCGTTTCGCCAAGCCAGTTAGATAGCGATCGCGCGCTACCTGCTGCTCACGTTCACTCCGTGCGCGTTCTCGGGCCTCGCGTTGCCGGGCGGCCTGACGTCTCGCTTCAGTAATCGATGCCGCGTGTGCCCGCAATGCGCCAGCCGTTCGCAACGGGCCAGACAATTGCCGTGGCGTGCGCGGTCGAGACCGACGCATGAGCTCGGCGCCCACGCTCCCGTCGCCTCGCGCCACGCGGGAGAGCAGCGCCACATGCTCATCGGTGTCGAGGGCCGTAATCCACCGTTCGACCTGGCGCGCCGACGGCGCCGCCGCCACCCTCGACGCACCTTCCGCCGCCGCGGCGATCAGTCCACGATCGATGCCCATGATGTCGACGAAGCTATCAAGCGTCGGTGACAGATGACCGAGACCATCCCGACGGCCGGGTTCGACAGCGTCGTCGTCGATCTCGCCGCAGTGGACATCCAGGAGCCATGCCAGGTAGAGAGCCCGTTCGTCGCCACTTGCGATGTCGGCCCGAAGCGCGATCAAGGACGACAGCCAGCTGCTGCCGTCGTCTGCGGTATTAAAGCTCTCTCCGTCACTTTCGAGCGAGATGGCGACAATGACATCACGAGCTGTGGAGCGAATCTCGACCGTGTGGCGCGCCGCGTAACGGCGCAGCGCCGTCATGTCCACGGAGCCCTTTGGGTATCGGAAGGGAAGCTCCAGGAACAGCCAGTTGGCAAGGTACAGCGACGCGTCGAAGTACCGGACCAACAGGTCGCGCGGGTTCGCCTTCAGGTCGCCATATTCGTAGTGGTTGCTGAACGACGTGCGCGAGATCGCCGCTCGTGTGGAGATGGCCCGCGGCTCCCGCATCTGCCTGTCAGTCAGTGGACGATCGATGGCTCGAAACTCGTAGTACTGATACTCGCTCATCAGCTCGAGGCTCCCCTAACAGCGTCCGCTGGCCCATCGGCGATACGCCTCGATCCATTCCCATCCGGCTGGCGGTGGATCCGGCAGTGGAAGCGCGAGGTGTTGCTCGATGGTCGCGTGAAATCCGACGGCTTGCTCGGCTTCGGTGTACGCATCGACGATGGCTTCCTCGATCAGTGCATCGAGACGTGCTGCCGGGACCCTGGAAGGCGCGGAGGCCCCGTGCCTGGAGGTTCCGGTTGTCCTGCCTCGTCACATTCCCTCCCTCCAGCACACAGCACCGCCATTCGCCGAACTCTGAAGTGCTCCAAACCACCGTGGCTTCAGAGTCTATTTCAGGGAATTGACAGCGAGCGAAGCCGACCTTCAAGCAGCGAGCGCCGCTCCTGACTGGCCGGATCCGGGAGGAGGAAGCCAGCAAGCGCCTCGGTGAAGTCCCGGTTGCCGAGCAGCTCCCGGATCTCAGCGCCAATGTATGCGCGCACGTCGTCCGACGCGGCGGCGACATCACCCACAATCTCACGACGGCCATCGACGACGGTGATGATGTCCTCGAGGTCATGGCTCGCGACGACGTCATCGCCGCCGCGTCCGTGAAACGCCTCCAGCTTGGTCGCGATGAACAGAGCCGGCGTGACGACTCGTACGTCGTGTCCGGCGATGCGGAACACCTGGGCCATTTCGATCGCGGTCGGATACCACCGGTTGCTGAAGCCGAGCACGGTGGCGTCAGTGGGCATGACGTCGACGATCAGGTGACCGTGCCTCCAGCGGCAGAGCGGCGTGCCGGGCGTGGTGTCCTCGGCGAGTCCCAGCGTGCGCAGCCGTTCCCAGAGCGCTGTGTACCTCGCGTAGGAGGTCACGTCGACGATCGCGTCGACATCCTTGGTTGGGCGGACGCCTCCAGCCGCTGGGTCCGTGATGAACAAGCCCGTCGTGCATCCACCGACAAATACCAGTTCGTCGAGCACCGGTACGAGCAGGCGCACGACCGACTCGAAGAGCGCGCGATTCGGATCAGCCACGGAGGAGTCTCCGAAGGCGGGCGCTCAACTCCTTCTCCGCGAGCTGCCGCTCGCGCGCGCGTCCGTCGCGCAGCGCATCGAGGAGCGCCAGCAATTCGTGGAGCACGGGATCCTTCCGGGCGGCCTTCGGAGCAGCCTTGTGCAATGGCTCGAGCGTAACCCCGCGCACCTCGCCTTCCGCATCCGGCCACACGGGCGGGAGTTCGCCGTTCTCCGCAATCTGGTCGCTCAGCGGAGGAGCCGCGTACGCCGTCGGCATGCCACGCGTGGCTTCACCACGCTGGACCGGGAAGGCGTACTTCACCCCGTGGATGAGGAATTCCTCGACTGCCTTCAAAAGTGGCCGTCCCGTCTGCGCGTCGATCAGTCGGGAGCGTTCGAGGCGCTTCAATGATGCGTGCACCTGGGAGGGGCTCAACGCGAGATCGCCGCCAACCTGGGCAATGGGCGGACGCGCGCCGCCGTAGCTCACCAGCTTGGCGAGCACGACCACGTCCTGGGACAGAAGGCCTTGGGACATTCCGTATTCTAGAATCTGGAATATAGAATAGCAAGGCGCGTAGCCCGGAGCGGCCAGTTTCGACAGGAATCCTCGCGTGAGCCCCTTTTCGCCGGGTTTGCGCATCTCCTAGTGACGGCCGCCTCGCCCGGCGAGGCGTGAGGGCCGTCGTAGGAGACAACCATGGCCCCAGTCAGTACCGAGTCAATACCCCCGGCCCCGTCCGCAAGTCACGTGCGCGAGCACGGCAGCGTCCTGGCCGACGCCGAGAAGCGCCTGCTCATTTGGCTAGCCCACCGGCTGCCGGCGTGGGCGAACTCGGACCATCTCACCACCCTGGGTGCCCTGGCGATGGTCGGGGGCGGCGCCGCCTTCGCGGCGGCCGCCGTGGATCGTCGATGGCTGGCGCTCGTGCCCGTGATGCTCGCCGTCAACTGGTTCGGTGACAGCCTGGACGGGACCCTCGCTCGCGTGCGTGGTCATCAGCGCCCGCGGTACGGGTACTACGTCGATCACGTGGTCGATCTCGTCAATGCCACCGCACTCTTCGTGGGCCTGGCGTATTCGGGTCTGATGCAACCGATCCTGGGACTCGGGTTGCTCCTGGGTTACGTGTTGCTGGCCGCCGAAGCCTTCCTGGCGACGCACGCAGTCGGGATCTTCCGCATCTCGTTCTCGGGGGTCGGTCCGACAGAACTGCGGATTCTGCTCGCAACCGGGGCGCTGGTGGCCATCGACACGCCACTCGCCTCGCCGTTCGGGCTCGTCACGATGCCCCTGTTTGACCTCGGCGGCGGGATTGCCCTCGTCGGCATGACCATCGCCTTTGCCGTCTCGGCATTCCGCAACGGACAGGCCCTGTACCGAGCCGAGCCACTGCCGGTGAAGGCGCGATGACTGCGCGTGAGCACGTTGGGGGGCAGCTGCCCGGGCCATCAAGGGCGTGGCGCTTCGCGCTGGTGGGCTTTGGTGGCTTCGCCGTTCAAATCATGGTCCTCGATGCGCTGACACGGCTTGCCGGGCTGGACTACCGAGCGGCAACCGTCCTCGCCCTCGAGGCCGCGATCCTCCACAACTTCGTGTGGCATGAGCGGTGGACTTGGCGCGTACCCGACGGATCCGGCGGCCGACTAGCCCGCGCCGCCCGATTTCATACGGCGACCGCCTTGTTTTCGGTTGTCGGCAACGTGGTCCTGATGTCCCTGTTTGTCGAGTGGCTGGCGTGGCCGGTGCTGCTGGCCAATGCCGTGGCCGTGGCGATCCTCGGCGGCGCGAACTTTCGCGCGGCCGACGGCTGGGTATTTCGTGCGCCCCCACGCAAGGCCGCATACACCAGGGAGATCGTCGTCGGAGACTCCGCTTCGCGGCGTGGGGCCAGAAAACCCGTCGTACTCGCAGCCTCTCTGCTGCTCGTGGCGGCCGGACCAGCACTCGCCGGCCCTCCAGGCGAGACGGTTGCCGCCTGGGATCGGTACGTGACGGCGACCGAGCGGCGCATCGACGGAGAACTCGAGGACGGCCAACATTTCCTGGCCATGGACTTCGTCACCAGGCGGGGTCCTCTAGATCGGCACAGCCTGCAGGACGGGAACGTGCGGATTGAACAGGTCGCGACCGGCGGGGCAGACGTTGGCAGCATCGACGTCCCCGGGGGGATGATCCACCACTGGCGCGGATACGTGTTCATCCCCGGGGCCAAGCTCACTGCCTTGATGTCGAGCGTCAGCGACCCGACCGGGCCACGGTCTATCCGTCAGGAAGACGTGCTCGAGACTCGCGTGCTGTCGCGCAGCAGCGACGGACTGCGACTCTTCTTGAAACTGCAGCGCAGGAGCCTCGTCTCCGTCACCTACAACACGGAGCACCTCGTCCAGTACCGCAGGCACTCAGACGTGCGAGCGAGCAGTCGCAGCGTCGCCACGAGGATCGCGGAAGTCGACGACGTAGGGCTGCCGTCTGAACGCGAGCGGTCGCCGGAGTCGGATCGCGGGTTTCTCTGGCGGATGAATTCCTACTGGCGCTACCAAGCCGTACCCGGAGGGGTCATCGTCGAGCTCGAATCGCTGACGCTCAGCCGGAGTTTGCCGTGGGGCATGCGCACCGTAATTAGGCCCCTCATCGAACACGTGGCACAGGAGTCGATCGAACGCACGCTGGTGACGCTCGGCCAGCGGATCCGCCGCGCCGCGTTGCACGTGTAACAGGACCGTCTCGAGCCTGGGAGCGGGCGCTACGACAGATCGGCCGGCGCGATGATCTGAAGGGTCGATGCCGTGGCTCCGGCCACGGCCTTCACCGGGATGGTCCGGTCGAACGTGGCAAGGCAGCCTCTCATCTTCGTCGCAAGCCCGAGCAGATAGACATCGGTGAGCTGCCGATGCCCTGACGCCACCGCGAGGTTGAAGCTGCGCTCATCGACAAGGGACACCGAGTCTGGCCAGAACTCGTGATGGCCGCTCGCGCAGAATTTGCGGAGTCCCTTCATGACCCGGTCCGGCCGCAGGGCATTGTGGCCGTAGGCCGGGTGCGACAGCACGCGCACGAAACCGTTCTCCGTGATCGGACAGGTGGCCCACCCGTGCCCACGATGATCGGCAAACCAATCGTGGGCTAGTTCGTGGTGGACGTGCTCGGAGTCGAACAACGCCACCAGCATGTTGACGTCCAGCAACGCGACGCGGCTCATGCGTTTCTCACCGGCGACTCTAGTCGTCGTCGCGCAACTGGTTGACGACCTTCATCGTGGGGCGGGGCGCGCCAGGACGACGGCGCGGCAGCAGCGGAACGCCGTTGCGGATCCGGTTCTGCGGCTTGGGGCCTTCGAGTCCTTTGCGGGCGAGAGCCGACAGCACTTCGCCGGTGGTCTGTCCACGTACTGCGGCCAGTTCCTTGGCCGCCTGCAGCACGTCTTCAGCAATATCGAAAGTGGTCCGCATGCCACCGATCATCACGCATCAGACATCTGATGTCAACGGCAGTTGCAGCGGCGTGCCGGCGCTCGGCCCCGATGCGTGCTACTTCCTGGCGACGGCCGTCGCGATCGGCTTTCCCTTCTCGACGATGTAGGTGGCCAGCACACGGGTCCGGGTGGTGCCGCGGTTGGTGGCGTTGTGCACCACGCCGGCGGGCACGAAGAAGGTCTGTCCGGCCTTGAGCGATACGGTCGGCTTGCCCTCGACCTCGAACTCGAACGACCCTTCGAGGAGGTAGCCGGCCTCTTCACCGGGATGGGTGTGCCATCCCACGGTGGCCCCGGGCTGGAACTCGGCGATGGCCTGCAGGACCTCGCGCCCCGGCGTCGACAGGTCTCCCCGCTGAATGGTGGTGCGGCTGAAACCGGGCTGCTGCCCGCCTGCTACGGCAGCGCCGACGATGGCAGCGGTCAGGACAGCGAGCGCGATTTTCATGAATGTCTCCGTGTGCTGCCTCAACGCAGCACAGTGCTCTTCTCGGCCTGGGCAATCAGCCGGTCGGCGTCATCCTGAAGCAGAAAGCGATCGGCGACGAGGCGTGCGGCCGCGGCCTTCACCCTCGCCAGGTAGTTGGCGTGCGTGCCGTAGCGCTCCTCGAGCGACAGGCGTGGATCGCCGGATGCCAGCCTCTCGGCCTTGGTCCTGGCGAACGGGATGTAACCACCGCCGAGCGATTGGATACGGCCCTTGAAGACGCCGCGAGCAATCGGGTTCCATCCGGTGTAGGTGCCAAGCGGGGCTTCGAGCAACACGCTCCGCACCCCCACCACCTCGTTGCCGTCGGCGTCGACGCGTGGCACGAGCATCGGAAGCACCTGGCGCACCACGGGCGGCTGCACCGACACCACGCCCGACACGTCGGCGCTCTTGAAGGCGGAGCCGAAGTCGTAGTCGTAGAACGGCACGAGCACGCCATCAGGCAGCGGCATCCCGGGGATCACCGGAAATCCAGTTGCCGCGTGTGTCGGTGCCACGAGGTCACCCCGATCGAGGCGCGGGTAGCGGCTTGGTGGCGGCGGGACGTCGGCTACCACCCACTCCACCAGCGCCTTCAGCAGGGCGCGACTGGTCTCGGCCGACGGATTGGGATTACTCGGCAACACACAGCAGTCGTCGGGTGTCGCCTCGACGTGGAAGCCTCCTGCGCCGCCGCCGTGCCGCACGCTCGGTGAGTAGTAGCGTCGTACGTTGGAGGGGAGGGGAATGTCGCGGTCCGCCCGGGTACCGACGAGGTTCGGCGACATCCGCAGCGAGTAGAACTCGGCCGAGCCGAACGTCTCCACGATCCGCGGGCACGTCTCCGTCGCACGGCAACGCCCCAGTATGCTGCCAGCGCCGCGCACTCGGGCGACGTCCGCATAGTCGTCCCACCACAGCACGCCTTCGCTGCCGGGCTCGTACATCTCGGCTGCGCCGCTCGGAGCGGCAAACCGAATGTTCATCGCCAACTGGCGCGCCGCGATGTGGGGGTTCATTCCGTCGAACACGCGCCGGCCGAGGCCGTCCTGGTTGAAGCCCAGATGCAGGAAGCTGCGCAGGTAGTTGCCCGACTGCGAATTGCCCTGCGCGACGGTGTGCCGCACGCTGGCCCCGAGCGGATTGGCGTCCGACGCGCGGCGCAGGAACGAAACCAGGTCCCTCGTTGCAGCGAACCCGATGCCGTGCACCGGTGGATCCTTTGCGGTGTAGGTCAATTCGTACAACGACGCAGGGTCGAAACCGTTCTTCAGGCAGATTCTCGTCGGGTCTGGCTCGCCCGGGAACGGCACGCGGCTGCAATCGGCAAACGCCCACTCACTCGACCGAAGGGGCACGCGGTGACTATCCTCCACGCTTCGCCGCGTCAGCGTTGCCTTGGTCGTGTCGAACGTGGCCGGCGTGGCCGTGCCCGTCACACGTCCCCGAATGATCGGCTGCGTCGACGCACCCGCGGGCACGTCGGCGAAGCGGGCCATGACCGGCCCGGTGATGCTCGAGCCATCTGGGTTCTTCGCGATGGGCGTGAGCATGGTCTCGATGCCCGCGCCAGTCGGGATGTCGGCCTGCCAGCCGCTCGCGACCAGCACGTGCCCGAGGGCGCGAAAGTCGGCAAAGTAGCCCGTGCCTTCGATGTTCGACCGGCCCCGGTTCGGCACCTGGTAGACCAGCACGCCGCTGGCCCTGGTCGCATCGACCGGCTTCAAGATGGTGAACGTCGCCGAGTACTCCACCATCCCCCGCGCGTTTCGCGGTGCCAATTCGATGTCGGTAATGATGGCGTTCAGCGGGTGGGTGGGGTCCAGCTCGCCGCGGAAGCGACCCGTCAGCTTCTCGTAGGGTTGTGCGTGACTGGCGAACGCCTCACGCTTCTCCACCACGAGCGTCACAACGTCGGCCTGGGCGCTGGCACTGAGCACACCAAGGCAAACCAGGGCGACGACAGCGGTTCTTACGGTGTTCTGGTGCACCGGTGCACCAGAGCACCTCGAGAACCGTTCACATGGAGTGCGCGTGGCTCGAAACATGGCCCCAATCCTACGCCAAGTACGGCGCCCTCAAGGCAGCGCGAACAGGAACCCGCCGAAGAACACGTAAGCGGCGACGAGCGTGACGACCACGTTGAACGCTTGCGCGCCCAGAAACGCCAGCGCGGGTCGTCCCTCGTCTGTCGTGACGAGGCTTCCGAGCGAGGTTTCGAGGCCAATCGAGACGAACGCCATGGCGAACACCGTCGTCCGGACGGAGGTGAGCGGGCCGCGCGCCGCAGCGAGAGTGGCGTCGTCCACGAGAAACGAGAAGACGAGCGAGGCGACGAGGAAGCCGAAAACGAACTTGGGAAACCGGTCCCAGATGACCGCGAGTGAGGCTTTCGGAGCGGCGGGGGTGGCCCCTGTGCCAGCTGGGTGTTTCATGGCCCACCAGATCGTGAGCAGAAACGCCGCCACGCCGATGAGCGCGTTCTGCGACAGCTTCACGACCACGGCCGCATCCCTCGCGACCTCGCTGATGAGCTCACCGCCGGCCACAACAGCCGCGCTCGTGTCGAGCGTGCCGCCGAGCCACGCGCCGGCCACGACTTCCGACATGCCAGTCGCCTTCGCGACCCACGGCATGATCACCATCATCGGCATCGCGACCACGAGCACGAGCGAGGTGACATACGAGAGCTTCTTTCGATCGCCCTGGATGGCGCCGCAGGTCGCGATGGCCGCCGACACACCGCAAATGGCCACCGCACTCGACAGCAGCGTCGCAAACTCGTCGTCCACCCGCAGCCGCCGCGCCAACCAGAAGGCGAACGTCCAGACGCTGAGCACGACGACGAGTGCCTGGGCGATGCCGAGCAATCCCGCGCGCGCGATGTCATCGAAGAGAATCGAGGCGCCGAGCACGACCAGGCCCGTCTTGACGTAGTACTCGGTTCGCACCGCTTCGCGAAACCATGCCGGCACGCCGATGGTGTGGCTGAGGATCAATCCGATTCCGAGGGCGAAGATGACGTACTCGAGACTCCACGCCGCCACCACCGGGAGCGCGGCGACTGCCTGCGCCAGCCACGCCAGTGCAGTCAGCACGACCACGCCCGGCAGAAACAGACTGAGCCGCGCTCGAAGCACAACGGCGCCAACCACAAGCGGCACGAGCACGAGCAGGGCAACCTGAACCGGGTCCGCGGGCCTCACGCCCGCAAGCACCAGGGCGATGAGCGCGCCGCCGACGAGCACGGCCAGCCAGTCCTCGCTGACGAGTGAGGGCTGGGCAGACGTCACGTCCTCGGTCGAAATGGTCGCGGTGGGATGGGGCGCAGCAGCAGTGTGCATGCGCAGGAGTCTATAGCGAATCGGCTGGCGGGCGGGCTTCGAGCTCGTGCAGCCTCTTGCGGAGCTCGGTCAGCTCGTTGGCGTCCTTGATCTGCTCCTGCTCCAACTTGGCAATGCGACTCCGCAGCGACTCAATCTCCGACGAGTGGTGCGATCCAAACGTGGGATCCTCTTCCATTCAGCTCCGGTACGCTAGCAGGTACCGCGCCAGCAATTGCTAAGCTGGCGTTAAAGATGTAAAAGAAGGCGACTGACATGACAGCAGCGTGCAGCGGGACCAAGAAGAGGCTCTGCATCGCCTTGCGCGGTCGAGGCGCCCGCGCGAGCATGCGAGATCGAGGCGGCGCATTCTACAATGCGACATGCCCTCGTACCTTCGTGCGGTGACTGCGGTCTGCTCCCTGACGCTTCTGGCCTTCACGGCGTCCTGTTCGCGCCGACCGACTCCGACTGCGGCCCTGTTGCCCCGAACGGCCGACGGCAAGCCGGACCTGCAGGGCATCTGGCAGGTCAGAAGCCGCGCCTCCTACGACCTCGAAGACCACGTGGCTCGGGCCGGCATGCCGGCTGGGAAGGGTGTGGTCACAGACGGCCCCATTCCCTATCAGCCCTGGGCCGCGGCCAAGAAGCTCGAGAATGCCGCGAACCGCCACAGCGCTGACCCGCTGGCGCGCTGTTACTTGCCGGGTGTGCCCCGCATCATGTATTTGGAGTTCCCGTTCCAGATTTTCCAGACGCCGGATCACATCGCGATCACGTTCGAATGGACGCAGGTTCACCGTACCATCTACACCAACGGAGCACCGGCGCCGGTCGGGATCGATTTCTGGATGGGGGACTCGCGCGGCCGGTGGGAGGGCGACACGCTCGTCGTGGACGTGAGCAGTCACAACGACCGCACCTGGTTCGACATGGCGGGCAACTTCCACAGCGAGGCGCTCAAGGTGGTCGAGCGGTACACGCTGCTCGACACCAACACCATCCAATACGAAGCGACGATCGAGGACCCGAAGGTCTTCACGCGGCCGTGGACGATCCGCATGCCGCTTGAGCGCCGCACGGACACGGACCGTATTTTCGAGTACCAGTGCCAGGCGGAAGCCGAGGAGGCAAACGGCGCGTTCGAGCGCGACCCGATGACGTGGTACCCGGGACCGTCCCACCCGCCGCAGATTCCGGCTGAGTGGACCGGCAGTGCCGCGCAGACGCCGGCTCGAACACCACCGGCGCCGACGGGCGCGATCAAGCGGATGGCCGACGGCACACCCAATCTGCAGGGTTACTTCATGGCTGATGGCGGCGGGGCCAACTACGGCCTCGGCAAGCACGAGGTGGACTTCCTCACGCCCGCGGGCCGCGGGATCGTCGTGGATCCGCCGGATGGTCTTCTGCCCGCGCAGTCATGGGCGAAGACTGAGATGGTGAACCGGAAGCTCCCCGAACGCGGCTACGACGACCCGACTGCACACTGCTTCGTGGCCGGCGTCCCGCGCTCGATGTACGTGCCATCTCCCATGCAGATTCTGCAGCCGCCCGGATACCTCGTCATCTTGCACGAGCGCATGTCGTGGCGGACGATCCCACTCGATGGCCGTCCGCATCTACCCGACCACCTGCGCCTGTGGCAGGGCGATTCGGTCGGGCGCTGGGAGGGCGACACGCTCGTCATCGAGACCGCCAACCTGAACGGCAAGGCATGGCTGAACGAGGTGGGCGAGGTCCTCAGCCATGCCGCGCGCGTCGTCGAGCGGCTGACGCCGACTGATGCGGACACGATCCACTACGAGGCCACCGTGTCCGATCCGCTGGTGTACACGCGTCCCTGGACGATTGCTCTTCCAATCAACCGGCAGAAGGACGAACTGCTCGAGGTCGCCTGCCTGGAGGACGACCAGGACCTGCCGCATTTGAAGGACATCAGGGACGCGGCGCGCGCGAAGAAGGGCCCGTAAACTATTTTGGAGTTGGGCACGCGTCCGACGTTGGGAGTTGGCAGTTAGCAGTTGGAGAGAGGTTGGTGCAATGAGGGTGTTCCGGCTCGCGGGAATTGTTTTAGGGATGCTTGGGCTGGCCGTGCTGCCAGTCATCGCCCATCACTCGTTTTCAGCCGAGTTCGACAGCGCGAAGCCACTCAAGTTGACGGGCAAGGTCACCGAGATGCGGTGGGCGAACCCGCACGCGTGGATCTACGTCGAGGTGGTCGACAAGGCCGGCAAGGTCGAAAAGTGGGCCTGGGAAACCGGCGGCGCCAACGCGCTCTACCGGCGCGGATGGAGGAAGGAAGACCTCGTCGCCGGCACGCTGCTCGTCATAGACGGCTTCCAGGCCCGCAACGGATCGAAGACGGCCAACGCGGTCAGCATCCTGCTGCCGGACGGGCGCCGGCTGTTTGCGGGGTCGTCGTTCCAGAACAAGAGTGCGGAGGCGAAGTAGGTCGGTGAGCGTCTGGCGGCCCTCGTGAGCAGTATCATGAAAATCAAATATCTATAGTTTGATCTTCATGGTATCGTCCCAGTCGTGATTCTGCGAGACCGTCAACAGGACCGGGTGCTCCGGGCCCTTCGGCGGGGACGGGTCGTCGCCCTGGTCGGCCCCCGCCAGGCGGGCAAGACCACCCTCGCCCGGTCGTTGGTGGGTGCCCAATCACCGAACTACTTCGACTTGGAGGATCCGCGGAGCCTCGCGCGCCTGGCCGAGCCGATGACCGCGCTCGGGTCACTTCGGGGAGTGATCGTGATCGACGAGGTCCAGCGCAGGCCAGACCTGTTCCCCGTGCTCCGCGTGCTGGCGGATCGTCGGCCCCTGCCCGCCCGGTTCCTGGTCCTGGGCAGCGCCAGTCCCGATCTCCTCCGGCAGTCATCCGAGTCGCTGGCGGGACGACTCGAGACCATCGTCATTGGCGGCTTCGTCCCGGATGAAGCAGGTGCGAAGCGCCTGCCGGCCCTTTGGAGGCGCGGCGGGTTTCCGCGATCGCTGCTTGCGCCTTCGGAGACCGCCAGCGTGGCTTGGCGACAGCAATTCGTGCAGACCTACGTCGAGCGCGACATCCCTCAACTCGGCATCTCGATTCCGGCGCAGACGGTGCTCCGTTTCTGGACGATGGTGGGCCATTATCACGGCGGAGTGTGGAACTCCGCCGACGCGGCCCGATCGATGGCCGTGTCCGAGCCGACGGCGCGGCGTTATCTCGACCTCCTCTCAGGCCTGTTTCTCATCCGGCAGTTGCAGCCGTGGCACGAGAACCTGAAGAAGCGGCAGGTGAAGGCCTCGAAGGTCTACGTGCGCGACAGCGGGATCCTCCACTCGCTGCTGGGTGTCGAGAACGAGCACGACCTGGTGTCTCACCCCAAGGTCGGCGCCTCCTGGGAGGGAGCCGGCATCGAGTGGGCGCTCGATGTCCTGCAACCTCAAGCGGCTCATTTCTGGGCAACGCACCAGGGCGCCGAACTGGATCTCCTGATGGTTCGCGGCGGCCGGCGCTACGGCATCGAGGTGAAACGTCAGGACGCCCCGAGTTTGACGCCCTCGATGCGCATCGCACTTGCCGACCTGAAGCTGGAGCACCTGACGGTGCTCTATCCCGGGGACGAGTCGTATGTCCTGGCGCCCAAAGTTTCGGTTGTGCCCATGGCGAGTCTCGTCACGCGAGATGTAGCAGCCCTGCTTGGCCGTTCCCGTGGACGCCCATCGGGGCACACGCGTGCGGGGGTAGAGTGACTGCGCGCCGTCGGGTCTGGGGACTCACCACCCCACACGCAAACCCGTCACCCACGAGGTCCCGGAATAGGCGCCACCATCATTCGCGCGATCGTTCATGTCGGCCAGTTGCACGCCGGTCTGGAGTTTGAGCTTGTGGCCGTAGAAGTAGTAGTTCGCGCCGAGATACAGCTCGTTGTACTCGTCGCCGCGGCCCGGGACCACTCGGCTCTCGTAGGTCGTCGGTCGGACGCCATTCGGGGCCTCGCTTTCCATGCGGGTGTAGCGACCCACGAACTGGAGCTTGTCGGTGGCGTTGACAAACGGCATGGCCGTGAGACTCCAGAGGTCGCTCTGACCCAGGTAGCCCGAGGCGAGCGCGAGGTCCGAGCGCACGCCCCACCTCTTCTCCTCGAACTTGAAATTGAGAGAGACAGCGTGCTGCAGCTGCCGGGTGAAGGTGTTGTGTGAATCCGGGTTCTGATACAGGTAGTTGGCGGTCAGCAGCGCCTCCTTCGCGTCGAGCGACTTCGCGAAGTCATAGCCAAGGACACCGAGCGTAAAGAGTCCCCCGGTGAACTCGCCGAACTCGCGGTTCATGGCCCCGGCCGAGTACACACCCGCCCGGTAGACCCAGGGGGCGCGCCTGCCCGACACGCTCACGCCTGGCATGTACTCTTGGGGAAACCAGATGTTGGTCCCGATGCTGCTGCGGTCGATCGTGATGAGATCTTTGGACGATGTGGCCCCGTCCAGGGTGAAGGGCACGCTCTGCTTGCCAACCGTCACCGCCAGTTTCGCGCTCTTGTTCCACTGCACGTAGCTGTCGGTTATGCGCAGGTAGAACGGGTCTCTTTCCTGGGGATTGACCTCGAACTCGGTATGGAACAGGAACGTCCGAAGAAACGTGATCCTCGGCCCGAGCCGCATGCGGCGAACGTTCCACTCGTCAACGTCACCCTGGTCGGCATCAACGGCTGCGAACTCATGCTGGTAGCGGCCCGTGAATAGGACGCGCTGAATCACGGGGTTCTTGGGATTGTCGTACCACTCCGCGAACTTCCAGATCTTGTCGTAGGTCGATTCGGGCTTTTCGGCAGTGCCCGCGGCCTGGGTGAGTCGCGCCCCAACGGGCTGGCCGAGCGTCCCGATCGGGTTCACGTCCTGAGCGTAGGCCTGCAGCCCGGGCCACAGCAGAATGCAGAGGAAAGCAACCGAAAGTCCTGGTCGTCGCTGGATCATGTCTGGAGCGTACCGGCGCCACGTTTTACATGTGTTTCGACAACGTCAAATCCGTGTAACAAGACCGCCGGGGCTCTCATCACCCCGGATGGCGCGTGGGGGCGTGTTGGGGATATAACGTCCCTTATGCACTGGCTGGCCCTCACGCTGGTCTTCCTCGTTGGGGCGGCGGTGTCCTCGGTGGCGGGGCGGCCGGCGGCCGCGCCTGACGGTCGCTTTCGCGTGGCAACGTTCAACGTCCACAAAGGGGCCGACCGAGGTGAACACTACGACCTCCTTCGTACCACCCGCGCGATCGCGGGCCTGGAGGCTGACCTCGTGGGCGTCCAGGAAGTGCTGCGCAACCACGCGGGCTACCTCTGCGACGACCAGCCGGCACTTATCGAGGCGGGGCTGGAGCGCCTCACCGGGCGGCGGTGGTCACACGCCTATGAGGGCGCCTGGAATACCGAGAATCTCGACTGCCTCCGCAGCGGACGCGGAGATGGGGTCGAGACCGAAGGACTGGCGCTCTTCGCGCCCGAGCGGATCATCGCGACCCGGTCGATCCGACTTTCGGAAGGACGCGTCGGGCTTGCGGCACGCCTGGCCTCGATACCGGAGGTTTCCGTGGCGGTGACACATCTGTCTGCATCGCGCGAGGGTCAGGCCGGCCGCGCTCGCGAACTTGCGCTGCTGCTGCCCTGGGCCGAGAAGCATCGTGCCGGCATCGTGATGGGCGACTTCAACGCCGTGCCGCAGGCCGGCGAGCTGGCTCCGGTCTTCTCGCGCTACCGGGACGCGTGGAGCGTGGCTGCCGAGCAGGGGAGCACCGCTGGTGTCCCGTCCGGCGCTACGCGGCCAGGACGCCGATTGTCGCGCATCGATTACGTGTTCTTCGATCCGAACGTGGCCCTCACGCTCGAGTCGGTCGAGGTGATCGACACCTCATCCCCAACATCCCCAGACACCGGCGAGGTCTCGGACCATCGACCCGTGGTTGCCACGTTCCGACGAGTGGCGCGCTGACTGTCTGTCCGCGCGGGCTGAAGCCCACGCTCTACGCCCGAAACGAAGCCCACGCTCTACGCCCGAAACGAAGCCCACGCTCTACGCCCGAAACGAAGCCCACGCTCTACGCCCGAAACACGCCCGCGCCCTACGGAAACGACGCCAGCTACGTAGAGCGGGGGCTTTCAGCCCCCGCGGCGTGCTCAGCCGCCGCGTCGTCGGAACACGAAGAACTCGTAACCAATCCATCCCCGCGCCAGGCAGGTTTGCAGCGCACGACCTCCAAACTCTGGCCCGAAGCGGGTGCTGCCGGCCGGGAGCCATTTCACCAGGAGGAGAAAGGCCGAGATCACCCGGTCCCGTCCGCGATGAATCTCGAGAAACGGCGTCAGGTCCGACGTGGATTCATGCGTGAAGCCCGCGGCCTCGGCCAGCGCCACGACCTGTTCTCTTTCGAGCAGCGCGTTGATATGCCATCCGCGCTTGAAGTGCTCGAGGGCCCGCGCGGCAGCCGGCGTGTCCGTCTGTCGCCTGACGTCATCACACACGATGAGCAGGCCGCCCGGCCTGAGAAGACGACTGCACTGCTCGAAGAAACGCTCGGGCGAAGGTCCGTGCGCAAACGACTCGATCGCCAAGGCCGCGTCTGCCGATCCGAGATCGGGCGGCAGGTCGCAGTAATCCCCCTCGAGGCATTCGACGCGGTCTGAGAGGCCGGCCGCAGCGATGCGACTCCGCGCGATGGCGGCCTGCACCGGGCTGAGCGTGATGCCGGTGCCACGAATGGGTAGGCGCTTGGCGAGATAGCAGAGGCTCTCTCCGACTCCACAGCCAAGATCGACGACGTGCGCGGCCGGCGAAGCCGGAAAGCGCTCGCGGATGATCTCCGCGATTCGTTCATCCACCCACTGGAAGGCCTGGTCGCGCGTTGTCGTCCCCGGCCCCCACACGGCGCGGTGCATCGATCCGCCCCCCTGTCCGAACCGGACAAAGGAGGGCGTGTGCCGGTCGTAGTAGCGCCGGATCTGTGCCGTGTCGAACACTACCCGCCCTCCAGCCAGGCCGCCATGTCGACGTGGCCGACGACGACTGTTGAACGACCGGCGTCGACGTGCTGGAGTCGGCGACCGAGCCAGTCCGAGATGGCGGCCGCACGCTCGGGCGCGGTCTGGGAGGCGGCCTCGGCCCAGCCACCAATCAGCTGCTGCTGAAGCTGCCGGTCGTTTGGCCCGAGCACCCAATCGCTCGGTGCGCTTTCGACCACGTAGCCAGCCTCGGTGAAGCTCCTTTCGGCGGCCGCCCACGCGGCGGGTCCACCGGACGCGCCCCCGAGCCCTTTGTCTCGCAACTGGTGCAGGTTGAACAGATCCCGCACGAGATCGTCCTCTGGCTCGGCAGGATCGCACGACGATCGACCGTTGTAGGTGATCGCGAAAAGCGCTGACGCACCAACGGAGCGGCACCGGACCGCCAGCGTGCGCAGCCACGCCTCCGAGACGAGATCGAGCAGCGCGGACGCGGTGACCAGGTGGCGGCCCTCGAAGATCCCGGCGTCGAGCGCGTCGAGGTTCATGTGCGCCGTCTGGACGAGGCAGTCGAGCCGCTCGCCTCGAACGTCGGTGCCGGTCGGACTGGTCTGCGCGCTGAAGCCGCAAGCGTCCGCCCACGACGCGAGTCGCACGGGCACCTCGGCGAGCAGCGCGGGATCGTGGTCGATGACCAGCCAGCGCTGGCGGCGCGGGAGCCGTTCGATGAGGTAGCGCAGGTTCGATCCGGTCCCAGTGCACAGATCGAGCACGTGCACGGGATCAGCGGGCCCGAGGTGTGCGGTGACTCGCCGAACGAGCTCGTCGGAACGCGCCGCCCAGTCAGCGGCTTCCCGCAAGCGAAGCCAGTCAGAGAGGGACTCATCCATGCATCACCGAGTCGAGCACCGCCGCCATCTTCGCGGCCGCCTGCTCCCAACTTGGCAACGACTCGCGCACGCGGCGGGCGCCCTGGGCGAGACGTTCGCGAAGCTCCCTGTCTCCAACGACGCGGGCGAGGGCGCTCGCGAGCGCCTGTCTGTCCCCAGGCGCTACGAGCAACCCGGCCTCGTCCCCAACCAGATCAGGGATCGCGCCCGTCGTCGTCGCGACCACGGGAAGCCCGTGCGCGAGCGCCTCGGCCACCGCCATTCCGTACGTCTCGCGAAGCGTGGCGAGCACGAACACGTCCGTGGCGGCGTAGCACGCCTCGAGCGCTGCTTCGTCCAGCTCGCCAACTAGCGACACATGCTCGTCGAGACCGAGCTCGCGAATCAGTGTCTTCACGCGCTCAACGGTCGCGGGGTATCTCGTGAGGCTGCCCGCACAAGTCAGACGCCAGTCGCGGGACGCCACGCGGGCGAACGCGGCGAGCAGGTCCTCGTGCCCCTTGCCAGGATTGAGCGTGCCGACCGATAGAAGACGGAGCGGCGGTGCTGTAGACCCGCGCGTGACTGGGGCGCGATCCGTGCCCGGTTCGACCAGCACCACCCTCGCGCTGGGCAGGCTGGATGACGCGAGCAGCGGCAAGGTGGCCGTGCCGGTGACCACCACGAGCGACGCCGCCGCCAGTGCACGACGCTCGCTTCGCTCGAAGCGGGCTGCTGTATCACGATCGAGCCCGACGTCAGAGGCAAGCGGCAGATGAACCAGGGCAACGACGGCCAGGCGCGAAGCTTCGCGCTCGATGAGGTCGGGCATCGCGCCGAGCGCGAGGCCGTCCACGACCGTCACGGTGCGAGGCGGCAGTGCGGCCAACACGGCCGCGGCATGCGCGAGGGCTTCGGCGGACGGCCGAGGAAAGCTTGCGTCGAGTTCGCGCACCTGGATCGACCACCCGCGCGCGCGAAGCCCTTCGGCTATGCGGCGATCGTAGATGGATCCTCCTGTCCGGGTGTCGATCGGTCCCGGCACCACGAACACGGCTGATGCCACGTCAGGAGGCGGCCGCCACGCGGTCCTCGAACGACGCCGATGCCACGTGCGACTCGTGCAGCGTGACGCGGATCTGCTCCACCTCACCCCCGTCGGCTCCGAGTTCGCCGCGGCGCGCGGCAGCCACCAGGCGGCCGAACACCACCTGCGCCAGAAACTCGGTCGTCGTGTTGTGGCCCGCGAACTCCGGCATCTCGTCCAGATTGCGGAAGTTCAGCTCCGCCAGCACGCCGTGCAGCACCTCGGTGGCGCGCCCGATGTCCACGACGATGCCACTCACGTTGAGCGTTTTGCGTTTGAACTCCACGTCCACGACATACGTGGCGCCGTGCAGCCGCTGCGCCGGGCCAAAGACCTCGCCTCTGAAGCTATGCGCGATCATGACGTGGTCGCGAACCGTCACGCTGAACATCTTAGGGAACTCCTTCCAGACATCACGAACCGCGGAGACACGGAGACGCGGAGAACAAATGGGAAATCGACGAGCACACCCATTCTTGATCGTTGATTATTGAATCGTTGCTGATCGCTGATCGTTGGTTGTCGATCGGTGTGGTTGGGCGACTCCGTCCGAAATAGCCACAAATCGCTACTCAACAATCACCAATCGACAAGGATTCAACAATCACGAATCCACAATCGGGCGCAATCATGGGTACCGGATCCGGTGGCAGAGCGTGTCGCCACTCGCTTCCGCCAGGCGCGGCATCACTGACGGCAGGTCCGCGAAATCGCTCTCTCCTGTAATGAGCGCGTCGAGCGCGGGGTCGGCGAGCAGGCGCAGCGCCAGCTGCA
>Ga0209640_10000541_pt1 | contig 29570 bp, 27 predicted proteins | sample RifCSP10_1_FD_184018 | JGI IMG/M metagenome (GOLD analysis project Ga0209640, IMG submission 184018) | Soil microbial communities from Rifle, Colorado - Rifle CSP2_sed 10_1 (SPAdes) (version 2) | ecosystem: Environmental > Terrestrial > Deep subsurface > Rock core/Sediment | place: Rifle... | reverse complement strand
ATTATCAATTACGCGTTGTAATCCGCAAACCGCTATCCACTAATTGCTAAACTTTAATTACTAAGCAAAGTGCGCACGGCCACCGGTAATGGTATCCTCCCGGGGAAGGGCGATGTAATAGCCCCCTGACCCGGGCCTACACCCGGTTCTTTCAGCACAAAGTTTGGTTTCGGCATCAACAGACTGTTTCAACAGGTCTGCATGACTGGCGCCAATCAAACGCACGCTGTTCCAGGTGATGGCGATTTAAGGCGATGCCGCCTGCGCGAATGGCCGCAACACTTCGAATTGTTTCTTGTCTGCCTCAGCGTACCCTGGTTGTGCGATGGCATTCAAAATAGTGCGTCCCTGGGGCAGTTCCGCCATTCCCCACATTGCTTTTTTAAAGTCCCGCTTCAACGAATCCGGCAAGTCTTTTGCGACCAAAATACCAATCCCCGGAAACGGTTCGCTCTCCGCGACTATTTTCAACCCGGAATTGGCGGACATGGCTTTGATGGCGATATAGTTCGCGATCATGGCGGCATCCGCTTCACCTCCCAATACCGCGGAATACGCCGCATTGTGTGTGCGATAGGTTCGATAGCGGATTGCTTTGAGACCGCGCGAGTCCAGGTATTTCTTGCCCACCATGGTCACAATCGCGTTTTCGGGTGGCGTCGCAATGGTTGTTTCCTGTAAACCCCTGAGATCCTGAATAGGACTTTTTTCCCTCACGACAATCACGGACCTCAAGGGCTTGGTGAAAGCCGCCGCCAATTCATATTGATTAGCATCCAGCGCCAGCAGCGCCAAATGAGGCGCGGTAAACACGATGTCATATTGCCGCTGTAACGTTCGTTCGGAAAATTGTTGGAAATCTTTCGCGGTCTCCAGGCGGATTTCCTGTTGAATCTGTGTGGACAGATATTCTCGCAACGGCGCAAAACGTTTAAACAGGGCAGCCGGACTTTCCATCGGCAGGAAACCGAAGGTCAGGTAATCCTTTTTGCCGGGTTCGCTTGTTATTGGTTCGCGGTCTTCAGCCAGGGCCACCGGTCGGCAAAGACAAGCGCAGATTGCCAACAACACGACCCAGTGGCGAGCGCACACACCAGCCACGTTTAGATAATCCTCCCTGTTCTTTCCCATAGCTGCATAGAAATATTAGCCAAACAATGAAGTGTTTGCTTATGAATAAGAACAATGAATGGGTGAGGGCTGAATTTCCACGAATTTAATGGTTCCCCCGGGAAAAACTGTTGTGACAGGTATAGACCCATCACAACGTATTAAACGTTTTAATTGTTAAAGTACCCGGCGAAACTTAAGTCTGTAGCTTATTGGGTACCTTATTGTGTAAAGAACTGCTGCCGCAAGGTCACCGTATACGGACCATTGTTATTGACCGGGCGAACATTAATGGTGAAATCGAGTATTTCCTTATCCGCGACATTGAACTCACTGATGTAGTAAACCGCACCGCCATCATTGATTTCGCGGACCTGGATGTTTTTCAATTGCCCGGTAAGGTTGGTGGCCTGGGCATCCACCTTGGCCTTGATAGGCGCTCCATTTGCCGCATTTGATTTCTTTACGACGGTGATTGTGAGCAAGCCGCGATTTTTACTGCGTATAATATTGTAGGCTTTTGCCATACTGGGTTGCAGGGTATCGCTGTTGAACGCACTGACATGAATGGTATAGTCACCAAAGGATTCTGCCGAAGGTGTTGCATTTGCTCCCATGACAACGCTAAAGAATAAAAGCAAACACCCGGCTATCTGTTTAACTCGCTGTTCTAATCGCTGTTCTAATCGCTGTTCTAATCGCTGTTGTACTCGATTGTTTACCAACACCTGAAACCTCCAATTAAATCATCCCGGCCTGCGATCAATGGATTGTTGTATTCGCACAGTAACCAGATTCAATTAACTGTGCACGAAATCCTTTATAGCAAAGCATTGATCGTTTTTATGTTGAAGGACACCGGACTCGGTAAGAAACCGGACCTTCCGTTTTATTTAACCCTGAAAGTGGTGATGCTATTTAATAATACCACATACTTTTCAGCTTGCACTGAGAACACCACAAACCGGCCAAGTACTGGAAACAATTGAATAAATTAGAGGTAGTTGAAGGATGGATGGATGGAACAGCCCCTGCCAGGGACCGTTCCGAAGCGGAAAATCGCAAAAATTATTTCACACCGTGCAGCGCAGTGACCACGGCGCCCCCCATGATCGCTTCATTGTTCATCATCGAAGCTGCCAGGGAGTCGTTCCCCTGTTCTACCTTCCAGGGCAGGGGTGAATGAATCACATCCAGAATATTATTGATGGACTCCAGCTGTACTTCCAGATCCGCGGTTTCTTTTTCCATGCGCTGGATATTTTCGCCGATCTTTTCCCGTGACGATTTGACCTTTTGCAGATTCTCAATGCGCTTTTCAAGCTGGGTTTTGCGCTCCTTAATGCGTTTCGCCAGGGGCAGCAAAACAGTTTTCGCCCAGTTTTCCGCGTCTTCATTGGCGCGGAAAAAAATATTACGCGCGTGACTTACCATGGAGACAAAGAATTTCTTCACCACGAAACTTTGCTCCGTCATGGTGGTGACCGGACTCTTGCGGAACATATCGGCTTTTTCATAAAGCTGCGCCAGCTCACGGGTATATTTTTGAGTGCTGAACAATAAGGGCTTAATGTCGGTAAATCCATGCTCCTCCCGGAACCGGTCATAGATGGAGCTGACCAGCTTGTTGGATTTATCCACTTGCCAGTTCACCTGGGTCATAGTGTCCTTGGCGCCGTCGAAAAACGTTTTCATACCGCTTTTCATGCCGCCTGTTGTCCAGCTGTCCACCATGGATTCGCGGGTTTTGGAAATCAATTGATCCAGGGATTCGATGGACAAGGTTTCATTTAATGCCACCAATTGGCGTTTCAGCACGTGGCGGCTGGTTTGAAAGTTCTCCACATCTTTTTGATACACGGCCTGCTCGGCGCGCAGTTTCTTCATGGTATCCATCAAGACATCGGCGCTTTTACCGGAGAGTGAACGCAGTTCGGTAAGCTGGCTTTTGCCGCCTTCGAAACGCTCCGTCAATACGGACTTGGTGGATTCCACCATGCCGCCAATTTTCGACACAATGTTTTCGCGGATGATTTCCTGCTTCTTCGACAGGATATCTTCCGAAAGCGCCCGTTCCAGCGCCGGTAAACCGCTCTTTAATAACAATTGATCGTCTTTCTTGATTTTTGCCAACAAGCCTTTCACCGCGGAAACCGGATACACATCCTCAATGGGAACACCCAGGGTTTCCGCCGTTTCCACGCGTTGATTCTGGATGCTTTTGTCCACTGTTTCCGCGTCGTGCAATTCATCCCACAGGGTATCGATTTTGTTCAAGACAATGAGCACCCCGGTTTGCTGTGTTTCACGGTAAGACTTGGCGTATTGCTGCCAGATCTCCATATCCGATTTAGTGGCGCCGGTATCCGCCGCCAATACAAACATCACGGACTGCGCCCGCGGCAGCATGTCCATGGTCAATTCCGGCTCACTACCTAAAGCGTTAAGACCCGGTGTATCCAGTATGGTTAATCCCTGCTTTAACAGTGGATGCGGAAAACTGATCAACACATGCCGCCACATGGGAATTTCGATCTGCAGCGGCGCTTCATTCATGTGCTGGAAATAACTTTCCGTATACAGCCCCATTTGCGCGGCTTTTTCGCGGCTTACTGATTTTGTTTTGCCGATTTCCTTGAATGCTTCCACCAGGCTGTCCACGGACTCGATATCCAGCTCAACACTGATCCAGTGATCCGGATGCTGTTTGTATTCGGCAATACTCATGTCTTCCAACCGGGTTTCGATCGGCAGCATGCGAATGTAGGGGGTTTCGGCTTCTTTATCAAAATACAGTTCCGTGGGGCACATGGTGGTGCGGCCGGCGGACGAGGGCAACAGGCGGCGTTGGTAGTTGGCGAAGAAAATGGCGTTGATTAATTCGGATTTTCCACGGGAAAATTCAGCGGCCACGGCAATGGTGATTTCATCCTTCTTCAGCGCGTCGATGGTTTCATACATGCGCAGGTCTTCTTCCGGACTGCTCATCTCATTATCTTCGACCCACTTGCGGTAGGTTTCTATATTTTTAATGATGTCCGTTTTCCAACGATGATACTGTTGAAGTTGTAGAGAAAATTCTTCCTTAGCCATCCCGGAGTACCTAAGTGGTTAATTATCGTAGTAAAACCCAAAGCTACAGTTTCAATAGCGGCCTGTGACCATAGAAGTTTAGAAGTAATCAGGCATTCACAGATCAATGGTGCTTTGCTTCACAAAACACGCATCTCGCTCGCTGTGCGTATATTATTTCGGCATTTCGCGGCGTTGCTTGATAGGGTTAACTAACGGCTGTTTCTTAAGGAATTTCGATAAATTCGGGTAGCTTTTTCGGTTGCTGGATACGCACGATTTTACGCTTCGAGGTGTCGCCGTGCAGAATGGAAATCCGGGCTGCCGGCACGTGAAACCACTGTGCCAATTGTTTGATAAGTAATTGATTGGCCTTGCCATCGACCGGCGCGGCGGTAAGCCTCACTTTGATGTGGGCGCCATGGAGGCCGACCAGCGCATTGGTGCTGGCGCGGGGCTGGACCACGATGGACAGGATAAGGTCTTCGCCGGACCAGCGGAAAGCGGCTTGCCCGGTATCAGAGCCTGCCAACGGCTAAACCCTGTCCCAAATCGGCGATGGGTTGAATCAATAAAATTGAAATGAGCTGCAACAGGATAATCACCACGATAGGCGACAAATCAAAACCGGAAATCGGCGGCATAATGCGCCTGGCGCGGCGCAACAAGGGCTCATTAATCGAATACAGCAACGAGACCACGGGATTAAAGGTGCCGGGGTTGACCCAGCTGATGACCACCTGGATCAGGATCGTGAAAAAGTAAACATTGATCAGCAAGCGCAGCAGCTCGGCAACGGCAAGCACCACGATGCCCAGCAGGTTAACAGATACCCCCTTAATCAGCACAATTAGAAAAATTTCCAGCGCCTTGATCAGGACCATCAATACAATGGCGGCGAAATCTATACCCATGAAACCGGGGACCATACGCCGCAGGGGTATCAGGGGGGGATTAGTGACTTTCACCAGAAACTGCGACACCGGATTGTAAAAGTCCGCGCGCGCCAGCTGTAAGATCACGCGCAGCATGACGGCAACGAGATACAAACCAAAAACGGTTTGAATCAAGAATTGAATGGCGTTGGTACCATAACCCCCCATCTATCGTCCCCCCAGTTGATCCGCCAACTCCTTGGCCCGTCGTTGTGCTGCTTGTAAAACTTCCAGCAACAGTTGGTCAATATTATTTTCATTCATGGTTTTTAAACCTTGTTCGGTAGTGCCACCGGGCGATGTAACCTGTTGGCGTAAGGTAGCAATATCTTCTTCACATTCCAATGCCATTTTTGCGGCGCCGAGCGCTGTTTGAATGGTCAGCAAGTGCGCGGCATTTTTTGACAGGCCCAATTGTTCCGCCGCCTTCTCCAATCCTTCCATGATTCGAAAAAAATACGCCGGCCCGCTGCCGGACAACGCGGTCACCACATCCATCAGGGCTTCATCGTCAATCCATTCCACGATACCTACCGCGCGCAATAAAGACTCGGCGTGGCTGCGCTGTGCTTCGCTGACATCGGTATTGGCAAAGAGAGCGCTGGCGCCGGTCTGCACCAGCGCCGGCGTATTGGACATGGCGCGCACGATGGCAAACGATCCACCCAGCCAGCGCTGGACATCCGCGGTGCGAATTCCCGCGGCAATGGAAATCACCAAGGGTTTTCGCGCCTGAATTTCCCTGGCGCTGGCCTGCGCCACGTCCTTAAATTGCTGTGGCTTGATGCAAAACACGACTACATCGGCATTGTGCAGGGTACCGTCAATTTTTCCCACTGCCGCAACACCAAAGCGTTGCGTTAACAGACGACGTTTATCGGCGCTGATCTCCACCACGGTAATGCAATCGGCGTCGAAACCACCTGCGATTAATCCACCAATAAGACTGGAGGCCATGTTGCCTCCGCCAATAAATACAATATTCATGATTTGAATTACCCGTACCTTTCCAATAAAGAGCTATTCAACAAAGAGCTTTCCAACCAAGAGCGATGCATCAGAAAACCCAGCGCCAGAATTACACCTCACCGGCATTTGACACGCACGGCGCACATGGCCGGCAAGCAAATAACGTTGTGCGTATTCTAGCTGATCTTGTTGTGCTGCACCGGCTATTTACCGATATATCCGCCTCGCGCACCAAACAATCCGCTGCCAATTCTCAACAGGGTGGATCCCTCCATGACCGCCGCTTCCAGGTCTTCGGTCATCCCCATAGATAACGTATCCAGTTGATAACCTTCTTGATTTAAATCATCGAACAGGCGGCGAAGCTTTGCAAAATATGCCCGTTGCTGGCGCGCATCGGAAGTTTTTTGCGGGATGGCCATCAAGCCCCGCAATTTCAGGCGCCGTAACGGCATTAACTGTTCGGCAAATTCATGCAGTGCCTGTTGCACAATGCCGGACTTGCCGGTTTCCAGGCTGATGTTAATTTGAATACAGATATTAAGCGGCTTGAGTTTAACGGGCCGTTGTTCGTTCAACCGGGTGGCAATCTTTAAACGATCGACGCTTTGCGCCCAGTCAAAATACGCGGCAATATCCCGGGTTTTATTGGACTGGATGGGCCCGATGAAATGCCACTCCAGTGGCAGGCTGTTTAACGCCTTGATCTTCGGAATAGCTTCCTGGACATAACTTTCGCCAAATCGCGTAAGTCCCGCCGCATACGCTTCACGAATTTTATCGATTGAGTGTGTTTTGCTCACTGCCAGAACACCAACCGCACGAGCGTCACGTCCCGCCAACTCGGCTGCTGTTTCAATTCTTCGCGCTATGTTTTTCAAATTTTGTGCGATTCTTGACATTCACGTCTTATTAATTGTGTTGATACACAAATTTAGACAAAATACCGGTAAGGTACCATCTTGTTATTAGCGTCGTTATCGATTACCGTCTTTCCCGTCCCACTTCTATTATCTAATTGTTATCAACAGCATAAAGAATTGTAGATCATCAGACGCTATTATTCGTGTACTGCGGTTTTCATTCATGAAGTCCCGGCGCATGCAGCCGCCAAAGACCGCGTAATAATAAGCTAGTTTATGTAGAGGAATGCAATGGATATTTCAGAACTGCTCGCTTTTAGCGTAAAAAACGCGGCTTCCGACTTGCACTTGTCCGCCGGCCAACCGCCCATGATCCGGGTGGACGGCGAAATTCGCCGTATTAACGTGCCCCCCATGGATCACAAAGGCGTGCATTCGCTGATTTATGACATCATGAATGACAAACAGCGCAAGGACTATGAAGAATTTCTGGAGACAGACTTCTCATTTGAAATTCCCGACCTCGCGCGCTTTCGTGTTAATGCATTCAATCACCAACGTGGCGCCGGCGCGGTGTTCCGGACTATTCCCAGCAGCATTTTAAGTTTTGAGCAACTGAACTGTCCGCCGATTTTTGCCGAGATTTCGAAAAATCCCCGCGGCCTGGTACTGGTGACCGGCCCCACGGGTTCCGGTAAATCAACCACACTGGCCGCCATGGTCGACTATAAAAATGACACTGAGCACGGCCATATCCTGACCATCGAAGACCCGATCGAATTCGTGCATCCCTGCAAAAAATGCCTGGTGAACCAGCGCGAAGTGCATCGCCATACATTGGGCTTTAACGAAGCCCTGCGCTCGGCGCTGCGCGAAGACCCGGACGTCATCCTGGTGGGCGAAATGCGCGACCCGGAGACCATTCGCCTGGCGCTAACCGCGGCGGAAACCGGCCACCTGGTATTCGGCACCTTACACACCAGCTCAGCGGCTAAGACCATCGACCGGATCATCGACGTATTTCCGGCGGCGGAGAAAGAAATGGTTCGCTCCATGTTGTCAGAATCCCTGCGCGCGGTAATTTCACAGACCCTGATCAAAAAAATCGGCGGCGGCCGTGTCGCCGCGCATGAAATCATGATCGCCACGGCGGCGATCCGCAACCTGATCCGGGAAGCGAAGATCGCGCAAATGTATTCCGCGATTCAAACCGGCCAGAACGTCGGCATGCAGACCCTGGATCAGAAACTCCAGGAGCTGTTGCAAAAAGGTGTGATCACCAAGTCGGATGCGGCACAGAAAGCCGCCAATAAAGACACGTTTAAATAACAAGATACTGCCCGGCTTTATTTAAACCTGTTGGTTTTCCTGGATATTTTGCGGGAAACCGCTGACAGGCGCGTCCGCGGCGCATTAAATTTAGTGCGGCCTGAATATTGTTTTCTCACCGTATTCGTTATTACAATGAATACACGGTGTTCTCCATTGGTCCCGTCATACCTGTTCCGGAGCTGACTTATCTTTGCACTTTGCAGCAATATTGCCGGTTTTAAATCATGAGCTTATTCAAAGAATACTTTAATCTGGTCAAGGACTTCAATTCATTGCTCAATGCAATGATCATGCGTGATGCCTCCGATTTATTTATCACGGAAGGCTTGCCGCCCAGCATGAAAATCAATGGCAAGATCACGGCCATCGACGAAGACCCTATTACGGGGGAACAAACCCATCAGCTGGCGTACAACCTGATGAGCAGCCAGCAGCGGCAGGAATTTGAAGAGACGCTCGAGTGTAATTTTGCCATCTCCCGCGCGGACACCGGGCGTTTCCGCGTCAACGTATTCAAGCAAAAACATCAAATTGGCATCGTGCTGCGCCGTATCAAAACGGATATTCCCACGCTGGACGCCTTGCATATGCCGGAACAGCTTAAAAACATTGTGCTGGCGAAACGGGGCCTGGTGATTGTCGCCGGCGCCACGGGTTGCGGCAAATCCAGCACGCTGGCGGCCATGATCGGCCACCGCAACCGCAACAGTACCGGCCATATTATTACCGTGGAAGACCCTATTGAATTTATCCATGAACATGACGGTTGTGTGGTAACCCAGCGTGAAGTGGGTGTGGATACCAAGAATTTCGAGTCCGCATTAAAAAACACCTTGCGGCAGGCGCCCGACGTGATTCTAATCGGCGAGGTACGCACCCGCGAAACCATGGAACACGCGTTGGCGTTCGCGGAAACCGGCCATTTGTGCCTTACCACCCTGCACGCCAACAACGCCAACCAGGCGCTGGACCGCATCATTAATTTCTTTCCGAAAGACCGCCGCGACCAGGTACTGATGGATTTGTCGCTTAACCTGCGCGCCATCGTAGCTCAACAACTTATTCCTACCGTTAATCGTGATTCCGTTTATCCGGTGGTGGAAATTTTGTTGAACACGCCGTTGATCTCGCAATTGATTAAACAGGGGGATATCGGCGAGCTGAAAGAGGTGATGGGCCAGTCGACCAACCTGGGAATGGTCACGTTTGACCAGGCGCTCTACCAGCTGTACAAAGAGGGCATCATCACCGCCGACGACGCACTGCACCATGCCGATTCCGCCAATGAGATTCGCCTGATGATCAAGCTGGCCGAGAAAAACGCCAAAGATGACGGCAAGGAACCGCTGGATGGTATTCGTTTGTTGAACATCGACGAGATCTAAAGCCTACTGCGGCAAGCCGTGCGGGCGGTTCGCCGTTAGTGCCGGTTGCGGGACTTCGCGCCGTGCTGGCGCCGCAATACCACGGACCAGGAGGATACCTTTTTCCTCCCTTTGTATAACACACCTTCCACCGTATAGTAATCGTCATCCAGATAAGTAAAACGTTCGCTGCCTCGGTAATTGTTTTGCGCTGACCGGTATTCCGAGACCAGCTCATTGTCCTCAATCCTGTAGTGCCATACAAAGGCCCCAAGGCGGGGTTTTGCGAACTCCAATGTGTCTCCATAGCGCCCGGCGCCAGCGGCTCAATGTCATAGTCGTTGTTAAAGTTCACGGAGCGTTCCGCCAGAATCCGCGTCACGCCCTTATTCACCCACCGGTCGCCGAGATGTTTAATGACGGTTTCGCCGTTCAGCGGATACTCGGCACCCTGGTCATCCTGGAACGTACCCGTGGCTTTCCAATAACCTTCGCTTAACAAAAATGTATGCCGGTCCATCTTTGTTTCCTGTTTTGATTTTGGAGCCAAAACGGCTTACTGTGAAAAGACGGTCTTTGCGTCAAATACCGGACCGTCGACACATACTCTCTTCATGGCGGGACCGGCCGGGGTTTGCACTTGCACCACGCAGCCGGCACAACCGCCCACCGCGCAGGCCATGAACTCTTCCAGCGAAACCTGGCATGGCAATTGATAATCGTCTGCCAGTTTGGCCACGGCCTCCAGCATGGGATGCGGACCGCAGGCGAACACTTCCACTGCGCCGCGGCGCGGCGCGTCCATGGCATCCAGCCAGGCGCGCGCCAGACCCGTCACATAGCCGTCAAAGCAGCCCGGGTAAGCTTGTAAACTGGCTAAGCGGCTGGGTATGCCCCAGTCTTCCAGCAAGGGCACCGCGCCGATCACGCCGGGGGGCATTCCGGGAACCACAAACTGCGAAGGCCGGGCGTTAAAAGGAAAGGGCACTTCGGATCCCATGATAACGAAGGGTTTAAACGCCGGCCGGGTGTGCCTGATCACATCCGCCAGAAATATCATCGGCGGGATGCCGACACCACCGCCAATTAACAATGCACGGGGACATTCATCATGCAACACAAACGGTTGGCCGATCGGGCCCATGACATTGATTACTTCGCCTTGCGCGCGTTGTGAAAGAATTTCGGTCCCATACCCAAACACTTTATATAAAAATTCCACCCAGCCGGCCTCGCGATCAACCCGCATGATGGACAAGGGGCGGCGCATGGGTAATTCAGGACCGCAGTGAAGATGCACGAATTGTCCGGGTAGCGCCCGCAGCGCGATGTCCGGCGCTTTCACGCGCAGGATATACTGCTGGCCGGGAAAACTTTCGTGCAGCAATATTTCAGCATCCTCCACGAAAATCGTATCGCGGTGTGGCTTGGTTATTTGCTTTGAAGTTGGCGTTGTCATAAACATTAAATGCGTTAGCGGCGCTGGCAATTGCCCAACCCGGCTATTCGCTCCGTTGATATACCGGTTTTCCATCGAGCAGGGTATGCGTCACGCAACCGGTAAATTCCCAGCCGATAAACGGCGAATTCTTGCCAAAACTCACCATTTGCGCCTCGCTGAAATCCCACTGCCGCTCCGGGTCGAAAATACAAATATCAGCGGCGCCGCCCACGCTCAAACGTCCCGCATCAAGACCCAAAATAGCCGCGGGTTGCGAAGTAATACACGCGATGGCGCCGGGCAACGACAGCACGCCCATTTCAACCAAGCGCAAGCTCAATGGCAACAGCGTTTCTATGGCGGAAATACCTGGCTCACTGCTGGGAAAGGGCGCCAGTTTGGCGTCGACATCATGGGGCTGGTGGTCGGAACAAATGGCGCTGATGGACCGCTGAGTCAAAGCGGCGCGCAAGGCCTCCATATCGCGCTGGGTACGCAACGGCGGCTTGACCCGGCAATTGGAATCAAAAAAGCCGATATCCATTTCCGTCAGAAACAGGTGTGACACGGCTACATCCGCCGTAACCGGCAAACCCTCCTGCCGCGCATTGGCCACCATCTGCGCGGCCTTGGCCGTCGACAAATGACAAAAATGCGCGCGTACACCGGTTAATTCTACTAATTGCAGTTCTCTGGCCACGGCAATGGTCTCGGCGCATTCGGGGATACCCGGCAATCCCAAACGCATACTCACCTGGCCTTCATGCATGCATCCGCCGGCGCGCAAACTCGCATCTTCCGCGTTGATAAAGACAGTCAAGCCAGCACTGGCTGCATACTCCATGGCGCGCCGCATTACCTGCGAATTTATGCCATGGTAGGCGTTGCTGACGCCCGCACAACCGGCTCTTTTTAAACCGTACATTTCGCTGAGTTGTTTACCGGTCAGCCCCTGAGTCAAGGCGCCCAGTACCGCCACTTTAGCCAGCCCGACTTCCCCGGCCCGCTCCAGAATATATTCAATCGTACCCGGGGTATCAATAACAGGATTAGTATCGGGCGGGCAACAAACGGTGGTGACACCGGATTTGGCGGCGGCCCGGGATTCGGTGGCGATATTACCCTTGTGCTCAAAACCGGGCTCGCGCAGGCGCACGCATAAATCAACCAGGCCGGGACAAACGATCTGTCCGCTGGCATCAATCTGTGTTTTCGCCGTAAAACCGGCGGGTGCTTTGCCCAGCGCGGCAATCCTGCCGCGTTCAATAAACACATCCTGTACGGAATCAATATTGTTGGCGGGATCGATGACGCGGCCGTTTTTAATCTGTAATCCCATGACTAAACCGTTCCTTCCGGCGCCCGGCCGAGCACCATCGACATCACCGCCATGCGCACGGCAATGCCATTGGTGACCTGCTCCAGGATCACCGATTGCGGGCCGTCGGCCACTTCCGAGGACATTTCCACGCCGCGATTGATCGGCCCCGGATGCATGACGATCGCGTCCGGTTTTGCCGCTCGTAATTTTTCCGGCGTTAAACCGTATTGCCGGAAGTATTCATGTTCGCTGGGCAATTGCGCCGATTCCATGCGTTCTTTCTGCAAACGCAGGGTGATCACCACATCGGCGTCGCGGATGCCCTCGGTTAAATCATGATAGACATGCACGCCCAGACTGGAAGCATGGCTGGGAATCAGGGTTTTGGGCGCCACCACCCGCAACTCGGATACCCCCAACGTGGTCAACGCATGGATTTGGGAGCGCGCCACGCGGGAATGCATAATGTCGCCCACGATGGCAACCGTTAACGGCGCGAACTCTTTCTTGTGCCGGCGGATGGTAAATATATCGAGCAGCGCCTGGGTGGGATGCGCATGGCGGCCATCCCCGGCATTAATAACACTGATATGCGGCGCCACTTTGGAAGCGATAAAATGCGCCGCGCCGCTTTCCGCATGGCGCACCACGAACATATCGCAGTGCATGGCTTCGAGGTTACGCAGCATGTCCAGCAGGCTTTCACCCTTATTGGTTGCGGAGGTGCCGACATTCACTTTTAAGACGTCGGCGGACAAGCGTTTGGCCGCCAGTTCGAAGGTGGTGAGGGTACGCGTGCTGGATTCAAAAAACAGATTGACGATCGCCTTGCCGCGCAAGAGCGGCACTTTTTTTACCGCCTGGCCGGCCACCGTGGTAAACGACTCGGCGGCATCCAGTATCTCGATCAGCATCTGGCGCTTGAGGCCTTCGATGGTGAGCAAATGGCGCAGCCGGCCCTGCGGGTCCAATTGGATGTTTGGCGCAATCACGGCGTGCGCACCACGGACCAGCTTAACCGGTCCGGCCCCAGCAATTTGACATGCTCATGGCTTTCCAGGGACAAATGAGCGCCTACTACGTCCGGCTGAATCGGCAGCTCGCGTCCGCGGCGTTCCCCCAGCACCGCCAGCCGTATGGATGCGGGCCGGCCGTAATCAAATATTTCGTTCATCGCGGCGCGAATGGTGCGGCCGGTATGCAGGATGTCGTCAACCAGGATAATGTGCTTACCGTCAACGGCAACCGGCAGCGCGGAGGGTTTGACTTGCGGATTCATGCCAATGCGGCTGAAGTCATCGCGGTAAAAGGAAATATCCAGGGTACCGAGCGGCAGCGGCAAGTTCAGCAATTGATGCAAGCGTTCCGCAACCCACACGCCGCCGGTGTGAATGCCGATCATTAACACGTCATCTAACGGCAATGACTGAACCGTGGCTGTTAATTCGTCCGCCATTTTGACGATCAGCGCGTCAACGTCATGTTTGGGGTGCATCGCTGGTTACCGTGTGCGTGGTGTTTCGCTGTTGCGATACTGTACTTTCAATGACTTTCAATGAACTCCGCAAAACCAAATCTCACTGGTTTCTACTGGTTCTCACCGCTTCCCTGCCCCTTAGGGTCCGTTACCGGCTGGTTAAACCAGCTTTCCAGAATCAAGCGGGCGGCAGCGCTGTCGATGTGTTGCTTGGCGATTCGGCCATGCGCGGCACGTTTCCTGGAAGGCCGCCCGGACTTACCGTCTTTACGGCTGGCGGCAATCATGCTTTCCGCCTCCGCCGATGTCAATCGCTCATCGACCCAGTAAACCGGCAAATTGTAACGTGTCTGCAGTTGATTCCCAAACTGTTTCGCGGCGTGGCTGACCGCTTGCTCGCTGCCATCGGCGTGAAGCGGCAAACCCACCACAAAGGCATCGGGCCGCCATTCTTTCACGAGCTGATCAAGGGCGTTCCAGTCGATATCGTGCGCGGCCTGGTGCAGAGTGACGAGGGGAGTAGCGGTTTTTGTCAGCTCCTGTCCAACGGCAACGCCAATGCGTTTGGTCCCGTAGTCAAAAGCCAGCAAAGTCCGGAGCGGCGATGTCACGCGTGACCCGCGTCTCCGGTCAGTTGGTGGATATCAACACCCAGCAGCCCGGCGGCTTCTTCCCAGCGCCGTTCGGCCTTGGTTTCAAAAATAATCCGGGCGGCGGCGGGCCCGCTGAGCCAGGCATTGGCCGCCATTTCCTGTTCCAGCTGGCCGGCGCCCCAGCCGGCGTAGCCCAACGCAACCAGGCAATGGTCAGGCCCCTGGCCGGCGGCGATGGCTTCAATAATATCGTTGGAGGTGGAAACACCCAGAGTATCCGTCACGCCCAGCGTTGATTCCCAATGACCGAGCGGTTGATGCAGCACAAAACCGCGTTCGGTTTCCACCGGACCACCGCGATAAACCGCTTGTTCCAGCCAGCGGGAAGGCGAATGTTTCATGCCGATCTGACTGATCAGCTCACCCAGGGTCAAATCCACCGGTTGGTTGATTACAATGCCCATGGCGCCGTTTTCATTGTGTTCGCAGATATAGGTGACCGAATGAAAAAAATTCGGATCCAGCAAATTGGGCATGGCAATGAGAAACTGGTTGGTGAGATAGCTTGACCCGGACATGGCTACCAGTATGCGCAAGGACAGGCGTTATGACAAGCGCAAATGTGCGCGTCATTTTACACCTAGCGCTTAGTTATCAAGCGCTTGCCGGACAAAAACTGCCAGGTGCGCACGATGACGATCTCGTCATAATCCTTGCTGATATCTTCGGGAAAACTCGCGTACGGCGCCGCCATCTTGACGATACGCAGGGCGGCGTCGTCCAGCACTTTGTGGCCGGAGTACTTGGTGATCTTGATGTCCTTGACGGCGCCAGCGGCGGTTATGGTGACTGACAAGCGTACATCGCCGGTCAGACGCGCCCGGATCGCCTCATCCGGGAAGTTTAAAGTACCGATGCGTTCCACTTTTTTGCGCCAGGCTTCTTCATAACTGGCGAAGCGGTATTCCTTGGTTTGCGCGGTGATAAATTTCTTCTTCGGCTGGGTCGAGGTGACTTTACGGGCCACATCCACTTCGGCGCTTAACTGCGCCATCTCCTTGCTCTGTTTCAACAGTTGCTTGGAGGTCAGGTTTTTGCGTTGTGTGGGTAAATCCGGCGACGCCTCCTGCAGCGCGATTTTGTGCTCGGAACTACGGGTTGCCGTCAGGATTTCCTTGCGTTGCGGATCCGGCGAGGTGGCGATTTCCGTTTCCGGCACGACTTCCACGACTTCGCCAATTTCACTGGTGGGCGCCGCACTGTCCGCGGGTGAACTGGATTTTTCCAATTCCTGGCTGTCGCCACCGCCTTCCTGACTGGCCTGCGCCAGAAAATCCGCGTCCTCGATTTTCTTGTCGGTTTGCGTTTGCACCAGGGTGATTTCCAGGCCTGGCAGTTTTTCCGGCCGCTTGGCGTGATCATATTTGGAAAAACTCACGCCCAGAATAATCAGGCTGTGAACGACGATGGCGAAAAATATCGTCAAGCCCAAGCGATCACTGGAGGTGATGTTGGGCGCTAAGCGTGGCGGTGTAGCGGCGACGGCAGTCATTGCAGGATCTTTGAAAGTGATTCCGTATTTGAATTCAAATTAGTCACAACCCGGGCGGCGATAACACCGCTCACGATGCCAAAAATCAGCGCCATTGTCATTAGTACTGGCAACAAATGAAATAGTGCCTTATGTGGAATAAACAACCAGTAGGCGGCCCAAAATTGTCCCACCATGTGCATCAATGCACTGACCACGCCAAATCCCACCGGACCTGCCGCGAGCGCGGGCAGCTTCCGGGACAGCACTTGCACGAACGCCAGACCGGCCAGACTGCAACAGGCCCCTGAAAAACTTAAAAAAAAGGTCGGTGTTAAAAAAGTACCGATTAACAGGCTGCCGACCAGCACCCGCAGCATACTGATCCATACCGCAACCCGCCAACCCCAGCTGAGCAATGCCACCAGGGTGACCACGTTGGCCAGGCCCGGCTTCACTCCGGGCAGCGGCGTGGGCAATGCACTTTCGATAATATGAATCGTGATTGCCAACGCGGCCAGCCAGGCGATGATATGGTCTTTTTCCGAACTCTGTATCGACGCCATCACCGTGGATAGTCCTTCATTCTGCGTTCGTCCTTGCTGACAGTATATTATTGGTCTCTTATTCCAGAAATTTAGAAATTCATGGTATCAAAGCGTGGATCGGGTCCCAGTATTCTTACACTGATCGTATTGGGCACACAGGCAACGATTTCACCACTTTGCTGGATCCAGCCTTGATGAATGCATTGCTTGTTATCGCAAGGTGATGAAATAAAACGAATTCTCCCCTCATGGACTTCCAGCCGGCTGACCCCCAACGGCCCTTTCACATTGTAAATACCGTCTTCGTATAAATCGACCGTGCGCCAATGCTTGCCGGCAATGGCAATAACGGCCTGATTGCCATACACCGATCCCCCCCAATACACGGCGTACAGTGAGGCAACTATCATCAGCGCCAAAACCAGGAGCAGCCGGTCACCCGCCGTTAATTTTTGTCCCATCATCGGAGATAAAGTATTTGCGTGCGTGCTAATTTAGCGGATCACTATAAATAATGTGGGGTATGGGTTTAATGTCGAAATAGATGCGTTCTTTTAAATTGGGCGTCATATGGATGACGCCGTCGGCGGCCACTAACATGACGCCGCCCACCCCCATCGCCTTGGCCACCTCATACCACGCGTCAACACCCGCCACAAAGATGGCCGTTGAGGCGGCATCGGCGCGGACGGCTTGCGAATCAAACACGGTGACTGACGTGACACCTTGGGCCGGATGCCCGCTCTGCGGATCAATAATATGGTGATAACGCTTGCCCTGATACTCAAAATAGCGCTCATAGTCACCCGAGGTTACGATACTTTCATCCGCGAAGGTATCCACCGAACCTAAAACGCCCTCACCCCGTGGATTGCGGATGCCAACACGCCAGGCGCGCTCGCCGTGTTTGCCGATTGTGCGCAAATTACCGCCGGCATTCACGATCGCATTGGTAATGCCCAGCTCTTTTAAATGTTCAATGGCCAAATCCACGGCGTAGCCTTTGGCAAACGCGCCGAAATCCAGGCGCACGGCGGGATTCGTGGTTTTTAACTGCACCCCATCCAGCACCAGGTCCCGCATGACCGGTTTCTGCTCCACCAATTTTTGAATCGCGTCCGCAGCCGGCGGCGGTCCTTTGGGAAACTCATCACTGGCAAATCCCCACAGCTTGATCAGTTGACCGATGGCGGGGTTGAAGCGGTTGCCACTGAGTTCCGCCAATTCGGTACCGCGCCGTATCAACGGAATGATTGATGGGCTGATGGTGAACGTTTCCCCGGTCGGTAATAATTCATTGATGCGCGATAACCCACCGGGATGCCACGCGTGCCAGGTTTCGTGCATATAATTAATATCATCCGTGATGGCGGCCACGGCCGGCCGGCCGGTTTTCTCGTCAACGCCCCAGATTTTCACTTCGATGAGGGTTCCAAACCCCATGAACTGCTCGTAGTAAACCCCGGGCGGGCGGCTACATGACATCAATAACAACAACCATAACAACAGGCACGAAACAATAACTAATCCACGCCAAACGCACCTGGTGGCGGCTAAATTTACCGATGCAGTTTTGTCTAACATCCCGTTAACATCCAGACCCCTTGCTGATTCAGTGCGCGTTGATTTTCGCTGCGATAGCGTCCATGAGTTGGCCGGCGATATCCAGACCGTAAATCTTGTCCAGTTCGCGAATACAGGTGGGGCTGGTGATATTGATTTCCGTCAGGTAGTCACCGATCACATCAAGCCCGACAAACAACAGCCCTTTCGCTTTCAAGGCCGGCGCCACTTGTTCACAAATCCAGAAATCCCGATCGGTTAATGCAACGCCGATTCCCGTGCCACCCGCCGCCAGATTGCCGCGCGTTTCGCCTTTCGCCGGTATCCGCGCCAGGGCATAAGGCACCGGTTCGCCATCGACCAACAAAATGCGTTTATCCCCGTGTTGAATTTCCGGAATAAAGCGCTGCGCCATTACGTAACGCGTCTCGTGTTCAGTCAGGGTTTCGATAATCACATTGGTGTTAACGTCGTTTTCCCTGACCCGAAAAATGGACGCGCCCCCCATGCCGTGCAAGGGCTTTAAGATGATGTCCCGATGCTGTTGCAGGAATTCCAACAACTGCTGCGGATTGCGGGTCACCAGCGATGGCGCGGTACATTGCGGGAACCAGGCGGTCGATAACTTTTCATTGGCGTCGCGCAACGTCTGCGGTTTATTCACCACCAGCGCGCCCGCCTGTTCGGCGAGTTCAAGAATATACGTGGTGTAAATATACTCCATATTGAATGGCGGATCTTTTCGCATCAGTATGACATCCAGATCACCCAGCGGCTTGTACACCGCATCGCCCAGTTCAAACCATCCCGCGGGATCATCCTTGACGGCGAGTGACCGCATAGTAGCCATCGCCACACCATCAAGAACCGACAAATCGTTCAATTCCATATAGGACACGGACCACGCCCTGGCTTGTGCGGCCAGTAACATGGCAAAGGTGCTGTCTTTTTTTATTTTAATCGTCGAGATGGGGTCCATCACGACACCCAATTTCAGCATAGGATGCGCTAACCTGGTGTTGTGGGTTTAATGGTTGGTAACAAAATAAACAATTCGTATGTATACGTCGTTACGAGTAAATCCAGTGACAAAAGTGACAAAGCAGTCATTCCGTATCCCGGATCATTGGCAACGAAACAGGGAATATTGGTCACTGTTTCGCGCAAAGTCAAACAAAGTCTGGAAAGTCATATTTGTAAAAATCAAAGACTCGCGGTTACAATACTTCGTCGAACTTGATAGTTGGATAGCTGTTGATCCAAGAAGAAGCGCCGTATAACGTCGTGTGCATTTTCTAGGTGTTGTGGATAAAATCCTCTGCCTGTGCGGCTCTTAAGCGAAGTTATGTCTTGCTCTACCAAATTCACTGTTTTTAGCCTGGCGTCAGAGCACGTTTTGTATATCGAGCGCCGTCACCCACAGTACCAATAACCACGATGGCTGGTTAAATCTTGCGTCCTTAAACAGAAAAAGGAATATATTATTCTGAATTTAAAATATATATGGCGCAGTCAGGGTGCAACGGTAGGGATTCAGCATCACACAAATTAACGATGAACCTAAACCTTACCCACGTTTAGGTGATGTAGTATACAAATGCGCGCCAAAACCTGCGTAATGATCACCAGACAGCAGGAAACAATACATTTATGGTTTGTGCAGTATAATTGTTGTCACAAAAAGGCGCATAATCGCTCTCAACAGAGCACCATAGATAGTTTGTATAAGTAGGCATTAAATATTATGTTTCTTATAGGAGACTGGACTAAAGTTATAAAGTGCTACCGCCGATAAATGGATTGGATCAAGACTTTGATTTTCTTGATGCAATGACGGTGGAAAGAAGTCAGTTGCGTTCATTTACTTACGCCAGTGGCGTAAGCGCAAAGGCTTAGTGTTACCCATCACTAACAACCACACCGCGTGCTCCATTGAGCACGTAGTGGATGTGGGTACATACAATGGCTAAGCTTTTATTCAGTAGGTAATGACAGTGTAAAGGGAAAATACAAAGCACTATCTACGATGGCTACGATGGAGCGATGTAGTACGGTTTCCCAATTCCAATAGTTTAATTAGGCTTTTTATCACACGAGAGGTAGCGCAGTGGCAGAAGAAGCGCCTGAAGTATCCTTAGCAGGAATAAAAGTCATGGTCATTGACGACAGTAAGACCATCCGCCGCACGGCGGAGACGCTGTTGAAAAAAGCCGGCTGTGATGTTGTAACCGCCACTGATGGTTTCGAGGCATTAGCCAAGATTACGGACCAAAATCCAGACGTGATTTTTATCGACATCATGATGCCGCGGCTGGACGGTTACCAAACCTGCGCCTTGATTAAAAACAACCACATTTACAAAAATACGCCTGTCATATTGCTGACCAGCAAAGACGGGTTGTTTGACCGGGCCCGCGGCCGGATTGTTGGATCGGACCAGTATCTGACCAAACCCTTTACCAAGGATGAATTGCTGAGCGCGATCACGTCGCATGTGAATGTTGCGCATTAGAACTGCTAGCACTATCGGTCGAGGAACACAGTTTTTACCCAGTAACGAGAAAACAAGTTTTTCTCGAGTAGCAAAAGTTAGTTAACCAAGGGAGAGCCTGGTAATGGCAAACATATTAATCGTTGACGATTCCCCCACTGAAATTCACGTGTTGAAAACCATGCTGGAAAAAAATGGTTTTGCCGTTTCCTCCGCCAGCAGCGGCGAAGAAGGCATCAAGAAGGCAAAATCCGAAAAACCGGATTTGATCCTGATGGATGTGGTTATGCCGGGGATGAATGGCTTTCAGGCGTCGCGCGAAATCACCACCAATCCTGACACCAGTAATATCCCGGTTATAATCGTCAGCACCAAAGATCAGGAAACTGACAAACTGTGGGGATTACGCCAGGGCGCAAAAGACTACATTACCAAACCCGCGAAGGAAAAAGATTTAATCGGCAAAATAAAGAGCTTGTTGGGAAATTAGGACACAGGCAGCAAAGGTTAATGGAATAATGGCCAAAAGCGCTCAAAAACACCCTATTCACTTACTCTATGAAATAGAACAACAGTGTAAGAAAACGGCAAAAGGTTTGCCGCAGCGCGTTGACGTAAAAGAATCCTGGACTGGAATCGGGTTTCGCATCGGCGGCCTCAATCTGGTGGCTCCCCTGAAGCAAGTGAACGAGATTCTGCACTACCCGAGACTTACCGCCGTTCCCGGCACGCAACGCTGGGTAAAAGGCGTCGCCAACATCCGTGGCACCCTGCTTCCGATTGTGGATTTGCAGGGTTTCCTTCAAGACAAGCCGCTGCCACAGACCGTAAAATCCCGAGTACTGGTGGTAAAACGCGAGGATTTGTCGGTTGGGCTGGTGGTTAGCGAAGTGTTGGGATTGAAACACTTTCAGGACCATGAAAAGGTAACCTCGGTAAGCCGGTTTGACGAAGCCTTGCGCGGTTATGTGCACGGCGCGTTTAAACAGAATAGCGAAGAAATCCTGGTATTCAGTATGTATACGCTTGCGGATAATCCGGCGTTTTTTCAGGTGGCCGTGTAAACATACGAAGATTAGAAAAGGTTCGGAGACAGTTTTGTGAAGTTTGTCCAATACAATTGGGGCGCACTTCATTTGTTGGTTGGTTTAATGCCGGCGTGGTTTTGTCGTTTACGCTCGTTTATTGCCGACCGTGGTTATTTAGGAATTGGTTATTTAGGAATTGGTTTTTTAGCAGGAAGGTTAATCAGCGATAAACACAACTATATGCTGACAGTGAGTTCGTTTAATGTTTAATTGATTGGGCAGGAGCCAAGATTATGATTACCGCACCAACCAGTAAAATCACAGCAGACAAGGGCCTCTTCGTACTCGGCGCTCTGTTGACCATCGCCATTTTGGCCGCTTTCTTTATCTTTAACATCGTCGCGACCAACACCGTGCATGATAAAGAATATATTAATCAATCCGGCGAGCTACGGGTACTTTCACAAAGTATCGTTAAGGACGCGGTGGAAGCATCATCCGCCAACGTTGAAGCGTTCAAGCAGCTCAAATTATCCCGCAATTTGTTTGAGCAAAATCTTAACCAATTACGTGATGGCAACCCGGAAAGCGGCTTACCGCCTTCTCCGGACAGCGTTACCGGGCAAGTGGACGTGGTAAACAAATTGTGGAACGAATTTGGCACCAACGCCGACACCATATTGCAGGCGGAAGGCACGATTCGCATGTTGTCTGAATTCGTGGGCGCGGTAAACGAAGCCATGCCCACCCTGCTCGCGGTTTCCGACGAGGTGGTCAGTATCATGATTGAGTCCGGCGCCAACGCCAGCCAGGTTTACGTCGCCAGCCGTCAGCTCATGTTGGTTCCCCGAATTTCAGTAAACGCCAACAAAGTTCTGCAGGGTGGCCAAGGCGCGGCCTCCGCGGCGGACCGGTTCGGGCGTGACGCGGCATTGTTCGGCCGGGTACTGGACGCGATGATCAAAGGCAATAAAAAAATGAATATTCAGCGTGTTCGCGACCCGGATGCGCGTGACAAACTGGCGGAAGTCTCGGAACTGTTTGAAACCGTTCATGACCTGGTTGGCCGAATTCTCGATCAGACGCCAACCTTGTTTGAAGCACAAAACGCATCGGCCAACATGGTGGAAAAGAGCAAACAGTTGCTCGATATCACCACCAACCTGATGAACGCTTTTACCGACCTGGAAAATGAACGGCCGATTAACGCGTTTATGGGATACATTTTCGGCGCCGTGGCGCTGGCGCTGCTGGTATTACTCGGCTTCAAGTTAATGGGTGAAACCCGCCGCCGTCTGGTGGAAACCGCGGACGCCAACCGCCGTAACCAGGACGCCATCATGCGCTTGCTGGATGAGATCGGTGACCTGGCGTCGGGTGACCTGACAGCACAGGCAACCGTAACCGAGGACATCACCGGTGCGATCGCGGACGCTATTAACTACACCATCGACGCGCTGCGCCGGCTGGTTTCAACCATTAATGAAACCACCGTGCAAGTTTCATCAGCGGCCCAGGAAACCCAGGCCACGGCTATGCATCTCGCCGAAGCGTCCGACCATCAGGCCGAGCAGATTACCGCGGCATCAGCGGCTATCAATGAAATGGCGATTTCCATCGAACACGTATCCAACAACGCGACCGAATCGTCCCAGGTTGCGAACAAATCGGTGGAAATCGCGAAGAAAGGCTCCAGGGCGGTGCAGGACACTATCTTTGGTATGGATTCCATTCGTGAACAAATCCAGGAAACCTCAAAACGTATCAAGCGCCTGGGTGAGAGCTCGCAACAGATCGGTGACATGGTTGAGCTGATCAATGACATTGCCGACCAAACCAACATTCTGGCATTGAACGCGGCGATTCAGGCGGCCATGGCCGGTGAGTCAGGCCGCGGTTTCGCGGTGGTTGCGGACGAGGTGCAGCGGCTCGCGGAAAAATCCACCGACGCCACCAAACAAATCGAAGCACTGGTAAAAACCATTCAATCCGACACCAACGAAGCGGTGGCCTCCATGGAACAATCCACCGCGGGTGTAGTAACCGGGGCGCAACTGGCGTTGCGCGCGGGTGAAGCGCTCGAAGAGATCGAAAACGTGTCGACTCACCTTGCCGACCTGACCCAAAGTATCTCGGACAGCGCGCAGCAACAGGCGGTCGCGGCGGTCAGTATTTCGGAAAGCATGAATGTGATTCAGGAGGTAACCACTCAGACATCTGCGGGTACTAATGAAACCTCGGCATCTATCGGTAACTTGGCTGAATTGTCCAATGACCTGAGAAAATCCGTATCCGGATTTAAGTTACCAGAATAATTGCAGTTCCAGATACCGTGCGAGGAGGTTTTTCAGCGTACGGCTCTGAACCTACAAACCGTACCGGGCGCAGAACATGACTACCGCAGTTTCCATGTTGGGAAAAGAAGTAATGAAATCCGACGCTAATAAACCGCGAAATAAACGGTCCGGTGCCGGGCTTGGCGCGTTCCCTGAAATGGATAATCAACAGTTCCTGCAATGGGTGGACCTGCTGGAACAAAGGACGGGTATGCGTTTACCGGATAATCGCCGCTCGTTTCTGGTCACCAACCTGGGTATTCGCATGCGCGAGCTGGGCTACGACAGTTTCCAGGAGTATTACGCGCTGCTGCATTCCGGACTCGGTGGGCATATTGAATGGGACAAACTGGTGCACTACCTTACCGTGCACGAGACCCGGTTTTTGCGTCATGAGGATTCCACGGCGCTGATTTGCGAAAAGTATCTTCCGCGCTATAAATGGGACATAAAAGAAGAGCCCGTCACGATTCATATTTGGAGTGTGGGTTGTTCGACAGGTGAAGAGCCCTATAGCATCGCGATGGCGGTGGATAATCACTTGCAGCAGCTGGGTTGCGAATTCTATCTGGGTATCATCGCCAGCGACATCAGCCGCAGCGCCATCGCAGTTGGCCGGGCAGGCATTTATAGCAAAAAACAGGTAAAAAATATCGAACCGGATTGGTTGAAAAAATATTTTGAAAAGTTGCCCGATGCCCGCTTTCGGGTTGTTCCGGAATTACGCCAACGCGTTTGTTTTAATCAGTTAAATGTTATGGATATGGAAAAAACACCGATTGGCGCCATGGATATAATCGTCTGCCAGAATCTGCTTATTTATTTCGATCGCGCAAGAAGAGAACAAATTGTTAATAACTTCGTAGAGCACTTAACGCCGGGAGGCCTGCTGGTGTTAGGCGTAGGGGAGTTGGTGAATTGGTCACATCCAAAACTGGAGCGTTTAAGTTATGCCAACACCCTGGCGTTCAGGCATAAGTAATTGAAGGTGCATTCATGAGTATTGCGCAACAAGAATTAGATTACACCACACTAAAGTGGGTCAAGGATGAAATTCGGGAAAGCCTGAATCAGACCCGTCAGGCCCTGGAAGCCTATGTCGAAAATCCCAACGACACGACCCAAATTCGCTTTTGCGCGACTTATCTGCACCAGATTTATGGCACCCTGCAGATGGTGGAAATTTACGGCGGCGCCTTGCTCGCGGAGGAAATGGAGTTACTTGCCAATGCCATTTCTCAAGGCAAAGTTTCCCGCAAGGAAGACGCCTATGAGGTGTTAATGCGGGCGATTCTGCAATTGCCGGCTTACCTGGAACACCTGGAAAACGGCCAGCAGGATATGCCGGTCATATTGCTGCCGTTGCTAAACGACCTGCGCACCGCCCGCGGTGAACACTTGTTAAGTGAAAACGCGTTTTTCTCACCCAATTTGACCATCACACCCCCGCAGGAAGAGGCGAAAAAGCCCAGTAAACCGGTTGATATTCAACAATACGCGAAAAAATTACGCCCGGTTTACCAGGCCGCGCTGGTGCGCTGGTACCGCAATCTCAGTACTACCGAACCCCTGCAGAAAATGGCGATCGTTATCCGTGAATTGCTCTATAACTCGACCACGGAAAGCGCCATGCGCCTGTGGTGGGTCGCCAGCGGCATGGTGGAGGGTTTACTGGATAACGGTCTTGAGCCCAGCAACTCAGTTAAGCAATTGATGGGCCATCAGATTGACCGGCAGATCAAACGTATCATCGACCAGGGCGAACAGGCTTTTAACAAAAATCCTCCGGTGGAACTGTTAAAGAACCTGCTGTATTACGTGGCGACATCCACATCGCAAGGCGCGCGTACCGGACAAATCAAGATGGCGTTCAACCTGGAGCAACTGCTGCCAGGCAGTGTGGATGTCAACGAAGCGTTTGCGCAGTTGCGCGGTTCCAAAACCGACCTGATGCAAAGCGTCTCCGCGGTTATCAAGGAAGACCTGTTGCACGTCAAGGACCAGCTGGATATTTTCGTGCGCACCAAGAACAAGCCAGTTACTGAACTGGAATCCTTGCGTAGCCACCTGCACCGTATCTCGGACACATTAGCGATGCTTGGGCTGGGTGACTTGCATAAAATCATTCAGGACCAAAACCGCAGTATCGCCGAGATCGTGAAATCCGGCAGCCAGCCTTCCGAATTCAGCTTGATGGAAGTGGCCAGCGCGTTGCTTTACGTAGAATCCTCTCTGGAAGGTTTGCAATCAACCGTTACCAGCTCTGTATTGGGAAGCCATGAAAAAGCCGACACCCTGCTGCCGCCCAGCGAACAACGCCAACTCAACAATCTGGTCATCGCTGAAGCCAACAAACTTGTATCCGAGGTGAAAGAAGCGTTTAACGCGTACGCGATTGACACCACCAACCGCGCCGCCATCGAATCCACACCCGGCAAACTGGATGAAATCCGCGGCGTACTGGCGATTCTGGAGCTGAATCGCGCCGCCAACCTGCTAAACGCAGCCGTTGACTATATTCGTCACCAGTTGTTGCGTGAAGATGTTGAGCCCAATCAAAAAGCCCTTGATCTGCTCGCCGATGTCATCACCAGTATCGAATACTTTTTGGAAGCCGTCGCCGAAAATCGCGGCCATCCGGAAAACATCCTGCGGGTAGCCGAAGCGAGCGCCCAGGAACTCGGTTACACGCCGGAAGCTATCCGGGAAATCCAGAAAAATCGCGCAGCATCCGGGGAAAAACCATGGACGCTCGTGGCGGATGAAGCAGCTCCAGCTTCGGCCTCGAAATCAGCGCCGCAAGCCGCCGCGAAATCCCGAGCCGGTGATTCATTGGCCCTGGCACAAACCGCGCGATTAATGCTACCCGAGGCGGATGAATTTATACAAACGCCTGCTGCGAAACCCGCACCCGCTAAGGTTGCCGCGCCTGCCGTTGCCGCCGCTGCAAAAATACCTAAAGACGACATTGACGAAGAGATCCTGGAAATCTTCCTCGAGGAGGCGGACGAGGTAGTAGGCACCATACAGGAAAACCTGCGCGCCTGGAAAAAAAATCATTCCAATACCGAGGCACTAACGGTGCTGCGCCGCTCCTACCATACCATTAAGGGCAGCGGCCGGCTTGCCGGCGCAAAAGTGGTGGGTGAATTCGCCTGGTCGATTGAAAACATGTTGAACCGGGTAATCGAAGGACGCCTGGAAGTACAGCCGGCGATTTTTGAATTGCTGGAAAACGCGGAATCCACTTTGCGCAATTGCATTCAACACCTGAAAGGTGAACTGGAAACCCAACCCAACGTACACGCCATTGTTGTTTTAGCGGATGCTTTGGCCAACGGCAGTTATGCCGGGGCCACTCGGCCCAAACCCGACCTGATCGACGAATTGCTGGGTGATATCACAGCCCCCGCCGCAACCGGGGAAAACCTCGCTGAGCAGGCTCGGACACCACCCGTTGACGTTGAAGCCGCCGGTACTGACAGTCCGAACCAGGAATTTTTGGAACAAACGAGCGAAGCACGCTCAATACCAGAGGACAAACCAGACGCCGCTGCGGCCGCTTTACAAAGTCTGTCGCTGATTGACATTTTCACCCGGGAAACCACATCACATCTGGAGACTGTGGAACGCTATCTGGCAAAATACTCCGACAACGAAGTTCATCTGGTGACGGAGCCATTGATGCGGGCGTTACACACCTTGCATGGCAGCGCCAACATGGCGGGCGTTGAAAACGTTGCCAAACTAAGCGAGCACCTGGATCGTTATATCGCGACGTTGTATGACTCCAGGCAGCCAGTGAACTCAGACACCATTGATGTTTTGACACAAGGCGCGGCGTTTATCAAAACCATGTTACGCGGCACTGAATACACCAGCACAGCAATACCTGATACCAGGGATCTGGTACAACGCATTCACGAATTGCATGAAGCAGCCAAGGAAACCGCTGCCCCCAGGGACGAAGAAGACCTGTTATCGATCGTACCCGGATTCAACCGAGCGCAAAACGACGGGTTGGAGGAGGTCAGCGAAATGTTCGCCAACTGGTCCCCGGACGGACTGGGTGACATGGTGGACGCCGGCGAAGCAAGCGCCGACGGATTGGAGGATACGGTCGAACTGGCCATCGACGAACCTGAGGCCATCACTGAAAGAATCGAGCTTGCCTCACATGAAATGTTCAACGCGCTTTCCGGCGGCGGCATCGAAGTGGAAGAAATAGAGCTGAGCGCGGAAACGGAATCCGAATCAATCACCTTGGCCGCCTCGGCTGATGAGGAAGAAGTCGATCACGAGCTCATTAGTATTTTTCTGGATGAAGCTGAAGAGATATTACGCAATACAGAAGCGCTGATTCAGGGCTGGAGCAATGATCCTAATGAGCACTCCATCATGGATGAATTGCAACGCTCGCTGCACACCCTCAAAGGTGGCGCGCGCATGGCAAACCTGATGCCCATCGCCAACCTGAGTCACCGTATTGAAACCCTGCTGGAAGCCATTATATACGGCTCAGTTGAGTCGTCGGCCGATGTACCAAAGGCGGTGCAGCGCTGCCAGGATTGGTTATCGCAAGCCTTGGAATCAGTGCGTGCCGGCCTATCGCTGAAAGATCCCTCTGAACTGTCGTTGCTCATCCAGTCGTACATCGACGCGCAGCCTGAGGATCAGGTGTTACAGGCAACCCAAGCGTCCACCGTTGCAGCTGAAGAAATAACCCTGGAGGATGCGTTACCACTGGAAGAAGAACTGACTATCGCCTTTAAGCCACAGTCCACTGCGCCGGAATCCACTGCAGCAAACGAGTCAGCAGCGAGTGAAACCATTACCCTGGCTGAAGAGCCGGTGAGCGGGCCTGAAGTTGAAAACGCTAGTTCATTTGAAAACACGGCGTTTGAAATCGAGGAACGCCTGGATACCCTGGAAGCCCGGGCAGAACCAGCCCTTGACTCCACCCGCGCCGCCGCAGCAACAGAATACGACGATGAGCTGGTTGAAATCTTTCTGGAAGAAGCCGAGGAAATTCAGGAGAACATCGACCGCCTGCTGCATAACTGGTCTAAAGATATATCAAACCATGCACTGATTGCGGAGATGCAGCGTGCGTTACATACCTTGAAAGGTGGCGCGCGCATGGCCGGCGTCAAACCGGTAGGCGACCTGAGTCATGCCATCGAGTCGCTGATGGAATCCGTCACCGAAAAACGGCTGCCTCCAACCGAAGAATTCCCCAAGGTTGTCCATGCCTGTCATGACTGGCTTTCCAACGCTATCGAGCAGGTAAAACACCGCCAAGTATTGGGATCACCAGCGCCACTACTCAAGCAACTGGAAAACCTGCTCGCGGGAAAAGCCGCTTTGGAAGGCGTATCGGATTTCGAAAAAGGCGCGCTTAAAGCAACCAGAAAACCGGCTGTGGCGGAAGCTAAAAAACCTCAGTCCAAACCGAAAGCGCAGGAGAAAAAACCCGAACCGCGGCCAGCGCGGATTGAACCTGTTATACCGGGCAACCTGATTGCCTTACCCGGCTTCAGCAGCAAGGATGAGCAGGATGCGACACTGATTCAGAACCCGGAGGATACACAGCCCA
>Ga0209640_10000540_pt1 | contig 29604 bp, 25 predicted proteins | sample RifCSP10_1_FD_184018 | JGI IMG/M metagenome (GOLD analysis project Ga0209640, IMG submission 184018) | Soil microbial communities from Rifle, Colorado - Rifle CSP2_sed 10_1 (SPAdes) (version 2) | ecosystem: Environmental > Terrestrial > Deep subsurface > Rock core/Sediment | place: Rifle... | reverse complement strand
CCCGCGCCAGACGGGGCAGTACGGGATGGTGCTGCCGACGTTCGTGCGCCAGGCGCTGGCGGGCGAGCCGATCACCGTGTTCGGCGACGGCACCCAGTCGCGCAGCTTCACCTACGTGGGCGACGTCGTCGATGCGCTCGTGACGCTCGCCCAGGAACCGCGGGCCGTCGGCGGCGTGTTCAACATCGGCAATACCGGCGAGATTTCGATGCAGGCGCTGGCGGAACGGGTGAAGGCTCTGACCGGCAGCCGGTCGCCGATCCAGTTCGTCCCGTACGACGAGGCCTACGAGGCGGGGTTCGAAGACATGCCGCGCCGGGTGCCCGATATTTCCAAGATCGCGGCGCTCATCGGGTACGAGCCGAAAGTGGCGCTCGACGACATCATTACGCGCGTGATTGCACACGCGCGGGAGCAGCAGGTCGCTTTCCGAGCCGGCTAAAGCCTTGGGCGCCGAAGCCTTGGCGAAGGCGGAAGGCGGCCCCCACGCCCACTCAATAATTCGTGTGGGGGCCGGCTTTAGCCGGCTCGGGAGCGTCATATAATTAACGTTCACATGCATTTCCGTGTTCTCACGCTTGCCGCCCTGTTGAGCGCTTTTGCCGTGCCGGCGCACGCCCAGCAGACGGTCAAGCTGCAGTTCAACGGCGGCCAGGTCACGCTGAGCGCGCAGAACGCGCCCGTCCGGGCGATTCTCGCGGAGTGGGCGAAGCTGGGCGGGGCCACCATCATCAACGGCGAACGGGTGGCCGGACCGCCGGTCACGCTCGAGCTCGCGGGCGTGCCCGAGCGCCAGGCGCTCGACATCGTGCTGCGCAGCGTGGCGGGCTACATTGTCGCGCCGCGGCCGGCCGGTTCCGCCGGAGCCTCGGCGTTCGACCGCATCATGATTCTGCCGACGAGCGTCGCGCCGCGGAATCCGGCGCCGGCGGCTGCCGCCGCGGGCCCGCGCTCGCCGCTGGTGCGTCCCGGCATCATCGCGCGGCCGCCCAATCCCAACGACACGGCCATCGAGGCCGGAATCGAGCTTCCCGATCCGCTGGAGGATCCAACGGCGCTCATCCAGGGCCGCGACCCGCGAATCGTTCAACCGCCGTTCGTGATGCGGCCGCCGATCGACGACAACATCGACACGGACCAGGACGTGGACGACGCGCAGAAGGAAGACCCGGCGACGCAGGGCCTCGCGCCCTCACCGACAAACCCGTTCGGCGTCCCGTTCGGGTCGTCCACGACTCCCGGCGTCGTCACGCCCGTTCCGACGGTGCGGACGCCGCAGACGCAGCAGAGACCCACGACAAACCGCGTACAATAAAGCACGAAGCTCACGAAGGTTTTGAAGGACACGAAGAAATGAGGAAATTTCTTCGTGATCTTCGTCGTTTTCGTGCCCTTCGTGTTTGTGTTTTCGATGTCTGAAATCGATCGCTTCAAACCCGACGACCGCCGCGGCGTCGACACGCTCTATCGCCGGACGCACGGCCCCGACGCCGCCGAGGCCAACCGCCTCCGGTGGGACTGGCAGCATCGCCGCAATCCGTACAACCGCACCGGCGAGCCCGGCATCTGGGTGGCCCGCGAAGGGCCGACCGTCGTCGGGCAGTACCCGACGCTGCCCGTCCGCATTTCTCTCAAGGGGCTCGAGGTCGAGGGCGCGTGGGGAACAGGCGCGCTCGTGGCTCCCGAACGCGACAGCCAGGGACTCGACGAAGCGCTCGCCAGGGCGTGGGATCGCAACAGCGGCGCGGTGATGACACTGGGGCCCGCCGGAGGGTCGCGCCGGATGCTCGACAGTCTGCACTGGCCTTCCGCACACGTGCTGCCGTGCGTGGTGAAGCCGCTGACGCGCCGGGCCGTACGCCTGCCTCACTGGCCGACCGCTCTCAACCGCCTCGTGTCCGTCGTCACACTGCCGGTGGTCGCCATCGTGTCGCGGTCGCGTCCGCTTCGCGCCGAATGCGAGCCGATCCGCCGGTTCGACTCGTCCTTCAGCGCGCTCTGGGACAGGCTCGCGCCGAAATTCGACCTGGCCGTCCGCCGCGACGCGCCGTACCTGAACTGGCGGTACATCGAGCCGCCGCACGTACGCTACTCGGTCGTGGCGCTCAAGCGCCAGGGCGAGCTCCACGGCTACGCCGTGTACCGCCACCGCCACGAGCCGCTCGGCCGCGTGACGATGCTCGTGGACTTTCTCGTGGATCCGGACGACGTGTCCGGGTTGAAGACGCTGCTGCGGTGGGTCGATCGCGCGGCGCGCGTGGAGGACGCCGACAAGGTGCGGTGCTACACGATGCACGGCGCCTTCCGCCGCATCCTGCGGCGCAACGGGTATTTCAACGTCAAGTCGAGCGTCGAGGTCAGCGTGAAAGTCAATGCGGTGCAGGTGCCAAAGGGGTTCTACGACGAGACCGACGGCTGGCACATCACGTACGGCGATTCCGATCAGGACCACTGATGCTGTTACGAGACAAAGTCAACGCCGATATCGCCACGGCGATGAAAGCGAAGGATGCGGCGCGTTTGTCTGCGCTGCGCATGACGAAAGCCGCGATCACCAACAAGGGCGTCGAGAAGGGGCACGACCTGGACGATGCCGAAGTGCTGCAAGTGCTGGCGTCGCTCGTGAAGCAGCGGCGCGATTCCATCGAGCAGTTCTCGAAGGCCGGCCGCACCGATCTGGCCGACAAGGAGACGGCAGAGATCGCCGTCCTCGAGGAATACCTGCCTCCGGCTGCGTCGCCCGAGGAGATTGACGCCGCGGTGGCCGCGGCAATCGCCGAGACGGGCGCCGCCTCGCCGAAGGACATGGGCAAGGTGATGAAAGCTGTCATGCCGAAGCTCGCCGGCAGGAACGCCGACGGCCGGACGATCAACGAGGCGGTCCGCCGCAAGCTTGGCGCCTAGCCCTCCGCCTTCTTCTTCCCCGACGCTCGCGCGCTCCGCCGCGTCCGCCGGTGCGGCAACCATGACGAGCCGCATCCTGGGCGTGGTGCGGGAGCAGGTGCTCGCCGCGATCTTTGGCGCGGGCAACGCCATGGACGCCTACAACGTCGCGTACCGCATCCCCAACCTGGTCCGGGATCTCTTCGCGGAAGGGGCGATGAGCAGCGCCTTCGTGCCGACGTTCACGAGGCACCTGACCAAGGAGGGCAAGGCCTCCGCGTGGCGCCTCGGCAACCTCGTGATCAACGGGTTGATCGTCATCACCGCCTGCCTCGTGATCATCGGCATCGTCTTCGCGGAGCCGCTGGTCACTCTGTTCGCCTCTGCCTACCGCGAGGTCCCGGGCAAGCTCGAGCTCACGGTTTTCCTGACGCGCCTGATGCTCCCCTTCCTGACGTTCGTGGCGCTGGCAGCCGCGTTCATGGGGATGCTGAACTCGCTCCACCGCTTCTTCATTCCGGCGCTGTCGCCGGCGATGTACAACGTCGCGACCATCACCTGCGCGCTTGTCCTGGTGCCGCTCATGCCGGGTATGGGGCTGCCGGCCATTACCGCCATCGCGATCGGATCGCTTCTCGGCGGTGCCGCGCAGCTCGCGGTGCAGTGGCCGGTGCTCAGGCGCGAGGGGTTCAGGTACCAGCCGGTGCTCGACTGGCGTGATAAAAGCCTGAGGCGCGTGCTCGTGCTGATGGGCCCCGGCACGATCGGTCTCGCTGCGACGCAGGTCAATGTGTTCGTCAACACCGTGCTCGCCACGGGCGAGGGCACCGGCGCAGTGTCATGGCTGAACTATGCGTTCCGCCTGATGTACCTGCCGATCGGGTTGTTCGGGGTCTCGATCGCCACCGCGACGCTGCCCGCGGTGTCGCGCCACGTGGCACAAAGGGACGAGCCGGCGGCGCGACGCACCGTCGCGGATGGGCTGTCGCTGATGCTCATGCTCAACGTGCCCGCGACCGTCGGCCTGATCGTGCTGGCGACGCCGATCGTGCGCGTCATCTTCGAGCGCGCGGCATTCACGCCGGCCGACACCGCAGCGACGGCCGCAGCTGTCCAGTTCTACGCGCTCGGCCTGGTCGGTTACTCGATCGTCCGCATCGCGTCGCCGGTGTTCTATGCCCTCGGCCAGAACCGGACGCCGGTGATGATCAGCGTCGCAACCGTTCTCGCCAACGCGCTGTTGAACGTCGCGCTCGTTCGCGTGATGGGGTACCAGGGCCTCGCGCTCGGCACCTCCATCGCCGCCCTCTTCAATGCCACGCTGCTGATGTTCTTTCTGCGGCGGCGCCTCGAGGGGATCGAAGGAGGACGGGTGGCGGGATCGCTCGTGCGGATCGTCATCGCATCCTTCGTCATGGGCGCGGCGGCGGTTGGAACAGACATCGCGGCCGGCGCCTGGCTGCCCGGCACGGGACTCGTGGCGCAAATCATCAGGCTCGCTGCGACGATTGCCGCGGCGATCGGCGTGCTGTCAGTGGCCGCCTACGCGCTGCGCATCAGGGAGTTCCACGACGGCGTGGCGCTCGTGACCCGCAGGTTCCGCCTGACACCGCGATGAAATCCCCGGGCGCCGAAGCGTCAGCGAAGGCGGCGCGGGCCCTCGGCCTTCATCCGACCGTCCTGCTGCTGGCCGGAACGCACTTCGTCGTCGACGGCTACAGCAACATCTACGCGCCGCTGCTGCCGCTCCTCATCCCGCACCTGCAGATGTCGCTCTTCGCGGCGGGCACGCTGCAGATGTGCTTCCAGATGGCGAACTCCGTCGCGCAGCTCGGGTTCGGGCACATTGCCGACCACTGGCGGCCGCGCGTCCTCCTCATCGCCGGCCCGCTCGTCGCCGTATCGATCCTCGCGCTCATCGGGCTGCCATCGACGCCCTTCATGCTGGGGGTGGTGCTCGTGCTCGGCGGCCTGGGGGCTGCGGCGTTTCATCCTCCCGCGGCCGCGCTCGTCCACCGCATCAGTGCCGAGCGCAAAGGCTTCGCGATGTCGTTCCACATCACGGGCGGATCGCTCGGCTTTTCGCTCGGCCCGCTGGTCTTTGCGCCGTTCGCCGAGCGATACGGGCTGCAGTGGACGCCGCTTCTGATCGTTCCGGCACTGGCGGTGCTCGCGTTCATGCTGCCGCGAATGCCTCCCATCGAGCACCTCGCCGACCGGGGGGATGCGAAGGGATTCCGCGCGCTGCGGCCGTACAGGAAGCCGCTGACGCTGCTCTATCTGATCGTCGTCCTGCGCACCCTCACCGCCCTGAGCTTCGCGACCTTCATGCCCGTGATGCTCACGCGGCGCGGCATGTCGCTGGCCGAAGCGGGGACCGCCATGGCCACCTATCTGTTTTCGACGAGCGTCGGCGGGTTCTTCGGCGGCGCCATCGCGGATCGCTGGGGACCGCGCAATGTCATCATGTGGTCCCTCGTGCTCGCGGTGCCATTCCTCGCGTACGCGCCGATGCAGACCGGCTGGACGTTCGTGGCCATCGTCTCGCTGGGCGGTTTCCTGCTGCAATCCACACTGCCGGTCAACGTGTCCTTTGGCCAGATGATCGCCCCCATCAGCGCGGCCACGGTCTCCTCGCTGATGATGGGCTTCGCCTGGGGGATGGGCGGACTCAGCGTGCCGTTTGTCGGCATGCTCGCTGACCGCATTGGGATTGAACGTACCCTCGTCGCAATGTCGGTCATTCCGCTCGCGGCCGCGGCGTTTGCGGCGCCGCTTCCTGCGGGCAAATTCGGGCACACGCCGGCTCGGGCATCGGATGCCGGCCACGCGGAAACCACGGGCACGGATGTTGCTGAGTAGGCTCTAGTTGTAACAGACTGGATCAATGCGTTCCCGATATCCATCCACGTCATCGTTCGCGTATTCGTTTGGTCCCGGTCCGCTGACGCCAGCCATTAAGGCCATCGTCGCGGCGAACGTCACCGTGTACGTGATCTCGTTCCTCGTGCCCGCGATCGACGCCTTGGCGCAGCGGACGCTCGGCCTGCAGCCACAGGCCGTTGTCGAGCAGCTGCGCATCTGGCAGCCGTTCACGTACATGTTCCTGCACGGCGGCTTCTTCCACCTCCTCTTCAACATGCTCGCGCTCTGGATGTTCGGCGTGGAGCTGGAGCGGATGTGGGGCAGCCGGTTCTTCGTCAAGTTCTATTTCGTCGCCGGGGCCGGCGCGGCGCTGACGACGCTGCTGTTGTCGTTCACGCCGTTTGCATTCGCGGACCAGTTGTACCGGTCGGTGACGATTGGCGCGTCCGGCGCGATTTACGGTGTCCTGCTCGCGTACGCGCGTTACTTCCCGCACCGGCCGATCCTGCTGTACTTCGTCTTCCCGATTCCGGCGAAATACTTCGTGATGATCATCGGCGCGATCTCACTGATGTCGTCGATGAGCGGACCTGGCGGCGGCATCGCGCACACGACGCACCTCGGAGGGCTGGTCGCCGGCTACCTGTACCTCAAGAGCGGTGCGCGCACGCACTTCCTGGCGGAGATCAAGTACCGGTATCTGAAGTGGCGCATCAACCGGATGCGCCGCAAGTTCGACGTCTATTCAGGCGGCCGCGCGGACGACGTCGATCGCCGCGTTCATTAACCACGAAGGCCACGAAGATCACGAAACCAAAATACATTCGTGTCCTTCGTGTCTTCGTGGTTCATGTTTTTGACGACCCCGGAGGGAGCCGACCTGGCGTTCAGGGAATCTGGCTGCGGACGAACGCAGGGCGCACGCGCGCGAACTCGACAAGGCGGTCCGCGTCTGCCGCGTATTCCTCGTTGGTGAATGGCTTCAGCGCGTCTGCGCGCATGGCGTCATCGACGATGCTCCGCTGCTGTTGAATCTCCTGCTCGAGCCAGGTGATACCGCCGAGCGATTCTGCCGCTGAGGCAGCGGCGGCTCGCAGCGCGTCGAAATATGCATCGCGCAGCCCGGGCACACTCATTGCGCGACGCATCAGCACGTTGCGATCGTGCCCCTCGAGAATCGGAAAGTCCGCTGCACGAAACGCGCTGTCTTCATCCCACGCGACGAATTGAGAGCGTGACGAGTTCTCGAATCGATACAGGTAGAAGTTATTGGCGCCGGCGTATCCAAGAATGCCGTCAAACTGAGCGAGGAAGTTCTGCACCGCGACGTGCTTCATGAACAGCGGCAGATCCAGGTACGCGCTGACGGTCTCAACGAACGAGGCATCGAGAGACTCGTTGATGGCGCGGAACATCGCCTCGAGGGGTGCATACAGTGCCGTAGCCGACGCATTCTCGTGCGTGACCGGATCGAAAAACGGCGCGTAGGCATCGAGGTTGTTCCCGGGGTAAGTGAAGAACCACTCCGTCCTCCACTTGTACTCGAACAGGTGGCCGTCGTTCTCGATGTTCCCCTCGGCGCCGCCAAAGACCCGGCGCAGGAGGTCCTTGTCAACGGATTCCACGACGGCGTACAGTCCCGCGTACTCGTTGTTCACGTACAGTGCGGCGTGCGCCTCGCGCGGCGCCGGCAGGCCCATGCGTTCGTAAAAGCGCATCGCCACGCGCTCGCGCAGCCCGCTGGGATCCTGCGTCAGGTTGTCGAGAATCATCGACCCGAGGCCGAGGAACGTCTGGGCGGCGGCGTAGCGGTTGAAGTCGACGCGCAGCCCAGGTTTCGTGCCGCTCCGCGAGCCGAGGCCGCGCGAGCGGATGCCGGCGTTGCGGACTGTCTGGCCGTTCCAGCGGACGTCGGCCGGATAGTATTCGTTCTCCTGGAAGTTCGCCTTCAGCTTCTCCCAGTCCCGGCTGTTCAGCAGCAGGTCGATGCGCTGCAGCGCCGCCGTGTTGAACAGGTCCTCGAACCCCTGCGCGTGCCCCAGCGAAGGAGCCGCCAGCAGCGCGCACAGGAGACACCACCGGATCGTCACAACACCACCTGCATTCGCAATACCCCGCTCCAGAACGTCGAGTCCCCGGGCACCGGCGTCCGGTCCGCATTTTCGAAGGTCTCACGCATCGCATTTCCCTGCAGCCGTACCCACCGGTTTGGGTACCAATTGACCCCGGCGGTCCATACGCGCGCCTCGTTTGGTGCGACGTGGTCGGCGCGTGGATTCGCGAAGGCGGGTCCCCCGGTGCTCCCGCTATGGAAGCCCAGCACCTCGAATCGTGCCGCGACCTCGATCGCGCCGAATCCGTCCTGGAACAGCGAGCGCTCGGGTCTCACGCCTCCAGCCTTCTCCTCGCCGGTGACCACCCAGCTGGCGCTCGCGTACCATGAGCGCCCGATGTAGTCCGAGAGATCGGCGTCGTCAAGTCCCTGCCCCACACGCTCCTCTGCCACTCGGATGTATTCGCCGCGGAAACCCAGGGGCCCGGGATCCCATTCGCCTTCGAGGCCGACACGCGCTCTGGTTCCGCGGACGTACATGCGCGGTGCGAAGACCGTGTCGAACACGGAACGCCCCCTCAGGCTGTTGAGTCCCTCGGGAATGGTGCTGGACGTGAGCGCGATACCCACACGTGGCCGGGCCCCTCCACCGCGGCCCCATGGGGTCGTCACAAGGCGAACCGCCAGAGAGCGGCTCCGCTCCGTGAGCACCTCGTCCGGCAGGAGAAACACGGGTTCGCGCAGCCGGGCGTTCTCACCGTCGTTTCTGAACAGGCCCGCCTCGTACTCCAGCAGCCGTCCCGCGCGCCCATGCGCCATAACGCCCACTTCGCGGGCTGGCGTCAAGGCCTGGGAACCAAGCGTGCGGTTGACAAAGTCGAGGTCCGTCGTCGACGTCGTTTGCTCGAGCCCGAAAGGCATCTTGAACTTGCCGGCCCGCAGCTCGAACGCTTCCGCGACCTCGACGTTCGCGTAAACGTCGCGCCAGGGGCCTCCCCTCCGCAACTCGCGCTCAATCTGGAAGGTCACGCGTTCGAACAGCGTGCCCTCGATGCCCGCGCGTCGACGATGAAGCTGAAACCCCCCATCGTCGGTCGGCTGGTCAGGCGAAAACCCGCGTATGTCCCCCTGAACCTTCAGCCGGAAATCCAGACGCACCTCGTCTCCGACCCGGATCGACGGCCGCGGATCCCAGTCCATCCGCGCCTGGGCAGACAGAGGTGAGGACGCCCCGACAACGAGGAGGAGAGCGGAGAACACTCGGAACAGCTGATGCATATCTCTAGTACGCGTTGCGACAAATGCAAGATCGAACCCACGAGCGGGCTGCATGGACGTTGGTGGCTCACCTCGACAGGCTGAACGGAAGCCTCGACCCCCGAGCGCCAGCGCGAGCAGGCTGCCGAGGACCGGCAGTCCCGCGGCATCTGTCAGGAACGCCCACTCGTAGCGCCGCCGGTTTGATGTCTACTCAGGCGGCCGCGCGGACGACGTCGATCGGCGCGTTCATTGAGCCACTGAGCACGCAAGACGGATCAGCCACAAAGAGCACAAAGGCCACAAAGGTCTTTGTGTCGCGGTCGATTGGCCGCAATAGCGGACCCGCGTGGGCGTGAAGCAGAACAGCAAACCAGAACATTGAGAGCAGGGTTTGCTGTTCCGCTTCACGTCCACGCGGGTCGGCCTGCGATGCAGGCCGACCAATCGACCGCGACCTTTGTGACCTTCGTGTCCTTCGTGGCTACGTAGTCTTCGTGGCCTTCGTGGTCACGACTTCGAGACGCTGAACGGAAGCCTCGATCCCCCGAGCGCAAGCGCCAGCAGGCTGCCGAGGACCGGCAGCCCCGCCCCATCTGTCAGGAACGCCCACTCGTAGAAGAAGCCGCGCGCGAAGTGGAGGTTCACGACCATCAGGAATGCGAGCGCCGCAGCGAGCCGCGTCCAGAAGCCGAGCATCAGCGCGGCGCCCGTCGACAGTTCGACGAGAGGCACGAGGCGGGCGAACAGCGGGATGCCAGGGCTGGCGACGGTCTCGATGTACCAACGCGTGCTGGGGGCCGCGCCCTGCAGCCACGCATTGAGCCGTTCCGCGAGGATGCTGCTGTCGGTGAACCACGCGATCTTCTGGAATCCGTTGAAGACGAGATAGAGGCCAAGCAGCAGCGCCAGCACGCGAACGCCGATCGCCGCGCCCTTTGCACCTGCCGCCTGCCCTTTCAGCTGGGCCACAGCTTCGCTTAGTCCTCGCCTCTCAGCCAGTCCTGGCGCACGGGACTGAAGACGTCCAGCTCGAAAGTATCTTCGAGCGCCTCTGCCTGGTGAGGGACCCCTGACGGGATGTGGAGCACCTCCCCCTCGCGCACGGTGATCTCCTCGCCGCCGACGACGACTTTCAGCGCGCCCTGCAGGATGTAGGTCATCTGCTCGCTTTCGTGCGAATGCATCGGCACCAGCGCGCCGCGCTTGAGATAAATCTGCGCGAGCATCTCGCGCTCGCCGGCGACGATCTTCTGCGAGATCATCTCGGTGATTTTTTCAAGCGCGATCTCATCCCAGCGATGGACCCGCACGGTGGTCATAAGCTTCCCGATAGTGCCATAATTTGCCGCGTATGAAGGGGTCGACCCTGGCCCATGGCGCCGACGCGCGAGCCGGCGCCCGGCGGGCGCGCGGCGAACACGAGGGACTGACCAGGGACGAGCTCCTCGCGGCGTACCGCACGATGCTCCTGTCGCGGAAGATCGACGACAAGGAGATCCAGCTCAAGAACCAGAGCCAGGCCTTCTTTCAAATCAGCGGCGCGGGACACGAGGCGGTGCTCGTGGCGGCGGGCGCGCATCTGCGCGGCGGCTACGACTGGTTCTTCCCGTACTACCGCGACCGCGCCCTCTGCCTCGCGATCGGCGTCACGCCGCTCGAGATGCTGCTCGCATCGGTGGGCGCGAAGGACGATCCCGCCTCGGGCGGCCGTCAGATGCCGTCGCACTGGGGACACAGGCGGCTGAACATCCCGTCGCGGGGCAGCGCTACAGGCACGCAGTGCCTGCACGCGGTCGGCTGCGCGCAGGCGGGCGTCATCTACGAGCGGGTGCGCGACATTCCCGATCGCGAATCGCACTTCCAGGGCGACGAGGTCACGTACCTCTCGTTCGGCGACGGCGCAACCAGCGAAGGCGAGTTCTGGGAATCGCTGAACACGGCGTGCACCAACAAACTCCCGGTGCTGTACCTCTGCGAGGACAACGGCTACGCGATATCGGTCCCGGTGGAAGTGCAGACGCCGGGCGGCGACATCTCGCGGATCGTCGAGCACTTCCCCGGCCTCCAGATGTTCCGGTGTGACGGCACCGACTACCTGGCCAGCTACAGGACGCTTGGCGAGGCCGTCGCGCACGTCCGGGCGCGAAAGGGCCCCGCCTTCGTGCACGCCACCACCATCCGTCCGTACTCGCACTCCCTCTCGGACGACGAGAAGCTGTACAAGTCGGCGGCGGAGCGGGAAGCGGAAGCACGGCGGGATCCGCTGCTGCGGATGCGCCGCTTCCTGAAGACCGAAGGGCTCGCCACTGACGAGGACCTTGCCGACGTCCTGGCGTCGGTCGAACGCGAGGTCAACGCGGCCGCCGAGCAGGCATTGGCGGCGCCGAAACCCGACCCCGACACCGCCACTCTGTACGTGTTCTCTCCCGACGTTGATCCCACGTCATCGGCATTTGCGACCGAGCCTCAGCCAGAAGGCCCGGCGCAAACCATGGTCACCCTGATCAACACGACGCTCCGCGACGAGATGGCGCGCGACCCGCGCATCGTCCTCTTCGGCGAGGACGTCGCGGACGCGAGCCGGGAAGAAGTGCTGGCGACCGTCGCCGGCAAGGGGGGCGTGTTCAAGGTGACGCACGGGCTGCAGCGGCTGTACGGCAGCGAGCGCGTCTTCAACTCGCCGCTCGCGGAGGCGAACATCATCGGCCGCGGCGTCGGGATGTCGCTCCGGGGCCTCAAACCCGTCGTCGAGATCCAGTTCTTCGACTACATCTGGCCGGCGTTCATGCAGATTCGCGACGAGATGGCAATGATGCGGTACCGGTCGAGCAACAACTGGTCGTGCCCGATGGTGATCCGGGTGCCGATTGGCGGCTACCTCCGCGGCGGCGCGCCGTACCACAGCCAGTCCGGCGTCGCGATCTTCGCGCACTCCCCCGGCATCCGCATCGTCTTTCCCTCCAACGCGCAGGATGCGGCCGGCCTCCTCCGCACGGCCATCCGCTGCGACGACCCTGTGCTGTTCCTCGAGCACAAGCACCTGTACCGCCAGACCTACAACAAGGCACCGAACCCCGGCGCCGAGTACATGATCCCGTTCGCGAAGGCCGCGGTGACGCGGGAGGGCTCGGATGTCGTCATCCTCACGTGGGGAGCGCTCGTCCAGCGGTCGCTCCTCGCGGCGCAGCAGGCGGAGCACCACGGCACCAGCGTGGCCGTCATCGACCTGCGGACGATCATTCCGTACGACTGGGAGACCATTGCCGCGTACACGCGCAAGACAAGCCGCGTGATCGTGGTGCATGAGGACCAGCTGACGTGCGGGTTCGGCGCCGAGATTGCCGCGCGGATCTCGCAGGAGCTCTTCGAATACCTCGATGCGCCGGTCACCCGCGTGGCATCACTCGACTGCCCTGTCGCGTACGCACCGGTGCTCGAGGAAGCGATCCTGCCCGGTTCGGCCGACATCCTGAAGGCGATTCGGACACTCGTCGCGTACTGACATGATTCGGGCTCTCGCCGTCGTCCTCCTGGCGCCGGCGTTGGTGGCAATCGAGGCGCGCGCCGCCCTCGACGTTGAAATCATTCGATCCATCGGCGGTCTTCCCCCGCACATCGTCGGACTCTTCGAGGAGCCACTCGGCTTCCAGCAGACGCCCGGCGGCCCGTACTACGTGTTCGATCGCCGCGGGCATACGGTCTACTCGGTCGATCCCGACCGCAAGTCGGCGCTGAAGCTGATCGAGATCGGCCAGGAACTCGGCCGCATCATTCAACCGCGCGGCTTCGACACCTCGGCGACCGGATCGTTCGTCGTCGCCGACGCGCCGCGGGGCATCGATCGCGTGCAGGTCTTCGCCGCAGGCGGGATGCGCACCGGCGGCTTCACGCTCCCGTCACGGCAGACATCGGCGGAGCTCACGCTGGAGTCGGTCATCATCAACGGCGTCGCGTCGATTCAGTACTCGGGCGCGAACTTCCTCATCAGCCACCCCGAGAGCGGCGCGCTGATCACCGAGTACTCGCCGGCAGGGTACGCCATGCGCAGCATCGGCCGCCTGCGCGACACCGGGTTCGAGCAGGACCGCGACCTTCACCTGGCGCTGAACGTCGGCCTCCCTGTCGTGGACCCAACCGGCGGGTTCTACTACGTCTTCCTCGGCGGCCGTCCGCTCTTCCGCAAGTACGACCGCAGCGGCGCGTTCGTGTTCGAGCGCCATATCGAGGGAATCGAGCTGGACGCCTACCTCGCGTCGCTGCCGACGCTCTGGGCCACGCGCCAGGCCGCCGACCGTGAGCTGCCGCTCGTGCTGCCGGCCATCCGGGCGGCCGCCGTGGATGCGCGCGGCCAGCTCTGGATCTCACTCGCGCAGCCGTACACCTACGTCTACGATGCGCGGGGCGACAAAGTGCGGACCGTGCAGTTCACCGCCGCCGGCACGGTCAGCCCCACGAGCCTGTTCTTCACCCGCGACGGCCGCCTCCTCGTCACGCCAGGATGTTACGAATTCAAACCATGAAACACGAAGAACACGAAGCAGACGAAGGACACGAAATACTATTAAGCGTTTCGTGACCTTCGCGATCTTCGCGGCCTTCGTGTTTGTTTTGTGGTCAGCGCTTCCCATCTGACGCGGCGCTTCGGCGATCGTGTCGCGGTGGAGGATGTCTCCTTCGACCTCGCGCCGGGGGAGATCTTTGCGCTGCTCGGACCGAACGGCGCCGGCAAGACGACGACGCTCCGGATGCTCGCGGGCCTGATCAGGCCGACCTCGGGCACCATCAGCATCGGCGGCGAGACGCTGACATCAGGCAACGCGCCACGGCTGCGCAGCCGCGTCGGGTTCCTCACCGAAACCCCCGGGCTCTGGGAGCGCCTGGACGTCCGGCGCAACCTCCTGGTGTATGCGCGCCTGCACGGACTGCCGGATCCTGACGGGGCCGTGAACGCCGCGCTCGATACTTTCGACATGCGCGGCCGCGCGCGCGATACGGCCGCGACCCTCTCGAAAGGGCTGAAGCAGCGCGTCGCGCTGGCGCGCACGCTGCTGCACCAGCCGGACGTCGTCCTCCTCGACGAGCCGACGGCCGGCCTCGATCCGGAAAGCGCGCGCGAAGTGCGCGACCTCATTCTTCGCCTCAGGAGCGAGCGCCGTACTGTCATGGTGTCCACGCACAACCTCGATGAAGTCGAGCGGATTGCCACCCGCGTGGCGATCCTGCGTTCGCGGCTGGTGGCGATGGACACGCCCGCCGCCCTCCGCGCGCGGCTGTTTGGCGTGCGCGTCCGGGTCGTCCTCAGCCAGGCGGCGTATCGGTTCGTCCACGTGCTCCGGGACGAAGGCTTTCTCGACACCTCGGCCGAGGGGTCAAGCCTTTCGATCGCCGTCAATGACGCCGCCGACGCCGCGCCGCACATCGTCAGGGCGCTCGTCGAAGCGGGGGCCGACGTGCAAACCGTGACGGCCGAACAGCCACCGCTCGAGCAGGTGTATCTGCGGCTATTGGACGACGAGGTCCGGCTGAAGCCGGACACTACGAACACAGGGTCATGACACGCGTCCTGGCGCTCCTGGAAAAGGAACTGGCGGACCTCCGTCAGAATCCGGCGCTGTTCGTGCCGGCGGCTCTGACGGGCTTCTTCTCCATCCTGCTGCCGTTCATCGTGGCGATCGTCGTGCCGCAGGTTGCCGGGGAACGGTTGTCGGACTCCAGCGACTTCGAGATTGCGATCGAGATGTACCGGAACGAACCATCGGTGAAGGGACTCGATCCCGAGGGCGCCGTCCAGGCCTGGATCTTCCAGCAGTTTCTCGTCCTGCTCGTGCTGACGCCGGTCGCCGGGTCGATGTCGGTGGCGGCGTACAGCGTGATTGGCGAGAAGCAGGCGCGGACCCTCGAACCGCTCCTGGCGACACCGCTGACCACGTTCGAGCTGCTGGCCGCGAAGGTCCTCGGATCGCTGCTGCCGGCCGTAGGTTTGACGCTGGCGTGCTTCGGCCTTTACGTCGCCGGCGTCGCCCTTTTCGCGCAGCCGGGCGTATTCCGGGCGCTGCTGACCCCACGATCGCTCGCCATCGTCTTTGTGCTGGGGCCGCTGGCGGCGCTGGCCGCGCTGCAGCTTGCGGTGTGCGTTTCGTCGCGGGTGAACGACGCGCGGAGCGCCCAGCAGATCGGCGCCCTCATCATCCTGCCCATCGCCGGGCTGCTGGTGATGCAGCTCACGGGCAGCTTTCTCCTGACCATTCCCGTGATAGGGTTTATTGCACTGATGCTTGCGGGAGTGAACGCCAGCCTGATGCTTTTTGGCATCGCGCTGTTCGACCGGGAATCAATCCTGACACGCTGGAAGTAACCCGTCCATACGCCTACGGCCCAGCTCTTGCTGTAAGCGTCGTAGGAGTTCAGATGCTTCGAACACTTTTGCTCGGCGCAGTCATCGTCCTGTCGGGTGCCGCTGGTTCGATGGCCGCACCGGATCCGCCGCCCGATTTGGCGGGAACCTACCGATGCAACGGCATCAACCCGGACGGATCGGCGTACGAAGCTGTCGTGCAGATCACGAAGCGGGAGGGCACGTTCCGCGTCGAGTGGATCATGGACGGCGGCTCGGTGCTGGGCGTGGGGATTTACAGCAACGGCGTGTTTGCGGCCAGTTATTTCGGCGGTGCGCCCGCCGTCGTCGTCTACAAGGTGGACGGCGATCGCCTTGTCGGGGAGTGGACGATGGGCGGCATGGAGGGCGCCCTGTACACCGAGACACTGACCAAAACTTCGTCGACGGTACAACCGAAGCCCGCTCCGCGACCGCGCCGGCCGGAGCCGGACCGCGAGACCCCGCGCGAGAGGCCGACCCGCGGCATCCAGCTGTAGACGACCGTCCGGCTGACCACCTTCGCCAGGTCGGGTCGCTGTGCGACCCGACTAGGCAGCGCTGGCTGGTCGGTCCGCATTCGCGGACCGACCCGGTGGTCCGCCATAGCTTTAGCGACGGCGGAAGCCGGACGCTCGCGGACCGTTAAGGTCCGCGCCGCGGCGCGGGCCTTTACGGCCCGCGGTAGGTGTCCGCGTGCAGGGCGAACCGACTACACTCGCGAGAGATGCATATTCGCTCGGTGGCCGTGCTGGGCGCCGGCACGATGGGGGCCCAGATCGCGGCCCACTTCGCCAACGCCGGCGTTCCGGCGTTGCTCCTCGATGTCACGGCGGACGCGGCGAAACAGGGCCTCGAACGCGCGCGCAAGCTGAAGCCGGACCCATGCTTCACCCCCGACACCTGGAAGCTGATTTCCATCGCCGGCTTCGATGAGGGGCTGCCCCGCATCAAGGACAGCGACTGGATCCTCGAGGCGATCATCGAGCAGATCGCGGCAAAGCGGACGCTGCTCGAAAAGGTCGATGCCGCGCGCCGGCAGGGATCGATCGTTACGTCCAACACCTCGGGCATTCCGATCGCCGCGCTCGCCGAGGGCCGCAGCGACGACTTCCGCAAGCACTGGCTGGGCACCCATTTCTTCAATCCGCCGCGCTACCTGCGGCTGCTCGAAGTCATTCCAACGCCTGAGACACGGCCGGAGGTGGTCGACGCAGTCAGCCACGTCGCCGATCACCGCCTCGGCAAGGGCGTCGTGCTCGCGAAGGACTCGCCGAACTTCATCGGCAACCACATCGGCCTCTACGCCATGATGCGGACCCTCGCGAAGGTGGCGTCGGGCGAGTACACGATCGATGAAGTGGATGCGATTACCGGCCCGCCGCTCGGCCGGCCGAAGAGCGCGACGTTCCGCACGCTCGATCTCGCCGGCCTCGACATCCTCGGCCACGTGGTCAACAACCTTCGCGAGCGCACGGGCGGCGCGCAGGGCGGCGTGTGGACGCTGCCGCCGTTCTTCGTGTCGATGCTCGAACGGGGCATGACCGGCGAGAAGGCAGGCCAGGGCTTCTACAAGCGAGTCAGGCAGCCCGATGGGGAATCCGCGATCCTGACCGTCGACCCGGCCACGCTCGAATACGGACCCCAGAAGAAGCCGCGAATCGCGTCGCTGGAAGCCACGGCGCCGATGGCCGATGTCCGCGAGCGCGTCCGCACGCTGTTCGCCGCGCAAGACAAGGCGGGCAGCCTGCTCCGTGACACGCTTGCGCCGACGCTTGTGTACACGGCGAACGTGACGCCCTCCATTGCGTATTCGGCCGACGACGTGGATCGCGTGATGCGGTGGGGCTTCGGCTGGGAGCTGGGGCCGTTCGAGCTGATCGATGCGATCGGCGCGCAGAACGTTGCCGACGCAGCGCGCAAGGCAGATCCCGCCCTGCCCGAGATGCAGCACCGAACGCCGCGGCCGGGCGATGTGCCGCCGGCGGCGCCAGACCTTCAGATTCTCCGCACCGCCAAGGAACGATCGGGCGTCGTCAAGAAGAACGCCGGCGCGAGCCTGGTTGATCTGGGCGATGGCGTGCTGTGCGTCGAGTTCCACTCGAAGATGAATGTCGTCGGCGGCGACACGATCCAGATGCTGCAGGCCGGCCTGCGGGAGGCATCCCGCAACTTCGCCGCGCTCGTCGTCGGCAACGACGCTCCGAACTTTTCCGCCGGCGCCAACATCATGCTCGTGCTGCTCGAGGCGCAGGAAGAGAACTGGGAAGAGATCGACGGGATGATCCGGGCGTTTCAGCAGACGACGATGGCGCTGCGCTACGCGGATGTGCCGGTGGTCGTGGCGCCGGCAGGCCTGACGCTTGGCGGCGGGTGCGAGATTGCGATGCACGGCGATCGCGTGCAGGCGGCGGCGGAGGCGTATATCGGCCTCGTTGAAGTCGGCGTGGGGCTGATTCCCGCCGGCGGCGGCACGAAGGAGATGACGGCGCGAGCGGCCGAGGACATGGCGCCGGGAGCCTCCGACTTCCTGCCGACGGTCCAGCGAGCGTTCGAGACCATTGCATTTGCGAAGGTCTCGACCAGCGCACCCGACGCCGAACGGCTGGGCTACCTCCGTCCGGTCGACGCTCTTACGATGAATCGCGAGCGATTGCTCGCGGATGCAAAGGCACGAGCTCTGCAGCGCGTCAGTGAGGGGTATCACCCGCCGGCGCCGCGGACGGAGATTCGCGTCGGCGGCGATGCGGTACTGGCGGCGCTCAAGCTGGGTATCCACCTCGCGTGGAGGGCCGGCCGCATCAGCGATTACGACGCGGCGATCGGCCGCACGCTGGCGACGGTGATGGCGGGCGGCGCGCTGCCGCATCCGTCCACGGTCACGGAGCAGGAGCTGCTGGATCTGGAGCGCGAGGCGTTTCTCAGCCTCGTGGGTGAGCGGAAGACGCTGGAGCGCATCCAGCACACATTAAAGACCGGGAAGCCACTCAGGAACTAGGTGGTAGCTGGTAGCCGGTAGCTGGTAGCTGGTAGCTGGTAGCAAATGAAGATTGTGGACCGCGGCGGTGGGACACCGGTTGTCGTCATTCCCGGCGTCCAGGGGCGCTGGGAGTGGATGCAGCCGGCGATTGACGCGCTTGCGCAGCGCTGCCGCGTCGTCACGTTTTCACTGGCAGATGAACCATCGTGCGCCGGATGCTTCGACGAGGGTCAGGGATTTGCCAGCTACGTCGACCAGGTGCGCGATGCGCTCGATGCGGCGGGCATACCCGAAGCCACGATCTGCGGCGTCTCGTACGGCGGCTTGATTGCCGCCGCCTTCGCCGCGCGCTACCCGAGTCGCACCGCGTCGCTTGTGCTCGTGTCGGCACCTCCGGCCGGGTGGCGCCCGAACGCGAGAGTCCGGTTCTATCTGCGCGCGCCGAGGCTGCTCACGCCCGTGTTCATGCTGGCCTCGCTCCAGATGTACCGGGAAATCGCGGCGGCCAACGACGGCGTCGCGAAGGGAATGTCGGCCGCGCTCCGCCACGGCTGGTGCGTGGTCACGCACATGTTTTCGCCGTCCCGGATGGCGCGCCGCGTCCGGCTGCTCCAACGCGTCGACCTGCGACAGGAACTGGCCCAGCTGCCGGCTACCGGCTACCAGCTACCGACGCTCATCGTCACCGGCGAACCATCGCTTGACCGCATAGTCCCTGTCGCCGCCACGCACGAGTACCTGCGGCTCTGGCCCCACGCTCGTCTTGCGACGATCGCCCGTACGGGCCATCTCGGGCTGATTACCCGTCCAGCCGAATTCGCGAGCGCGGTCGTGCCCTTCGCGGAGAACGCCGCCCGAGTGTCCTCTAAAAATGACCTCCGACCCCATTTATCGGGGAGGCGTGTTGGCTGAGCCTCTCCGCGAAATTCCTGGCGTCGTCGGGCCGCTCGAGGCGCTCCTCGACACGCCCTCCGGCGAACCGCGAGCGGCCGTCGTCTTCGCGCACCCGCTGCCGATCCAGGGCGGCACCATGCACACGAAGGTCGTCTTCCAGTCGGCGAAGGCGCTGGCGCGGATCGGTTGCGCGGTGCTGCGGTTCAACTTCCGCGGCGTGGGGCTCAGTGCCGGCACGTGGGACAACGGGCGCGGCGAGCTCGACGACTACAAGGCGGCGGTCGCCTACATGGCCGGCGTGTATCCTGGCCTCGAGCTGTGGGCGGCCGGCTTTTCGTTTGGCTCATACATCGCCACGACCGCCGGCGCGGCCGACCAGCGCGTCTGCGCCCTCATCGCCATCGCGCCGCCGGTCGACAAGTACGAGTTCGCATCCGTCAAGATGTCCACCAAGCCGAAATTCATCGTCCACGGCGAGCGCGACGAATTGATCTCGCTCAAGCTCGTCCGCCATTTCTACGCGCAGCTCCAGGAGCCGAAGGAGCTCGTCGAGATCGATCGCGCGAATCACTTGTTCGACGGCCAGGCCAGCGAAGTGGGCGACGCCCTGGCCGACTTGCTCGAGGATTTCAGATGCACGACGCAGTAATCGTCGCCGCCACACGAACCGCGGTCGGCAAAGCGCCGAACGGTTCGCTGAAAACCGTTCGCCCGGACGAAATGGCCGCCACGGTCATCCGGGAGGTCCTGCGGCGCGCCCCGGGCGTGGATCCCGCCGACATTGACGACGTGATTCTCGGGTGTGCAATGCCGGAGGCAGAGCAGGGACTCAACGTGGCGCGCATTGCCAGCCTGCGCGCCGGTGTGCCGGTCGCCGCGTCGGCGGTCACGGTCAACCGGTTCTGCTCCTCGGGCCTGCAGTCGATCGCCTACGCAGCCGAGCGCATCATGTGCGGGTTCGGGACGATCGCGATTGCCGGCGGCACCGAGTCGATGAGCATGGTGCCGATGGGCGGCAACAAGCTGGCGCCGAATCCGGCGCTCGTGGACAACTATCCGGACGTCTACCTCAGCACCGGCCTCGTGGCCGAGAATCACGCCCGCGAGAGCCACATCAGCCGGGAGGATCAGGACGCGTTCGCGCTGCGCAGCCACCAGCGCGCGATTGCGGCCATCGAAAACGGCAAGTTTCGGGACGAGATCACTCCGCTCACGTTCATGGTGACGATCCCTGCGGAATCGCGGACCGTCCCGCCTTCGCTCGCCGCAGGCGAGCTTCGGCGAGGTCTCGCCGTAGCCTTGGCGGAGGCGGAAAAGGTCCGCGCCGCATCTGACTCGCCAAAGCACGAGATACGCGAGGTCACCTTCACGGAGGACGAAGGGCCGCGGCGAGACACCTCGGCGGAGGCGCTTGCGAAGCTGCGCCCGGCCTTCCACACATCTGGCAGCGTGACCGCCGGCAACTCCTCGCAGACGAGCGACGGCGCGGCTGCCGTGCTCGTCACGTCGGCCGAGCTTGCCAAGGAGCGAGGGTTGAAGCCGCTCGGGCGGTTCGTCGCGTTTGCGACGGCCGGCGTGGAGCCGGAGCGGTTCGGCATCGGTCCCGTCCCAGCGGTGCGCAAGGCGCTGAAGCTTGCCGGCCTGTCGCTCGACGACATCGGCCTCGTCGAGTTGAACGAAGCCTTTGCCTCGCAGGTGCTCGCCTGCCTCCGCGAGCTGCAGATTGATCCCGATCGCCTCAACGTCAACGGCGGCGCGATCGCCCTCGGTCATCCTCTCGGCTGCACCGGCGCGAAGCTCACGGCGACGATCCTTCACGAGATGCAGCGGCGGAGCGTCCGGTACGGGATGGTGACAATGTGCGTGGGCGGCGGCATGGGCGCCGCGGGCATCTTCGAGCGCATGTAGGAGCGACACTCAATGGAAACGACAACCGCAGTCCGAAAGGGCGGCTCGTGGCTGATGGAGGATGCAGCCGCGTCCGACATCTTCACGCCCGAGAAGATGTCCGACGAACACCGCCTCATGGCGCAGACGACGGACGAGTTCATCGATAGCGAGGTGCTGCCAAAGCTGGACCAGCTCGAGACGAAGGACTGGGAGCTGGCGCGGAAGCTGATTCACCGCTGCGGCGAGCTCGGGCTGCTCGGCGTCAACGTGCCGGAACAGTACGGCGGCCTCGATCTCGACAAGGTGTCGTCGCTGATCGTCGCGGAGCGGATCGCGCGCTCGGCGTCCTTCGCCACCAGCTACGGCGGCCAGGCCAACCTCTGCATCCTTCCGCTCGTCCTCTTCGGCACCGATGCCCAGAAGCAGACGTATTTGCCGAAGCTGGTGAGCGGCGAACGCGTTGGCGCGTACGCGCTCAGCGAGTCGGGGTCGGGATCGGACGCCCTCGCGGCACATACCCGCGCGACGCGCGAGCCCGACGGATCCTGGACGCTCAACGGCGAGAAGATGTGGATCACGAACGGCGGATTTGCGGACGTGATCATCGTCTTTGCCAAGGTCGACGGAGAACACTTCACGGCGTTCATCGTCGAAAAGAGCTTCCCGGGCGTCAGCGCCGGGAAGGAAGAGCACAAGATGGGGCTGCACGGCTCATCGACGACGCCCATCGTGCTTCAGGACGCGAAGGTGCCTGCCGGCAACGTGCTGGGAGAGATCGGCAAGGGCCACAAGGTGGCGCTCAACACGCTGAACTTCGGCCGGTTCAAGCTGGGCGCCATGAGCGTCGGCGGGTGCCGCACCGCCATCGGCGACTCCGCGCGCTACGCAAAGCAGCGCAAGCAGTTCGGCCACCCGATCGCGGAGTTCGGCGCCATCAAGCACAAGCTGGGGGAGATGACGGCCCGCACCTACGCCATGGAGAGCCTGATGTATCGGACGGCGGGCCTGATCGACGCCTCGCTGCCCGACCACCAAGGCCCATCGGTCGCGAAGGCGTTCGAGGAATACGCGATCGAGGCGTCGATCGCGAAGGTGGGCGGCACCGAAGTGCTGGACTACGTGCTCGACGAGAACGTCCAGATTCACGGCGGCAACGGCTTCGTGAAGGACTACCCCGCCGAGCGGTACTACCGCGACGCGCGCGTGAACCGGATCTTCGAGGGGACCAACGAAATCAACCGCATGCTGATTCCGGGCATGCTGATCCGACGGGCGCTCAAGGGCGAGCTGCCGCTCATTGCGGCCGCGAAGCAGCTGCAGGACGAAGTCATGTCGCCGTCCGTCCCGAGCGCCGGGTTTGGCGAGCAGATCGCCCTCGGCGAAGAGCTCCGCGCCGTCGCGGCCTTCAAGAAGGTGGCGTTGATGGTGCTGGGCACCGCGATGCAGACGTACGGGCCAAAGCTGAACGACGAGCAGGAAGTCCTCAGTTATGCCGCCGACATCATGATCGACACCTTCGCGGCGGAAAGCGCCGTCCTGCGGGCGAGCGCCGCGATTGCCGCGACGCTCCCTCGCGCCGAGTTCCACGAAGCCGCGGCCAGAATTTTCGTGAACGACGCCGCTCAGCGGATCGACGGCGCCGCGCGAAGCGCGCTGGCAGCGATGGGCGACGGCGACACGCTGCGCACGCTCCTCGCGGCGCTGCGGCGCGTCCTGAAGGTGACGCCGGTGAATACGGTTGCGTTGCGCCGCCTCCTGGCGGACGCGACGGTCGAGCGAGGCCGGTATATCCTTGATTAGTGGTACGTTGTTCCCGCCTGAATGCCGGCCGCTCCGCTCGCACCCCACCGCGCAAGCGTGCGCGGCGGGGACCCCGCGTTGTCGCGGCCGGGAAGATCGCGATTCGAGGCTCGTGGTGGCTGGTACTCCTTCAGTTCCGACGGTCCACGAAGACCCTCGGAGTCAGGTTCGCTCTCGTCGCGCTGGCCGTCGTACCGCTCGCCGCCTGCTCCTCGGGGCCCTCCGCGCCGGACGATTCGAAATACATCGAAGAGCTCTCGGCCGCGCGCGCGGTGAAGGATCAGGCGTTCCGGGAAGGGCCTGATTCTCCCATCCCGGCCGGGAAACGCGACGCCGTTCTCCCGCTTCCCTACTACCCAATCGATCCGAACTACGCGGTGCCGGCGGTGCTTCGGCTGGCGGCTGAACGGCCGGTCTTCGAGATGCTCACGTCGAGCGGCGAGCCGCGGAGAATGCAGCTGGTCGGCGTCCTGGAGTTCACCCTGCACGGCGAGACGCGCAGCCTCGGGGCATTCGTGGAAGAGGGCACCGATCAGGTGACCAAACTCTTCGTCCCGTTTGCCGATCAGACGACCGGCAAGGAAACGTACAGCGCGGGCCGGTATCTCGACATCTACTCCACGACGACCGGCTATTACACGATCGACTTCAACGCCGCCTACAACCCGTATTGCGCCTATAACGCCGCCTTCGAGTGCCCCTTTCCGCCCTCGAGCAACCGGCTGACCACGGCAGTGCGCGCGGGCGAGAAGGCACCCCCCGCATGAGCGGGGCACTGCAGGCAATCGTCTTCGATTTCGACGGGGTGATTGCCGACAGCGAACCGCTGCACCTTCGGGCCTTCCAGCAGACGCTGGCCGATGAACACATCGAACTGAGCGCGCCCGACTATTACTCGCGCTATCTCGGCTATGACGACCTGGGGCTGGTGCAGGCGCTGGCGGCCGACCGCGGCATCGCAATGAGCGATCGGGAGATGACGGCGCTGGTCGCGCGCAAGGGCGTCAGGCTCCAGGAGATGCTCCACGGCGGCCACGTCCTGTTTCCAGGCGCGGTCGACTTCATCCGCGCGGCGGCGGCCGAGGTCCCGATCGCGATTGCCTCCGGCGCCATGAAGCACGAGATCGCGGCGATCACCGAAGCCGCGGGCATCAGGGCTCTGTTCGGCGCGATCGTGGCGTCGGGCGACACCCCGCACAGCAAACCGTCACCTGCGCCGTATCTCCTGGCCTTCGAGCGGCTGCGGCAGGCGAGCGGCCGGACCCTCGACCCGCGCCGCTCGGTGGCCATCGAGGACTCGCGCTGGGGGCTCGAATCGGCACGCGGCGCGGGTTTACGATGTGTAGGAGTGACCAACAGCTATCCGGCGGCCCAGCTCGAGGGCGCCGAGCTGGTCGTGGACGGCCTCGGCGCCCTTACGCTGTCCGCGCTCGAACAGCTCTGCGCGAATCATCATGCGTAAGGACCTGGCCGACGCGCTCGTCGCCGCCTCGGACGCGCCCGGCACCGGACTCGCGCACGCGGCGCTGGTGATCGCCCGGATCGAGTACCCGCGGCTCGATGCACCCGCCTACCTCGCCCGGCTCGACAGCATGGGCGACGCGGCCCGCCGCCGAATCTGCCGCCATGTGGATGAAACCGGCGACGCCTCGCCGCTCTCCTGCATCAGGGGATTCAACGCGTACCTCTTCGACGAGCAGCGCTTCGTCGGCAACCGCGAGCACTACGAGGATCCCCGCAACAGCTGCCTGAACGAGGTGCTCGACCGCCGGACCGGCATCCCGATCACGCTCTCGGTCGTCTACATGGAGGTGGGCCTGCGTGCCGGCCTGCAGATCGACGGCGTGAACTTTCCCGGCCATTTTCTCGTGCGGCTTCCTGAGCCGGCGGCGCGCCCATCCGGCGGCCTGATCATCGACCCGTTCCACGCGGGCGCCATGCTGTCGGAGCACGATTGCCGGATGCTGCTGCAGAAGCACGTGGGCAAGGAAGTCGCGTTCAGCAAGTCGCTGCTCGCGCCGGCCACGCGTCCGCAGATCGTCGTGCGGATGCTGCTGAACCTGAAGCGCATTTACGTCCATATGCGGTCGTTTCCACAGGCGCGCGACGTCACGGAACTGCTGCTCGCCGTGACGCCCTCGGCGCTCAGCGAGCTGCGCGACCGTGGACTGCTCGCCTATCACCTCAATGACGTCACGAGCGCGCTGCGCGACCTGCAGACGTACCTGAAGCTCGCAAGCATGGGGGAAATGGACAAGGAAGCGCGCGAGGAACACCTCCAGATCTGGGAGCACGTGAAGACCCTTCGCCGCCGGGTCGCCAGCCTGAACTGAGATGTCATCCCGGGTGATCGCGGTCGCCGGCGTCGCGATGTGCCTGCATCTTCCGGCGCTGGTGGCGGACGCGCGGGCGCAGTCGGATCCCCAGGACCTGAAGGCGATGTCGATCGAGCAGCTCATGCAGATCGACGTCACCCTGGCGACCCGCGAGCCCGAGCCGGTCGGCCGCACGGCGGCGGCCATCACCGTCATCACGGGCGATGACATCCGCCGCGCCGGCGTCACCACGATTGCCGACGCGCTCGCGCTGGCCGACGGCGTCCACGTGGCCCGGTTCAACAACGGCACATGGGCCGTCTCGGCGCGCGGCTTCAACACCACGTCCGCAAACAAGCTCCTGGTGATGATCGACGGCCGGATCGAGTACAGCCCGCTCTTCAGCGGCACGTTCTGGAACATGCTCGATTACGCCCTCGACGACATCGATCGCATCGAGGTGATCCGGGGGCCGGGCGCAACCCTCTGGGGCGCAAACGCCGTCAACGGCGTCGTCAACATCGTGACCCGCCATTCGCGCGACACCCAGGGCACGCTGCTGTCGTTCGGCACGGGCAACGAAGATCCCGCGCTGGCCGACTTCCGTTATGGCGGAGCCGCGGCGGACGCGACCTATCGCGTCTACGGCAAGTTCGCGCGGCGGAGCCCCCAGATCTTCGACAACGGCGTGTCGTCCGGCGATGGGCGGCGCCGCGGCCAGGTGGGCTTCCGCGTGGACCGGCCAGGTGGAGGCGGCGAATGGCTGCTCAAGGGTGACCTGTTCGAGAGCCGCGACGACTTTGCCGATCGGGCAACAGGCGAGTTCAGCGAGGTTGCGCTGCAGGGCGGGTGGTCGCGCGCCTTCACGACGGCGTCGAACCTGGACGTGCGCGGCTACTATCGCCGCGAGTTCCGCGACGTGCCGCTGCAGCTCACCCACGAGATCGATACGCTGGATGTCGATCTCCAGCATGGATTCGCGTGGCGCGGCCGGCATCGCGTGATCTGGGGAACGGGCTATCGCTACAACAGCGATCAGACGGCTGGAGGGAACGTCAGGTTCGAGCCGCCGGATCGCGCGTACTCCATCTTCAGCCTGTTCGCGCAGGACGAGATCGTCATCCGTCCCGACCGCTTCAACCTGACCCTCGGCCTCAAGATGGAGCAGAACGCGTTCTCCGGCATGGAGTGGCAGCCGAACATCCGGGCGCGCGTCGACGTGGCACCCCGGCAGATGATCTGGGGCGCCGTATCCCGGGCCGTGCGCCGCCCCACGCGCCTCGACGCCGACGTCCGAGCGCTGGCGCCGGATGGAGCGGTGGCGGCCATCGGCGGCGGCGACGATTTCGAAGGCGAGAACCTCGTCGCCGGCGAGTTCGGCTATCGCGCGCAGCCCTTCGCGTTTGCCGCGGTCGACGCGACGCTGTTCACTCACCGCTACGACGACCTCCGGAGCCAGGAGCTGCCGGCCACAGGTCCGCCGATCGTCGTCGCCAATACGCTCAACGGCCGCACCCAGGGCGTCGAGCTGTCGGGCAGCCTGCAGCCGCTGCCCGTGTGGCGCGTGCGCGCGAGCTACACCTACTTCGACGTCTCGATCACCAAAGACATCGACAGCCGCGACATCGGGGGCGGCGCGTCGGAGGCGAACGATCCCTCGCACATGTTCGGGCTCAGGACCGACGTCGATCTGCCCGGGCGGGTGGAACTCAACCTGTTTCTGCGCGGCATCAGCGAGCTGCCGAACCCGCGCGTCCCCGCGTACACGGAATTGAACGGCCGCGTCGGCTGGCGGCCGACCCGGCATTTCGAGGTTTCGGTCGCCGCGCAGGATCTGCTGCACGACCATCATCCCGAATTCGGAGGACTGACCCCGCGAAGGGTTGAATTCGAGCGCAGCGTCCGCGTCCTGGCGACGTTCAGGTACTGATGCGGCGTTTCCTCGTGGCTGCCCTGCTGTGCGCCGGCACGGCGTTGACGTCCGCCCAGGACCCCGGGCTCGAGTACCGCGTCAAGGCGGCGTACCTCTTCAACTTCACCAAGTTCATCGAATGGCCGGATGCCGCCCTTGCGAGCGGGCGCTCGTTCAGCATCTGCGTGGCGGGGAGAAATCCGTTCGGTCCGGCGCTGACCGCGACGCTCGTCGGAGAAACCGCGGCCGGCCTGCCGCTGGCCGCGCGGGTGGTGAACGCCCCCGATTCGTCGGCCTGCCACGTCCTCTTCGTGCCGCGGGGTGTCGCGGCCGCGCCGTACCTGCGCGGCGTCGGCAAGTCGCCGGTCCTGACGGTTGGCGAGTCGCCCGACTTCCTCGCTCAGGGCGGCGCGATCAATTTCGTGCTCGACGGCGGCCGCGTCAGGTTCGAGATCAACCAGGGCGCGGCGGAACGCGCCCAGCTCAAGATCAGCTCGCGCCTTCTTCAACTCGGCCTGGGGAGCGAGCCGCGGGGCGGCGACTGATGCGGCACTGGTTCCGCGACCAGCCGATCCGGCGCAAGCTGGCGTTGATGACGCTGGCCTCGAGCGTCATCGCGCTCGTGTTCGCGGGCGCCGGCGTGTTTGCGCTGGACGTCGTGCAGGACCGGCGCGAGATCACGCGCGACCTGACCGCGCAGGCGCGCACGATCGGCGAGAACAGCGCCGCGGCCATCACGTTCGAGGACCCGCGATCTGCGGGCGAGACGCTGGCGGTGCTCGAAATCCATCCGAACGCCGAATACGCGTGCATCTTCAGGGCGGATGGGTCGCTGTTCGCCACTTACTTTCGCGACGGTGAAGGCGCCTGCCCGCCCGCGGCCGCGGACATGCTGGAGGTCGGGTGGGGGGACGCGCGGATTGTTGCTCCCATCAACTTCGACGGCCGCCGCATCGGCACCGTGCTCATCCACCGTGACTTGAGCGACGTCATCGAGCGCCTCAGCGTCCTTGGTGCGATCCTCAGCGCGCTGCTCGTCTTCGCCGTGCTCCTGGCGGCGCTCATCGGCCACCGCATGCAGCGGACGATCGCCGATCCGCTGCTGGCCCTCGCGAAGACCGCCAGGGTAGTCTCGGAGACCAAGGACTATTCGCTCCGCGGCGACATCACGTCCAACGACGAGGTGGGGATCGTCGTCCGCGCGTTCAACGACATGCTCGACCGCGTACAGGAGCGCAACACGGAGCTGTCGCAGGCCAACCGGCTCAAGGACGAGTTCCTGGCCACTCTCTCGCACGAGCTCCGCACGCCGCTCAATGCCATCCTCGGCTGGATCCGCATCGTCCGGGCCACTGATCTCCCGCCGAACACCCGCGCGCGGGCGCTGGAAAGCATCGAGCGCAACGCCGGCCTTCAGGCGCGCCTGATCGAAGATCTCCTCGACGTCTCCCGCATCGTCACCGGGAAGCTGCATCTGCAGCCGCGGCGGACCGACCTCGCCGCGATCGTCGACGCGGCGGTCGAAATCGTGCAGCCGGCGGCGGCGGCGAAGAACATCCACGTGGTCACCGCCGTGGACAGCCGCCCCGCCATGACGGCTGGCGATCCCGACCGCCTCCAGCAGGTCATCTGGAACCTGCTGTCCAACGCGGTCAAGTTCACGCAGGCAGGCGGCCGCGTCGAGGTGCGGTTGGCGCGCGACAACGGATACGTGCTGACCGTCGCCGACAACGGCCTCGGGATCGAACCGGCGATGCTGCCGCAGATGTTCCAGCCGTTCAGGCAGATCGACGCCTCGCCGACGCGCGAACAGGGAGGCCTGGGCCTCGGACTCGCGATCGTCCGCCAACTCGTCGAGATGCACGGCGGCACGGTGTCGGCCCGAAGCCGGGGCGCAGGAACCGGCACCACGTTCGAAGTGCGCCTGCCGTCGGTGCTTCCCTCTGACGAACCTCGGATCAAGGAACCCGCAGCCACCGCCGCAGGCGCGGCGACGGCATCGCCGTCGCGTCTGCTGACGGGCATCGACGTGCTCGTCGTCGACGACGAGGAAGATACGCGGGAGCTGTTGAAGGCGGTGTTCGACAGCTACGGGGCGAAGGTCACCGCAGTCGGTTCGGCAGCCGACGCCGTGCGGGAGGTCGATCGCGCCGTGCCGCACGTGATCGTGAGCGACATCGGCATGCCTGTCGAAGACGGGTTCTCGCTGATGCGGCGGATCCGCGCGAGGCCGGCGGGCGCCGGCGGCGATGTCCCGGCCATCGCCCTCACCGCGTATGCGTCGGCGATGGATCGTGATGCCGCGTTGGCGGCCGGATACCAGGCGCACGTCGCCAAGCCGTTCGAACCGGCCGATGTGGCGCGGCTGATCCACGACCT
>Ga0209640_10000539_pt1 | contig 29679 bp, 30 predicted proteins | sample RifCSP10_1_FD_184018 | JGI IMG/M metagenome (GOLD analysis project Ga0209640, IMG submission 184018) | Soil microbial communities from Rifle, Colorado - Rifle CSP2_sed 10_1 (SPAdes) (version 2) | ecosystem: Environmental > Terrestrial > Deep subsurface > Rock core/Sediment | place: Rifle... | reverse complement strand
CGAGCCGTTCTCGTACACCGTGACCGCGACGAATGCCCTGAGCTTCGGCGCGATTGGTCTGCCCAACGGCGTCACGATTGACGCCGCGACGGGCGTCATCTCGGGTACGCCCACGGTCAACGGCACGTTCAACGTCGAGGTCACCGTCACCAACACGTTTGGCGACACCCACACCGTGACGTTCGTCTTGACATATGCGGTCCCCCCTGCGGCCTTCTACGGGATTGGAGATCTGCCTGGGCCGGGCGGGGTGGGCAGCGCGGTGCGGGATGCGACGCGGGTGAGCGGGACAATCTACGCGGTGGGGGCGTCGACGGTCAACGCGGTGGCGACACCGCCGGCGGTGGTGCCGAATCTCGACACGCCCGTCCTCTGGACGTCGTCCGGGAGTGCGACGGGGACCCTGGTGGCGCTGCCGCCCCAAACCGCCTTCGTTCCCACGCAAACGACGTCCATATCGGCGTTCGCCATCACTACGGACGCGGCGTTTATCGCGAGCCAGGCACGCCGAGACAGTGCATCGAACGTAACGAACTGGGTCCGGGTTGACCAGAGTCTGACTAATCTGAATCTGAGCGACTCCGGGACACCGGCGTTTGCGGCGCTAGCACTCTCGGACATCGGCGATGTGATCTACGGAATGCACATCGACAATGCCGGTCTGCGGCTGCCGGTGCGCTACCAAGGCGGGGTCGTCAGCTTCCCCGATCTGTCGCCCACGGGCCGGACGTGGGGCGTGCCGCTGCCACGCGGCACCTCGACCGACCTGGGAGTCGACGGGCGGTTCATGGTGGGCATCGCCTCCAACGGCCAGGTGGCCATTACGCAAGCGAGTAGCCCCGTCGCGTTCCGCTACGACCACCTGACCGCCACCACGACGGTCCTTCCGACATTGACCGACGGCTGGTGGAACATGCCGGTGGCACTGTCAGCCGATGGCAATCAGGCGGTGGTCATCGGCAACAGCACGAGCTACCCCAACGGCGAGGTGTACCTCACCAACGCGGCCAACGCGATCACGGCGACGCTCGGCTCGCCGAACACGGCGCTGATGCCGCGCGTGCTCGGCGGCATGACGGCCGATGGAAACGTCGTCGCGGTCACCTTTGCGGGCGGCTCGTCGAGCGGGCCGGGGCCGGTTAACGGACTCGGCATCCCGACTGGCAACAAGTCCGCCTACATTCACAACAGCCACGGCTGGTTCCACTTTGCGAGCGTCCTGGCAGCCCAGGGTGTGGACCTGCCGGCCATGGGCTGGGATCCGACCAACATGGCCATCACCGGCATCCGCACCGTCGAAAACATGGACTTGGTGTTTGGCCAGGGGCGCCGGCGCAGCGTCGGCGCGGCTGGCTACGTCGATGGCGCCGTGGAAGGCTTCGTCGCCGAACTGCCGGCCGGCGTGCTGGCGGCCTTCAATCCGACACCGACCCCCCCGATCGATGACTCCATCGTGGGCGCCTGGGCGGGCGGGGCCGACCCGGCCAATCCGGTAGCCGTCGTCACGTATCTGGCCGACGGAACGTTTGTCTTCATCACCAGCGCCGGCTTCGACCGGGGCGTGTACACCTGGGCGGGGAATGCCGCCGGGGGGACGCTCACGCGCACAACGCTCTACGACACCAACGGCACCGGGGGCGCATCAGCGGCCGACGGGCGGACCTTTACGGTCACGATCGCCGGAGACACCTTGACCAGCGTCGACCCCAACTGCCCCACATGTTCACCAGTCAGCCTGCCACGGATTACGGGTGGGGCGGGCTCCATCCTCGGTGGATGGGTTGGAGGCAACCCGACCGAGGCTCACAACTCATTCGTACTCGCGTTTGCCGCAACCACGTATTTCGCGGCGTTTGACTTCCCCGATGGCAGCCAGTCGGAAGTAGGCACGTACACGTGGAATCCGGTCAGTCACGAGCTGATTTCGACGGCCGGGGGGGTGTCCGACCCCGGAAATTTCGTCACTCTCTCAGCCGACGGCCTTGGGCTACACGTCCTCGACGATGGCGGAGAAGAGTTCGACCTCACGCGCATCGTCGCGCCGAGCACGGTCGTGCCAGAGATCACCAACCTCGAGCCATTGTCGGCGGCCGGCGTCTTCTGGGAGCCGCTCTCGCCGTATACGGTAACCGCGACGTACGGTCTGTCGTTCGATGCGACGAACCTTCCCGCGGGGCTCTCGATCAACACAGCCTCTGGCGTTATCTCAGGCACCCCGGGAGACCTCGGCAGCTTTAGCGTGGGTATCTCCGTCACGAACACCTTCGGCGACACAGACACCGCCACGCTCGAGCTTGAAATCGTCGCGCCGCCGGTGGTCACAACATCGGTCGAGGCCGGATCGAACGTCACGGTTGTATTTGGACCGCCACCACCCGAGGGAGAGGAGCCTGCCGTGTCGATCCAGTTCGACCAGGTCATCGGCGAGGGCGGCGAAACGACGCTCGAAATCATCGAAGCCGACCTCGACTCCGGTGCTCCTCAGCCCCCGGAGGGGTTCTCTCTGGGTGATTCGCCCGTGTACTACGAGATCGAGACGACGGCCACATTTACTGGTCCGGTGACGATCTGCTTCAACTACGGTGGCGTCACCTTCAGCGGCGCTCCGCGGCTCCTGCACTACGACGAGGACCTGCTGAGCTGGGTGGACATCACGACGAGCGTCGACACCGCAACCACCACGGTGTGCGGTCTCACGTCGACATTCTCGCCGTTTGTGGTTGCGGGCAGCGCCATCGACGCCGGCATCGGTTTCCTTCCGCCGGTGAGCCCGGTGGCCGGTTTCCGGAACGCGGTGAAGGGCGGATCGACTGTGGCGCTCAAGTTCAATTTGTATGACGAGGACGGCAACGAGATCACCCGTCTCGATAGTCCCGCTGATGACGCTGATCCGGATCTTGATGTCACGTTCACCGCGGTTCGAGTTTCCTGCGACACGGGAACGGGCGAAACATCCGTTCCTTTCGCAACCACAGGGAACACGAGCCTGCGGTACGACACGACCGCGCATCAGTTCGTCCAGAACTGGAAGACGCCGACACAGCCGGGCTGCTATTTTGTCAGAGTGACGGGGGAGGGGTTGTTGCTCAGCGCCGTGTTCAGCGTGAAGTGAGGAGCCCCGCGCGGAGGCTGATCACCACACCGTCTGCACGTGCGCGTAGCTGCGCAGGCCCTGGTCCTTGGTGACGAGCACCGCGTGGTGATGTCCCTCCTATGCCTTGGGCACGACCAGGCGCAGCCCTGTCGCCCGGGCCAGCTGCTGCTGCCGGCGATCGAAGGTCACGAAGTCGCGAAGCCCCAACTCGAGCGCCGTCGCCACATGGAGCACATCGAGCGAACGGCACCCGAGCGTCGGCGTGTGCCTCCGACTGATCTCGACGGCCCGTCTGAGCGTGGCCCGCCACAGGACGTCGACCTGCGCGTACCGGTCGTCGGCAACGTCCTCGTCGAGCGATGCCAGCGCGTCGCTCGACGCCTCGGCACTGATCGCGCGACGAAACGAGGCCAGGCAGATCCCGTTGATGAGTTCGAGGCGTCCGTGCGGCGTGAGCGGCAGGGCCCCTTTGGTGCGCCGTCGCCAGGCGCCCATCGCGGCCGATTCCGGCTCGTGCACGTAGAGCTTCAGCAGTGCGCTGGGATCGGCGTAGGTCCGCTCAGCGCTCGCCACGGTTGGCGTCGTGCAGCGCTCTCGCCGCCGCAGCGCTGATAGGGCGAGGCTGGTATCGGCGCAACCGTGCGAGGTAGTCCTTGGGAGCTGCGGCCTTCTTCGGGCCGGCCGCCAGATACGGCGTCAGCCGGTACTTGGGCGTGCCTTGGTCCGTCACCACGACCTCGCCCTCCTGCTGGACGAGCTTCCTGACTCTGGGGAAGTGGTTGCGCAACTCACGAATCGTGGCAGTGGCAGCCATGGCGTGAGACAAGTATGTCTCACACGGAATGAGGCGTCAAACAGCGCTCAGTCCTCATCCGCCGGCGCGATCACTTCGAGCGGTTTGCGCCTGGCGGGTTGGCCACCACACGCACAACGCCGTTCACAACGCCCTCACTCGTTGCCGCGCGCTCGTCTGCATGCTAGCATGATGGCATGAAGCACGAAGCGGACGCCCCGGTGGAGGAGATCGCCATCAAGGTGGTCGGCAAGAGTGGACAGATCTCCCTGGGGAAGCGGTTCGCGGGCAAGACGCTCCGGCTCGAGCGGCACCAGAACGGTACGGTGGTTCTCACCGCCGTCGCCATGGTCCCCGAGAGCCAGCTCTGGACCCTTGCAGAACCACATCGTTCGCGCATCGAACAGGGCCTTGCGTGGGCCGCATCCGTACCACCGAAGGGCACCAATCTCGAGTCGCTCCTGACGGGGTCACCCAGCAAAGCCAAGCGCACACGTGGCCGCCGGGCGTAGAGGCATTCGCCTCGACTTGAACAGCCCGGCGTTTCAGGAGGGCTTCTTCCGTCTCGAGGCGGACGAACTGAAGCAGGTCGTTGCGGCGCTCCGCCGTTTGCGCGAGCTGGAGTCGAACGACCTGTATCGACACACCGGCTTCCGTTGGGAAGCCATCGAACACCTGAAGACACCGAACCGAACGCGGGTCTATTCGTTGCGATTGAGTCAACGGATCCGAGCCGTAGGGTTTCGCGACGGGGAGTTCTTGCGATTGACCTCGTTACACCCTGACCACGATTCGGGGTACAGCCAGACATGACGTATCGAGCCGTGCATGAACGCGAGGCCGACGGCCGCTGGACGGTTGAGATCCTGAAGGTGAAGCGACGTCATGCCGACGGCCGCACGTTCGCGCAGGCCGCCCGTGATCGAATCCACGAAGGGCTCCAGCGGATTGCGGGTCATGCCGGCACCGTCGAGGTCGAGGCCGATGTGTGCCTGCCCGCGGAGTCTGATGCTCCCAACTGACTACGCCCGCGCGCGCCGGCTACTCTCGCGCCGCGACAAGGTGATCCGCGCCTTGATCGAGCGCCACGGCGACTGCGGGCTCGCCGAGGCCCAGCGGGCCGATCCGTTCCACGCCTTGATCCACGCCATCATCGCGCAGCAGTTGTCGACCAAAGCGGCGGCGACGATCGAGGCGCGGTTCACGGCGCTGTTTGCCGGACGCCCCACGCCGGCGGGGGTGGCGCGAGCCTCCGACGGGCGCCTACGCTCGGTGGGCGTCAGCCCCCAGAAACTCATGTACATGCGGGACCTGTGCACCAGGGTGCTCGACGGCTCACTGGGTCTGGACGCGCTCGAGGCGCTTCCGGATGACGAGGTCATCGTCGCGCTGACGAGCGTGAAAGGCATCGGCCGCTGGACGGCCGAGATGTTCCTCATGTTCCGCCTGCACCGCCCCGACGTCCTACCCGTCGGGGACCTGGGTATCGTGAAGGCCGTCCAAAAGGCCTATAAGCTTCGCGCCTTGCCGTCGCCGGAACGGCTGACGAAGATCGGCGAGAACTGGCGGCCCTACCGCTCGGTCGCGTGCTGGTATCTGTGGAGGAGCCTCGCCACAACTCCCAACTCCCAAGTTGAATAACGACTTTTGGGAGTTGGGAGTTGACCTCCCGAGTCCCGAGTCCCGAGTCCCGGATCCCGAGTCCCGAATCCCGGATCCCGGTCCCGGGTCCCGGATCTCGAGTCCCGGTATAATTACAGACCGGACCAGTCGGATATGTCAGTGGTTGCGTCAGGGGCGCTCCAAACCTCTGCCTCGGTCGTCGATCTCATTGGGAAAACGCCCCTCGTCCGCCTGACGGGCTTCGAGGGCGGGCTGCGCAACGTGGAGCTCTACGCGAAGGCCGAGTGGCGCAACCCGGGAGGCTCGGTCAAGGACCGACCCGCGCTGCGCATGATCGAGGACGGCGAGCGTTCCGGCGCCCTCACGCACGACAAGGTGATCCTCGACGCCACCTCGGGTAACACCGGCATCGCCTACGCGATGATCGGGGCAGCCCGGGGCTACCGCGTGCGCCTGTGCGTGCCAGAAAACGTGACGCCCGAACGAAAGCGCATCCTGCGGGCCTTCGGAGCCGACATCGTGTTTACCGATCCGATGCAGGGGTCCGATGGCGCGATCATCCGCGCCAAGGCGCTGTACGGGAAGGATCCGGGCCGCTACTTCTACGCGGATCAGTACAGCAATCCCGGGAACTGGCGCGCCCACTTCGACACGACGGGCCCTGAGATCCTCGAACAGACCGGCGGTCGCCTGACACACTTCGTGGCGGGCCTTGGGACCAGTGGGACCTTCGTCGGCGTCGGGCGCCGTCTGCGCGAGGTCAACCCGTCCATCCGGCTGATTTCGGTGCAGCCGGACTCTCCGCTGCACGGGCTCGAAGGCCTCAAGCACATGGAAACGGCCATCGTCCCCGCGATCTACGATCCCACGCTGGCCGACGAGGACCTGCGCGTGGGCACCGAGGAAGCGTTCGATCTCACGCGGCGTCTGGCTCACGACGGCCTGTTCGTGGGCATCTCGAGCGGGGCAAACCTTGCGGGCGCGCTTCGAGTCGCACGCAGCACCTCGGATGCCGTGGTGGTGGTGGTCTTCTGCGACGGCGGCGAGAAGTATTTGTCCGAGCGGTTCTGGGACGAGGCGGTGATGGCGCCACTCTCACTGCAGCCCGGCATCGCCGAGGCGATTCGTGCGCACGGCGCCGAAACCTACCCGAACGAGTGCTGTGGCGCGCTCTACGGGCGGGACGGCGTCGTGACGGCCACGTTTGCGCTGTCGAACACGACCGAAGAAGGTCCGCGCCGGCGCTTTCTGGTCCGACCGCAGGACTACACGGCGGCCGAGCGGAGTGCCACCGAGCTTGGCGCCGAGCTCGTTGGGTTCTACCATTCGCACCCCGATCATCCGGCGCGCCCGTCGCAGTACGATCTGGACCACGCGTGGCCGTTCTTCTCGTACATCATCGTCGCGGTTCGGGCCGGGAAGCCCGAAGCCATGACGTCCTGGAGGCTCCGCGAGGACCGCTCCGCATTCGACTCGGAACGCTTGACCTATGCCGAACATCATTAACATCCCGACGCCGCTTCGCCCGTTCACCGACAAGAAAGAGTCCGTTGAAGTCAGCGGCGCCACGGTGGGCGAATTACTCGCCGACCTGACCACGCGCTACGAGGGGCTGCGCAAGCATCTCTATGCCGACAACGGGCGTCTGCGGAACTTCGTGAACGTGTATCTGAATGACGAGGACATCCGGTACCTGCAGCGCGAGAACACGCCCGTCAAAGCGGGCGACACGCTGAGCATCGTGCCCTCTGTGGCGGGTGGCTCACCCGCCTCCGCCGAGGCTATGGCGGGCAGGCCTGCGACGGCGGAAGAAGCGAGACGAGCGGCTGGTGTTGGGGATCTGCCGAATCTGTCCCAAGACGAAATCACACGCTACAGCCGTCACCTGATCATGCCGGAGGTCGGCATGGACGGTCAGCGAAGGCTGAAACAGTCGAGCGTGCTGTGCATCGGGGCGGGCGGCCTGGGATCGCCTGCGGCGATGTACCTGGCGGCGGCTGGCGTGGGCCGCATCGGGATCGTGGATTTCGATGTCGTGGACTTCAGCAACCTGCAGCGGCAGCTCCTGCACGGAACGCCGGATGTGGGACGGTCGAAACTGGCGTCGGCGCGAGACCGGCTCACCGCGCTCAACCCGCACGTGCAGATAGACACCTACGAGACGCTGCTGTCGTCGCAGAACGCGCTCGAGTTGTTTGCGCCCTACGACGTGATTCTGGACGGCACCGATAACTTCCCGACGCGCTACCTGGTGAACGACGCGTGCGTCCTCAGCGGAAAGCCGAATGCCTACGGCAGCATCTTTCGTTTCGAGGGCCAGGCGTCGGTCTTCGCCACCAAGGACGGCCCGTGCTACCGCTGCCTCTATCCGGAGCCGCCGCCCCCGGGGCTCGTCCCGAGCTGCGCCGAGGGTGGAGTGCTGGGCGTGTTGCCCGGCATCATCGGCGTCATTCAGGCGACCGAAGCCATCAAGGTGATGATCGGGATCGGTGAGCCGCTCATCGGCCGCTTCCTCATCTATGACGCGCTGAAGATGAAGTTCCGCGAGCTGAAGCTGCGGAAGGACCCCGAGTGCCCGGTGTGCGGCACGAACCCGACCGTGACCACGCTCATCGACTACGACCAGTTTTGCGGCGTGGTCCCGACAGTGCAGGAAGCCGAGACCGCCAGTGGCCCGGGGCGCGATTGGGAGATCACGGCCGTGCAGTTGAAGAAGAAGCTCGATGCCGGTGAGACGCCGTTCATCCTCGACGTGCGCGAGCCGAACGAGTACCAGATCAACCGCATCGCCGGTTCGACCTTGATCCCGCTCGGCGAGCTGCCCAGGCGCTATCAGGAACTGCCGCGCGACCGCGAGATCGTGGCCCAGTGCAAGATCGGCGCGCGGAGCGCCAAGGCGATGGATTTCCTGAAGTCGGTGGGTTTCGCGAAGGTGAAGAACCTGCGGGGCGGGATCGTGGAGTGGATCGATACGGTGGACCCGAGCCAGCCGAGGTATTAGCGGACCGGGGACCGGGGATCAGGGATCAGGAGCGGCAGGCCTTTGATCCCGGATCCCGGATCCCTGGTCCCTGGTCCCCTAATCCCGACCGTTCTTGACGGGATTCCCCGCGAGGGCATACAATACCGGACCAGAGAAGTCGGAGTTATCGCTTCTGCCAAGGCTACAGCGGACCCGCCGTGGCTCGGGCGAAGGCGGGCCAGGACACCATGCTGAGGCTGTCGAAGAAAGCTGATTACGCGCTGATTGCGATGAACCATCTTGCCCAGAGGCAGGACGGGGTGTCGGCCAGCGCCCGTGACATCGCCGAGCGCTACGACGTCCCCATCGAGTTGATGGCGAAGGTGCTGCAGCGTCTGGTGCGAACGAGGTTGCTCGTCTCGACGCAGGGAACGAGAGGGGGGTACACCCTCAGCCGGCCGTCGGGCCTCATCAGCGTGGCCGAGGTGATTCAGGCCATCGACGGCCCGTTCACGGTGACCGCCTGCTCGACGGAGAAACACGACTGCGACCAGTACGCCAAGTGCAACGTGCGAGGCCCGCTCTGGCAGATTCGGGAGCGGATCGTGTCGGCGCTCGAGATGGTGAGCCTCGCCGAAATGGCCGCGGACAGCGACCCCACCATCGCGGCGGCCGAGTTGGCCGTCGTGCGCAGGAGTGGAGCGACAGTGAGCGCGGGCGCGAGTTCGCGACAGGGGCAACCATGAAGCTGCCGATTTACATGGACTACCACGCCACGACCCCGGTTGACCCCCGGGTCGTCCAGGCGATGCTGCCGTATTTCACGGAGCACTTCGGTAACGCCGCGAGCCGCAACCACGCCTTTGGCTGGGAAGCCGAGGAGGCCGTGGAGAAGGGTCGCAAGCAGGTCGCCGATCTCGTCGGCGCGAGCCCGAAAGAGATCATCTTCACGAGCGGCGCCACCGAGTCGAACAACCTGGCGATCAAGGGCGTCGCCGAGATGTACCGCGAGAAGGGGCACCACATCATCACGTGCGTCACCGAGCACAAGGCGGTTATCGACACGTGTAAGAAGCTCGAGAAGCAGGGCGCGCGCGTCACCTACCTCCCGGTCCAGAAGGACGGTCGCATCAGCCTCGACGACCTGCGCGCGGCGATCACGGACAAGACGATCCTCATCACCATCATGACCGCCAACAACGAGATTGGCGTGCTGCAGCCCGTCGCCGAGATTGGCGCGATCGCGAAAGAGAAGGGCATCCTGTTCCACACCGATGCCGTACAGGCGGCTGGCAAGGTGCCGGTCAACGTGAACGAGCTGAAGGTGGACCTGCTGTCGATCACCGCGCACAAGATGTACGGGCCCAAGGGTGTGGGTGCGCTGTACGTGCGGCGCCGCAATCCACGCGTGCTGCTCTCGGAGCAGATCAGCGGCGGTGGCCACGAACGGGGCATGCGCTCCGGCACCTTGAACGTCCCGGGCATCGTCGGCCTCGGGAAGGCCGCCGAATTGTGCCAGGCCGAGATGGCCACGGAAGGCGAGCGCCTGCGGAGGCTGCGCGACCGGCTGAACAACGCGCTGCACCGCGACCTCGACGAGCTGTATATCAACGGCTCGATGGATCATCGTCTGCCGCACAGCTTGAACGTCAGCTTTGCCTACGTCGAGGGCGAATCGCTGCTGATGGGCATCAACGACGTGGCCGTATCGTCCGGCTCGGCCTGCACCTCGGCGAGCCTCGAGCCGTCCTACGTGCTCAAGGCGCTTGGCGCGGGCGACGACCTGGCACACTCCTCGATCCGCTTCGGCCTTGGCCGATGGACGACGGAGGAGGAAGTGGATTACGTGGTGGAGAAGCTCACGAGCGTGGTGCGGCGGTTGCGTGAGATGTCGCCGCTGTACGAAATGGTGAAGGAGGGGGTTGACCTCTCCAAGATGCAGTGGGTCACTCACTAGGAATGCAGAATGCAGAATTCAGAATGCAGAATGCAAGACTGAAGGCTGGATCTGCTGGGGCTCAAGGCTCAGGGCTGAAGGCGCTGACGGGCCCAAGGCCCAGAGCCTAGAGCCGGAAGCCCAACGCCGTTAGGAGACACAGAAATGGCTTACTCGAACAAGGTGATCGATCACTACGAACACCCCCGTAACGTGGGGTCGCTGCCCAAAGACAGCGCGAACGTTGGCACTGGCCTGGTTGGCGCCCCGGAGTGCGGTGACGTCATGAAGCTCCAGGTGATGGTGAACCCGGAGACGGGCGTCATTGATGACGCGAAGTTCAAGACGTTCGGGTGCGGGTCCGCGATCGCCAGTTCGAGCCTGGCTACCGAGTGGCTGAAGGGCAAGACGGTGGACGAGGCCCTGGCGATCAAGAACACGGACATCGTGGCCGAGTTGTCGTTGCCGCCCGTCAAGATTCACTGCTCGGTGCTGGCCGAGGACGCCATCAAGGCGGCGATCGCCGACTACAAGACGAAACAGGACAAGGACAAGGGCGTCCTGACGACGGCGGGGCACGAGCAGCCGAGCGCGTAGCACATGGGAAACTCCCAACTTCCAAGCGGCCCAACTCCCAACAAGGCTGTTTGGGAATTGGGAGTTGGTAGTTGGACGTTGTTCAGATGATTCAGATTTCCGAGGGCGCGGCGCAGAAGATTCAGTCGTTGATGGCCAAGCAGGGCATCCGCGACGGAGGGCTTCGTGTGGGCGTCAAGGGTGGGGGCTGTTCCGGGCTGAGCTACACGTTCGCCTGGGAGAAGGAGCCCAGGTTGGGCGATGAGGTCTTCGAGGAGCATGGCGCGAAGATCTTCGTGGACAAGAAGAGCCTCCTGTTCCTCGACGGTACGATCCTCGACTACGACACGGCGCTCCTCACGAAGGGTTTCGCGTTCCAGAACCCGAATGCGAAGCACACCTGTGGGTGCGGCAGTTCTTTCGGAGCGTGACTCCCGACCCCATCCCCGTGAACCCCGTGTCGACGCTGGAGTGCCGCACCTGCGGCGCCGGCGCCCCGGTGGACGAGCATTTCTGCCCGCAGTGCAGCCGGATCCTCGCGCTCGGCCGTCATGGTGACTACTTCAGCTTCTTTGGCCTGCCGAGAAAACTGCGGGTCGATGCGGCGGATCTCGAACAGCGCTTCCGCGACTTGAGCCGCAAGTTCCACCCCGACTACTACTACAACGCCGGACCGACCGAGCGGCTGGCCAGTTTGGAGCGGTCCTCGTATTTGAACGACGCCTACCGCACCCTGCGCAACCAGGCCTTGCGCATCGAGCACTTGCTGGCGATTGAGGGACTGCCTGCCGCCAAGTCCGAAGTCGGCACAGCGCTCGTGCCGCCGTCGCTGCTCGAGGAAGTCTTTGCGCTGAACGAGGAACTCGACGAGATCCGCGAAGCGCGCGAAGCTGGCGGCGAACCGGGTGAGTTGCGGGCTCGCCTGGAGCGTGCGCGGACGCCCATCGACGTGAAGCGCGACGAGCACGAACGGAGGGTCGATGCCCTGTGCGCGACCTGGGATCGGCAGATCGACACCGGCGACACCGCGATTCAAAAACGCGTCACGCTCGAGTCCCTACGCGAGCAGCTGTTCGAACGCAAGTACATCGACAATCTGCTTGCCGCGATCGATCGGGAAGCGGCAAGCCTTGGCGCACGCGCAGGCTGAAGCCTGCGCTCTACGGTAGAGCGGGGGCTTTAGTTTAGGCCCCGCGGGATCGAAGACGAATGAGGCGTAGAGCGGGGGCTTCAGCCCCCGCGAGAAGGACATGAGTAAAGTCGTCGGCATCGACCTCGGGACGACCAACAGCCTGGTCGCATACGTGCGCGACGGCGTGCCGGAGGTGATCCGCGACGCGTCTGGCGATGGGCTGGTTCCGTCGGTCGTTTCCCTTGGCGAGGATGGGACGTTCTTCGTGGGGCGGGAGGCGCAGCGCCGGCTGTTGACGGCGCCCTCGCGCACGGTGTACTCCGTCAAGCGGTTCATGGGGCGCGGCATCGACGACGTGCACGACGAGGCCGCGTTGTTGCCGTTTCAGGTTGCCGGGGAGCCCGGTGGCGTCGTTCGTATCGGAATTGGGGACCGGCAGTTCACGCCACCGGAGATCTCGGCGTTCGTGCTCCGCGAATTGAAGCAGCGTGCCGAAGAACACTTCCGCGACCGGGGTGAGTTCGATTTTGAAGTAGACCGCGCCGTGATCACCGTGCCGGCCTACTTCGACGATGCGCAACGCACGGCCACGCGCGATGCCGGACGACTCGCCGGTCTCGAAGTCCTTCGCATCGTCAACGAGCCGACAGCGGCGTCGCTGGCCTACGGTCTCGACCGCCGCGACCGCGGCATCATCGCCGTGTACGACCTCGGCGGCGGCACCTTCGATATCTCGATCCTGAAGGTCGAGGACGGCGTCTTCCAGGTCCTTGCGACCAACGGGGATACCCACTTGGGCGGGGATGACGTGGACCGGCTGTTGATGGAGATGGTGCTGGCCGACGTCCCGCCGTTGAGACCTGCCGAGACGATCCAGGCCGTTCGGAAGGCTGTCATCCAGGCGAAGTGGGATCTGTCGGAAGCCGACGAGGCCGAGATTCACGTGGAACCCTCGTCTGCGCTCCCAGGCGGCATCCGCCGGCGGATCTCACGGGGTGAGTTCGAGCAGATGATTGCGCCGCTCGTCGAACGGACCATGCAGCCCGTTCGTCAGGCGCTGACGGATGCGGGCCTCGCCCCGGCGGAGATCGACGAAGTGGTTCTCGTGGGCGGCTCGACGCGCATCCCCATGGTCCGGCGCGTCGTGGCGGAGCTCTTCGCGCGCACGCCGCACAGCGAACTCAACCCCAACGAAGTGGTTGCGCTCGGTGCCGCGGTGCAGGCCGACATCCTCGTTAGCGGCCGGCGCGAGATGCTCCTGCTCGATGTCACCCCGCTCAGTCTCGGGATCGAGACCCTGGGCGGCGTGACCTCGAAGATCATCCTCCGCAACTCGACGATCCCCGCGAGCGGGCGGGAGATGTTCACGACCGGCGTGGACAACCAGACGTCGGTCGACGTCCACGTGCTCCAGGGCGAACGCGAGTTGGCGGCTGATTGCCGGTCGCTCGCGCGTTTCCGGCTGCGCGGCATCCCGCCGATGCCGGCCGGCCTGCCGCGCATCGAGGTCCGGTTCCAGATCGACGCGAACGGCATCCTGAGCGTCAGCGCGAGCGAGCTTCGTACGGCCGTCGCGCAGGCGATCGAGGTCAAACCGTCCTATGGCTTGACTGACGAAGAAGTCGAGCGGATGCTCATCGACTCGTTCGAGCACGCCAGGGCCGACTTCGATGCCCGGCTGCTCATCGATGCCAGAAACGAAGCTGAGACGGTCATCCATGCGACGGAGAAGTCGCTGCGACGTCCCGACTTCACAGCGATTGCGGCGTCGGAACTGAAACCGGGCGAGCCGGCGCGCATTGAGGCGGCGCTCGCCGACCTGAAGCTGGTGATGGGCGGAACCGACCGCGAGGCGATTGCCGATCGGATGCACGCGCTCAATCACACAACCCAGCGCCTGGCCGAGGTCCTGATGAATCGCACGGTGCGCGAGGCGCTCGCCGGACGGAATGTCAATGAGGTCTGACAATCGGATTGGTGATTGGTGATTGATGATGGTTGAGTCGTTGTTGATTGGTGATTGTTGGTTGGTGATTCATAGGGGATTGGTGGGCGTCGCCCTATCTCCGATAACTCGATAATCGAAGTTCGCAAATCGCCAACGATTCAACAATCAAAGATCACTGATCTGCAAATGATTGATTGATATGCCCAAAGTCACCTTCATCAAGGACGGCAAGCAAACGACTGTGGAGTTCGAGCACGGCAAGCTCGAGTACCAGCACCACGGCTTGCCGGAATCGTTTCTCGACGTGGCGATGAACTTCGACATACCGCTCGAGCACGCCTGCGGCGGAAGCTGTGCGTGCACGACGTGTCACCTCATCATTCGCAAGGGCAGCGAGAACCTGAGCGTGCCGGAGGACGACGAGCTCGACCGGCTGGATACGGCCTGGGACGTCACGACTGCCTCGCGGCTCGGATGCCAGGCCGTGATCACGGGCGACGTGGTGGCCGAGTTCCCGATGTACACGCGGAACTACGTGCAGGAAGGCGGCGCCATCCAGTTGGGCAAATCCGAGACGGCAAATGGGGTCGGGAGTCTTTTGCCCTCTCCAGGGCAATCCGTCCTCGAAAAGTGACAAAGACTCCCGACCCCATGATGTGGACCGACTCCGAGGACATCGGCATCGCGCTGCAGGAAAAGTTTCCCGCGATCGATCCGTTGACGGTCAGGTTCACGGACCTGCGCGAGAAGGTCATGGGACTCGACGGATTCGACGACGACCCGAAGGCATCGAACGAGCCGAAGCTCGAGGCCATTCAGATGGCCTGGTACGAGGAGTGGAAAGAAAACCAGTAAGATAGCCTCGTCGTCTGAAAAGGCATGATCTGCAGCCGGCTCGGCCTCACGGCGCTGCTGGTAGTCGGCCTGGCGGAAGTCGCCGCCGGCGGGCAGGATCGTGTGAATGTCGACAAGCTCCCGGTTGACCTCGCGCGGATTCAGCGACAACTCCGTCAAGCAGCGGTCCGGGAAGAGCGGGAGGGCCTCAACCTCCGCTACTTCGTAGACGTGTACGCCGAGGCGCCCCGCATCCAGTTCTTCACGAAACAGGACAACCTGCTGAGCGGCCCTGTGCCTTACGGGGCGCCCACCCATAGACAGATGATCGAGGCGGTCACGCCGCAGGAGTACCGTGCGCCCGCCGCCGATTTCGGCGCGCTCATCAAGTGGCTTTCGGGGAGGGGGGCCAGGTAGGCCGATTGGTGAGTGTTGATTGGTGATTATTGACTCGTTGTTGAGCGGGGATTGGTGATTGTTGATTTGTTGACGAGGTCCGGCTTCAGCCAGGTTTCAGCCGGACCTGACCGCGATTTCGGAACGCGCTGCTTGAAGTCCCAATAGATCAAGAATCACCATTCAACAATCCACAGGATTCCATAATCAAAGATCACGAAATCAAGAATTGGAGTGAGCATGAAGCGCGCGTCGAGAAGCCGCCGGCAGGTGCTGCGCATGGGCGTGGCGATGGGAGGAGGCCTGCTGGTCACCCGCAGCGCTGCGGCTGCAGACGGTCCACGGACGCTCGGGACGCCGCTCGGCCCGTATGGTGAACGGTCGCCGTTCGAGAAGGCCGTGCGGTGGCGGCGAGAGTCGAGGACGCCGGAGACGGGCTCGAGCTTCACCCCGCTCCAGGACTCTGTCGGAACCCTCACTCCTTCGTCCCTGCACTACGAGCGGCATCATGCAGGCATACCCACGATCGATCCCGCTGAGCATAGACTTGTCATCCACGGCCTGGTGGAGCGGCCGATCTCGCTGTCGATAGCCGAGATCCGCCGCCTGCCCTCGATGACGCGCACCTTGGTGCTCGAGTGCGGCGGCAACAGCGCCGGCGAGTGGGCTGCAACGACCGGGCCCGACGTGCAGCGGAGCTACGGTCTGGTTAGCTGCAGCGAGTGGACGGGCGTTCCGCTGGCCCTCCTGCTGGCCGAAGTCGGCGTACGTCCGGGCGCCTCGTGGGTGATTGCGGAGGGCGCGGACGCCTGCCGCATGGAACGCAGCATCCCGCTCTCGAAGGCGCTCGACAACACGCTCCTCGCCTACGGCCAGAACGGCGAGGCGATTCGCCCCGCGCAGGGCTACCCGTTGCGGCTCATCAACCCCGGGTGGGAAGGCAACTCGAACGTGAAGTGGCTCCGCAGCCTGAAGCTGACGAACCAGGCCTACATGGCGAGAGACGAGACGTCGAAGTACTCGGACCTGATGCCGGACGGCACAGCGCGAATCTTCACCTACGGGATGGACGCGAAGTCGGTCATCACGTTTCCTTCAGGTGGACAGACGCTGCCTGGCCCTGGTCCGTACGAGTTGACCGGCCTGGCGTGGTCGGGCCGCGGGCTGATCGAACGGGTCGAGCTGACGACCAACGGCGGGCAGACGTGGGTGAATGCGCAGCTTCAGGCGCCGCGCCTGCCGATTGCCTTGACCCGCTTCCGCCTGCCGTGGTCCTTCGATGGCCGCGAGGCGGTCATTGCGTCGCGAGCAATCGACGAAACCGGATACGTGCAGCCCACGCGCGAGGCGCTCATCGCCGTGCGCGGCACCAACTCGATCTACCACTACAACGGCATCAAGTTCTGGAAGGTGCGAGCCGACGGGACGGTGACGAATGTGGACGCGTAGCGACGGTGTTCCTTCCCCGGGCCTGAATGCCTCCGTGTCTCCGCGTCTCCGTGGCTACGTGAAGGTGAAACACGCGTGTGGCGCGGCCGCGATCGTCCTGGTGGGCACCGTCTCGCTCGCGGCGCAGTCGCCGACATTCGGGGTCGGACGCCCGCCCACTCCGGAGGAATTTCGCGATCTGGCGTTCGCGATTGCACCCGATGGCACCGGTCTGCCGGCGGGCTCAGGGAGCGTGGCGGACGGCCGCACGGTGTTCGCCGCGCAGTGTGCGAGGTGCCACGGACCGAAGGGCGAAGGAGACGTGGGCGCGCGGCTCGTTGGCGGGCAGGGTTCGCTGGCCACGCCGAGACCCCTCAAGACGGTCGGGAGTTTCTGGCCCTACTCGACGACGCTCTGGGATTACATCAATCGGGCGATGCCCTTCGACAAGCCCGGCTTGCTGCAGCCGCCCGAAGTTTATGCGGCGGCGGCCTACGTGTTGAACTTGAACGGCATCATCGCCGACAACGCGGTGATGGATGCTACGACTCTGCCGAAAGTGAGGATGCCGAACCGCGACGGCTTCGTCGCCGATCCCAGGCCGGGGGGAGAAGCACTCAAGTAGGAAGTTCAAAGGACAAAGTGCGAAAGTAAGTTTGAACTTACTTCCAAACTTTGCCCTTTGAACCTCTCACTTGCTAAGTACACCAAGCGGCCGCGCAGGATCGCCCGGCGCTCCCGTGGGTCCCTGCAAGTGCTGGACGTCCTGGTTGTTCTCCGAGCAGATGTACTCCATGAGTTCCATCCCGGCCGCGCGGGTTGCCGTGAACGTCACCGTAAACGGTCTGGAGTAGGCGCCTGGGTCGTCGATCGTGATCTGATTGACCAGTGTGTTCAGACTGGTGCGCGTGTACCGCTCGATGATGTGCAGTTGCTCGGTGTGGGGGTGACCCTTGAAGTCGAACCAGAACCGGTCGTTGAACCCGACGGTATCGACGACCAGCGTATCGCTCTCCCATCGGCCGATCGAGTGGCCGTACCACGTGGGGTCCAGATCCGTCGGATGACCACGGCCGTCAACGAAGATCTGCCGGTAGCTGTGGATGTTCGCCTCGAACAGCAGGAAGATGTGTGTCGGCGTCTGGACGATGCGCCACGGATAGGGCGCGATGCGCGGGACGCCGCTCGGGAGACAGCTCGCCTGAGGGTCGTCCTTTGACAGCCGTGCATCCAGGATGGCCTTCGCCGCCGGTAGCAGCGGCATCGATTCACCGCGAGGTAGGCCGTCGGCGATGTTGCCGATCGGGCCTCCGTCCAGCCAGATTCCTGACAGGTCGATACGCCCGTCCGCCCCTCGTGGCGCCGGACCATCCGGCTGCGGTGAAGGCGTGACCTGCGCCGAAAGCGCTAGTGTGAGCGCGAAGAGCGCCGATGCCACGCCCGCGAACCTGGTCATACAGGCATCTCCTTGGTTCTCCGCGTCTCCGTGCCTCCGCGGTTCGTCATCTTCGCAGGTCCTGGCGTCGCTGATCCCCGATCCCTGATCCCCGATCCCCGATGAATGCGTCTGGATGCAGGACCCTGGCGAGCGCTTCGGTGGCCTGCGCCAGCCGGGGCCCTGGCACCACGAACTGGTCGCCAGTCAGAAAGAAGATACGCCTGTTCCTGATCGCCGGCACCGACGACAGCATAGACCACGCCTCGATCCGAGGGTCAGACCCCTTACTACGGGTCGACTCAAGGGGTCTGACCCCTTCGATCAGGCCCGTGGCTCGCACCTCCAAGATGACGTCGGGCGCGATGGTCAGGAGCGTCTCGATCGAGGGCTGCACCGATTCACGTGGCACGTCTGCAAACACATTCCGTCCGCCCGCGACCTCGAGCATCTCGTGCAGAAAGCCCACGCCGCCGCTGGCATACACCTCGCGCAGCGTCCCGGGCTGGCGCTCGAAGACGAGGAGCGTGCGGGGACGCGCGCGGTCCTTGACTGCGGTGCGCACGGCAGCGAGCCGAGCCTGGAGCGACGCCGCAAGGCGGTCGGACTCCGACTGGTGACCTGCTGCCGCGCCAAGCTCTCGGATCGTGTCGAGCGTCGCTGCGATCCCGCCGTGGCGATAGTTGAATGTGGCAATCCCGGCGCGCGCCAACTGCGTCTGCAGGTCCGACTGGGATCCATACACGACCACGAGGTCGGGCCGCAGCGCGAGGATGCGTTCAGTGTCGGGATCGATGAGCGCGCCGACTTTCGGAAGCGCCTTCACCTCGGGCGGGAACTCATCGAAGCTGCTGACGCCGACAACCTGCGCCCCGGCGCCGATCGCGAAGAGGGCTTCGGTCAGTCCAGGGACCAGCGAGACGATGCGCCTGGCACTCGATTCGGCGTTCTGGGTGTGCGCGTGCGAGGTGACGCCAACCATCACACCGAGAACGAGGACGACTGGAATCCAGCCGCGGAGACGCGAAGACGCGGAGAGGCTCCCAGGCCAGATGGTTCCGCGCCTCCGCGCCTCCGCGGTTCGTGGAAGAAAAGAGGGGGCTATCCCTTTCTGACCAGAAGCCATAGGAAGAACGGCCCTCCAATCATGGCCGTGACCACCCCGACCGGAATCTCCACCGGCGCCATCAGTGTGCGGGCCACCAGGTCGCACGCCACAAGAAAGGCGGCGCCGAAGAGCGCCGAGGCCGGCAGCACGATACGGTGATCCACGCCGACGAGCAGGCGCACGAGGTGAGGAACGACGATGCCGACGAAGCCGATGGGCCCGGCCAGAGACACGGCGGCGCTCGTGGCCAGCGATGCGCTGAAGAAGGCGATCCGCTGTGCGCGTGCAACGTCCACACCGCGTGCGGCCGCCGCATCTTCGCCGAGGCTGAGCAGGTTGAGCGACGAGGGGAGCATCGCAAACAGCGCGAAGGCGGCCAGGACGAGCGGCAGCGCGGCGACGATGGAGTCGAAACCGCCGACGTCGAGATCGCCCATGATCCACCGCGCCGCCCGGTAGACCTGCGCGAAGTCAGCCAGGTACTGCACGAACATGATGAGCGCCGAGAAGAACGAATTGAGCGTCACGCCGGCCAGGAGCAGCACCGAGGTCGACATGGCGTGCCCGCGCCGCGTGGCGAGCCAGTAGACCATTGCGGACGCCAAGGCCGCGCCAGCGAGGCTGGCGGCGGGGACGGTCGAGAACGGCCCGAGCGCCAGCGCGCCACCGAAAATGATGGCCAGCATCGCGCCCAGGGATGCGCCTGCCGACACACCCAGCGTGAACGGCGTGGCGAGTGGATTCCGCAACATCGCTTGAAAGACGACGCCGGCTGAGGCCAGCGCGGATCCCACGAGTGCGCCCGCGAGCACGCGGGGAAGCCGCGCGACGAAGAAGATCTGCGCGTCCACGTTCTCCTCGAAGGGAATCGACCTGTCGAAGGCCCGCGTCAGACTGATCGACGTCGTGCCCACAAGCGGGGCCAGCAGGCAGACGGCCACGGCCACGGCGCCAAAGCCCAACAGCGTCGCGGCCAGCCGGGCACGAATGGATTTCCGGACCCTGCCAGGAGTGCGCGGCACTGCCTGCGAGGAGGCAGCCGTGTCGGCGGTCGTCACGGCCGGCGTCCTACCGGGACGACCGTCAAGTGTCCGGCGAGGTCGTGCAGGCGCACATCCGCCTCGACGCCGTACAGCTGTCGCACCATGGCCGACGTCAGGACGTCGCCCGTGCCGCCGCTGGCGAGCACGCGGCCGTCGCGCATGAGCACCAGCGTGTTGCAGATCGACGCGGCCACATTCAAATCATGCGTCGCCATGACCATCGTCACCGATCGTTCACGGTTCAACCGCTGCAGCAGGGAAGCGATGTCGAGTTGGTAGCCAAGGTCGAGCGATGCCGTCGGTTCATCCAGCAGCAGCACCTCGGGCGACTGCGCGAGCGCGCTCGCGATCACTACGCGCTGCTTTTCGCCGCCGCTGAGCGCCATGTAGGACCGATCCTCCAGGTGAGCGGTCCCAGTGGCCGCGAGGGCTTCACGGGCGATGGCGAGGTCGGCCGGTCCTTCGAGTTCGAACGGGCCGAGGTGGGGATGGCGACCCATGAGCGTCATCTCGAGGACGGTGTACTCGAAGACGGGATGGGTTTCTTGCGGCACGACGGCAATGCGACGCGCCACGTGCCGTCGGGGAAGGCTGGCGAGGGCCTGGCCGTCGAGGGCGACCGTGCCGCTGTCCGGGGACAGCACCCCTGCCAGCAGCTTGAGCAGCGTTGTCTTGCCGCAGCCGTTTGGCCCGATGAGGCCTGTCAGCGAACCGCGGGGCACACCGACGCTGATGTCCCGCAGCGCGGAGACCGGCTCCAGGCCGCGGTGGCGCCGGTAGGTATATGAAACGTGATCGGTCGTCAGGGTCATCCTTCCGGCGTCCTTCGCGCCGGAGCACCCTTCGACTGTCGCTCAGGGTGCCCTGAGCGGCTTGAAGGGCAAGTGACAGGCATCAGATGCGAGGTTCCTGGCTCGCGGAGTGTGATTTCTCCGCTTACAGTGGCGGGACCGCGTGGGCGTTGCACCCACTTCCCTCACTCACCTGACTGGGGGAGGGCAACGATGGGGTCAGATCTTGATTCTTGCAGGGCTCCCGATGTGACCGGCCCTGCGGAATCAAGATCTGACCCCATCGTTGCCCTCCGGTTTCCGGGCGCGAGTATAGCACGCTAGAATCGTTGCAGGATTCGACGTGAGATCACGCGTACGAGCGGCCGGACTGGCCGAGATTGACGACAAGCTGGAGCAGGGCGAACGCCTCACCTTCGAGGACGGCGTTCGGCTGTTCGAGGCGCCGGATCTGCTGGCGGTCGGCTGGCTCGCCAATCGCGAACGCGAGAAGCGCCACGGCGCGCGCACGTATTTCAACTACAACCTGCGCCTCGAGCCGACCAATGTCTGTGAGTCGAATTGTCTCTTCTGTTCCTTCGCGCGTCTCAAGCCCGGCATGCCCGAGGCCTACACGATGTCGCTCGAGGAAGCCTGGGACAAGCTGCGCCAGCGCGCCAATCAGCCCCTCACCGAGTTGCACATCGTCAACGGCCTGAACCCGGACCTGCCGTTCAGCTACTACACGGACCTGCTGCGCGGCTTCAAGCAGATCCGCCCGGGCGTGCATTTGAAGTGCTTCACGGCGGTCGAGATCGCGTTTTTCGCCGATCTCTACCACATGAGCGACACGCAGGTGCTCGGTGAGCTGATGGACGCAGGACTCGACTCGCTGCCCGGCGGCGGAGCCGAGATCTTCGCCGAACGCGTGCGCAAGAAGATCTGCAACGACAAGTGCGGAACGGAGCGCTATCTCGACATTCACCGCCTCGCGCACCGCCTCGGCATGCGGTCGAACGTCACGATGCTCTACGGCCACATCGAGACGATGGGGGAGCGGGTCGATCACATGCTGCGGGCCCGCGCGCTGCAGGACGAGACGGGCGGGTTCCAGGCGTTCATCCCGCTGGCGTTCCACCCCGACAACAACCAGATGCGGAAGCTTCCTGCGCCAAGCGGCACCGACACGCTTCGCGTGCACGCCGTGTCGCGACTGATGCTCGACAACATCCCGCACATCAAGGCGTTCTGGATTGCCACAGGGTTGGAGCTGGCGCAGACGGCCTTGTGGTTTGGCGTCGATGACCTCGACGGCACCGTGCAGGAAGAGAAGATCTATCACATGGCCGGGTCACCCACGCCCGAGGGCATGACCACGGCAGCGCTCGGTCGCCTTGTCCGCTCTGCTGGCCGAGAACCTCTCGAGCGCGACACGCTCTACAACATCGTCAGCGGTGCGGTCGCGGGTCCGGTTCCCGCAGCCGCGGGCTGAGTTCCCTCCGCCATGAGCGGTATAATTCATACATGTCCAGGCCCCGTCGGGCGATAGCCCGAAGATGGGGTTTGGGCTTTTGTGTATGGGCGACATCATTCCGCTGCTGACCGAGTTCGAGAAGCAAAACCTGTCCGAGCGACAGGCGCTTCCCGAGATGTACCTCGGCCTGTCGGACGAGGAGATGAACGTCCGCATTGCCGACGCCAAGCGAGCGCTTGGCAGCCGGCTCGTCATCCTCGGCCATCACTACCAGCGCGACGAGGTGATTCACTTCGCCGACTACACCGGCGACTCGTTCCGCCTGGCCCGCCAGGTGGCCAGCCGACCCGAGGCCGAGTACATCGTGTTCTGCGGCGTGCACTTCATGGCCGAGAGCGCCGATGTGCTGTGCGCACCGCACCAGAAGGTCATCCTGCCGGACCTGGCTGCCGGTTGCTCGATGGCCGACATGGCCGCGCCTGAACAGCTCGAGACGTGCTGGGAAGAGTTGGGGCAGATGGGGATTCCCCCTCGACAAGGCTCGGGGCAGGCGGGCGTGGTGCCGGTGACCTACATCAACTCGGCGGCGTCCATTAAAGCGTTTGTCGGCGAGCGTGGCGGGACTGTGTGCACCTCGTCGAACGCCGGTGCCACGCTGCGATGGGCCTTCGCGCGCGGTGAGCGGATCCTGTTTCTCCCCGATCAGCACCTGGGCCGCAACACCGCCTACAAGATGGGGATCCCCCTCGACGAGATGGTCGTGTGGGATCCTGACGAGATCTGCGGCGGCCTCGACCCCGACGAGGTGAAGCGCGCGAAGATGATCTTGTGGAAGGGGCACTGTTCCGTCCACGAGCGTTTCACCGTGAAGCAGATTCAGGCGATGCGGCAGCGGCACGCGGGCATTCGCGTCATCGTGCATCCCGAGGTGCCGTGGGACGTCGTGCAGGCCGCCGACGACAGCGGCAGCACGGAATACATCATCAAGACGGTCAGCAACAGCCCGGTCGGATCGGTCTGGGCGGTCGGCACCGAGGTGCACCTGGTCAACCGCTTGGCGCAGCAGCTTGCGCCCGGGCACACGGTGTTCTCACTGGATCGGTTCGGTTGCCTCTGTTCGACGATGTTCCGCGTGTCGCCGAACCACCTGCTCTGGATCCTCGAGGAACTACTCGAAGGCCGTGTGCACAACCAGATCGTCGTGCCGAAGGAGCAGAAACACTGGAACCAGGTCGCCCTCGAGCGGATGCTGTCGATCTGCTAGTCTTAGGGGTCAGATCTTGATTGTTGCATGCCGATGGCGCAGGTTCGCGCGCCATTAGCATGCAACAATCAAGATCTGACCCCAAGGACCAAGGAGAGACGCATGGCGCACGAATTGCCCAAGCTCCCGTACGACTTCGCTGCCCTCGAACCGCACGTCGACACCCAGACGATGCAGATTCATCACGGAAAGCACCACCAGGCGTACGTGACGAACCTGAACGCGGCGCTCGACAAGCATCCCGAGCTGCACGCGAAGAGCCTCGACGATCTGTGCCGCGGCATCAACACCGTTCCCGAAGACGTTCGGACCGCCGTGCGCAACAACGGCGGCGGGCACTGGAACCACAGCAAGTTCTGGACGTGGATGGCTCCCAACGCCGGCGGTGCGCCGACGGGCAAGGCAGCTGATGCGATCACTGCCGCGTTTGGCAGCATCGACGCGTTCAAGGAGCAGTGGGGCAAGGCCGGCGTCGGCCGCTTCGGCAGCGGATGGGTGTGGCTTGTCAACGACGGTGGGAAGCTCGCCATCACGAGCACACCGAATCAGGACAACCCGCTCATGGAAGGGAAGAACGCGATTCTGGGCCTCGACGTGTGGGAGCACGCCTACTACCTCAAGTACCAGAACCGTCGCCCAGACTACATCACGGCCTGGTGGAACGTGGTGAACTGGGCTGAGGTGAACAAAGCGCTCTGAGACGCGGATCAAGTAGGACGAGCATGAAGCACGCAGTTGTGTTCATTGTTGTGGTGCTGGTGTCCAGCACGTCTCTTGTCGCCCATCACGGACCAGGGACGTTCGAGTTGGGTAAGTCCGTCAAGTACACGGGCGCCAAGCTCACGCGCGTGGAGTTCATCAACCCCCACTCGTGGCTCTACTTCGAGGTCACCGGCGCCGACGGGCGCGCCTCGAAGCATCGCTGCGAGATGCGCTCGATGCACGTTCTGCGTCGCTCGGGGTGGACGAAAGAACTCTTTCCCATCGGCCAGTCGATCACCGTCGAGGCCGCGCCAGACCGGGCCGATCCGAATTCGTGCTACCTCAACACGATCCTGTTCGAAGACGGAAGCCGGATGGACCGGTACGGTCAATATGTGAAAGCGCCCGAAGGCGGCATTCGTGAGGTGCGGGGAGCCTTGCCCGTCGCCGCCAAGCCGAGGGAGCTGCGACGTCAGAGCGGGGAACCGAACATTTCTGGAGACTGGGCGCCGGAGCAGGTGGTCATGGCCGATCCCCGAGGCACAGGGGGCGGACTGGTGCCGCTCAGCCAGTTGAGCGAGTTCAAGCCTGGAGAGCGTCGCGGCGGGGCACGCCGAGGTGGTGGTCCGCCCGCAGGGCCGCGGCTCTACGGGGGCACCGAACTGACTCCGGTCGGCGAACAGGCCGCCGCCAAGTTCGTGCGTGAGGACAATCCGCGCTTCCGCTGCCAGACCACGAGCGTCATTTTCGACTGGACCTTTGATGGACCGGTCAACCGGATCACGCAGAACAAGGACACCATCCTCGTTCAATATGGGCAGATGGGGCTGAGGCGCACGATCCACATGAACGTGAAGGTGCACCCGGCCAACGTCAAGGCGAGCCGGGCCGGACACTCGATCGGACGCTGGGAGGGCGACGTCCTGATCGTCGACACGGTGGGATTTCTGCCAGGCGTGTTGAATGCGCCCTTGCGCCACAGCGACAAGCTGCACGTGGTTGAACGCTTTTCACTCGACCCGAAGACGATGAAACTGACGCGTGCCTATGTGGCTGAGGATCCTGAGTACCTGAAGGGGCAGTACACCGGGTCAGACGTAATCCAGATCGCCGACGCGCCGTACACCACGGACAACTGCAAGGAGCAGGGCTTCATCGACTACTCGAAGCAGGCGGGTCGATAGCGGAAGCCTACAGGGCCGGTAACCGGCTCGTAGAGCGGGGGCTTCAGCCCCCGCGTCCGTGCTCAGGGTCGCGGACGCGTCAGATGGACGACGAGCGCGTTCAGGTCCCCGTCCGAGATTTCGGTCTTTCGAAACGGCGCCATCACGCTCACGCCCTTGCGTACGAACAGTCGAATCGATTGCGGCGTGAGGTCGGTGCGCGCGTCGAGCGCGGCGGGAACGCCTGGCTGTCGTCCCTTGTACTTTGCCGCCAGCGCCGCGGTGCCCGGCATGCCGCGGCCGGCGGCGTGGCAGGTGGCGCACCAGTACTGATACACAGCCGCTCCCTGCTTCAGCGTCGCCTCGTCTGGCTGCGACTGCGCGGATGATCGCGCGCCCGAGGCGAGGACGAACGCGAGGCTGAGTCCAGCTAGAAGCCGTTTCGAAACCCCTAACGTCGCCCTGGTCACGTCGCTCCGCAAACCGGGACTGACGCTGTACAAGCACGGTTTGCTCCGGACGTGACGCAGGTCGACTTCCGCCCCGGGTTTTGAAACCAGCTGTCGGCATCTCATGATCTGCGCGCTCCTCTCAGGTGCTTCGGCCAGATGCCGTAGCGGCCGGCACTGATGATGCCGTTCGGATCGAGGGCGTCCTTGATCGTTTCGTGCAGTCGCAGCAGCGCGTTGTTGTTGAACGAGTAGGCGCCCATCACCGCATCCTGGAATGCCGGCGGGGTCCGGTACTCACCCCACCCGTGTTCGGCCGAGATCTGGATCAGGCGACTCATGGCCGCGCGGTTCTTCTTGTTCGTCTCGATGTTCCGCGTGATGGGGAGCGCTACGATGAGGACGAACGCGCGCAGCCAGTACATCGTCGGAATGACCGTCGCCCCGATCGGAATGCCCAGTTCCTGGCTGGCCTGACGAAACACGCGTGACGCCTCGGACACCGCTTCCCCTGTGCGCGGGATGATGGGTGAGAACCACATGTGCCCGTTGGTCGGCGTGGGGTTCAGCTCCGATCGTGCGCCGATTGAAAACATCTCGAGACTGGGGATGCCGAATTCGGGTTTGTGCACTCGCTCGCGTTGCTCGGGCGTGAGCGGCAGCTTGATCAGCGGACCTGGCTGAAAGGTCGCGCCCGGAATCGACGAGAATTTCTCCCTGGTGTGCTCCCACTGCGCCTCGATTGCCTTGGCGGGGCCGTAGAACCTCAACGACAGGTTCCAGCAGGGAATACTCTTCCGCTGGCCGTAGGCGTCGATGTCTTCCGGACGTGGTCCCCCGGGAGTGGCCAGTAGTGCGGCCAGTTCGGGCTCCGGCGGTGGTCCACCGAGGATGCCGCCGCCGGCGAGGACCTGACTGCCGAGCATCGGCATGCCGTTCGACACGCCGGCGTTCTCGATGTAGGTGAGGATGTCGACGAGCGGAACGATGTCCCCGTACCGCGGCACATTCACCGTGCCAGACAGGTATGCGTCTGGCTCTGGCAGCAGCCAGAAGCCCATCTTCGTCACGATGCCGAAGTTGGACTGCGAGAAGATTCCGTCAATCGACGGGCCGACGCCGTACTTGAACTGCTGCCACGTTTCAGCGCCTGGCAGCGCGCCCATGCCGGTTCTGACCAGGTCGCCATTCGCGAGCACCACCTCCATCCCGCAGTGGGCGTCGAAGTGGTTGCGATAGAGCGCCATCGTGTAGCCGCCGCCGTGGTCGAGCGCGTTGCCGATGAGGCTGCCCCAGCCCGGGTCTGGCACATCGACCCACACCTTCAACCCCTTCTCCTCGATGTGGCGGCACAGATCGAAATAGCTGACGCCGGGCTCCACCAGACACGAGGCATTGCGCTCGCTGACGTCGAGGATCCGGTTCATGCGCTTCAGGTCGAGCACGACACTGCCGGAGTAGTTCGGAGCGGACCCGCCGTAGCCAAGGTTGCGGCCGGTGGAGATCGGGTAGATCGGGATCTTGTACTTGTTCGCGACTCTGGCGATCGCCTGCACCTGCTCCACACGGTCCGGTGCAACTGCACCCGACGCGATCCGCTCCTCCGGCTCGCCGAAGAGCGGCGAATACGCGTCGCGGTACAGGTCGAGGTCCTCGTCGCTCGTGAACACCCATTCCTTGCCGACGACGGCCTCGAACTCGCGAAGCGCGGCAGCGAAGTCTCTCTCTCGGACACCCGGCGGGATTCTCATCTCACCCTCCTGACACGAGCGTCGAAGGAATCGTTCTGCATGGTCACGCGCGAGCGACCGGGGCAATCACCCAGGAGAACAACGGGTCCTGTCCGGCGGCCGACGCAGGACGCTCTTCCCGGAAGACGACGCGCATGCGGTAGTCGCGGGCGAGTTGCTCGAGGCAGAACAGAGGGCCGTGCTGGGTGAGGCCCGCGATCGCCGCCGGGGCCTTTCGCCATTCGGCGTACAAGTCCCGGTACCAGAAATCGGTGATGTCGCCACGGATGGCCTGCAGCGCGACGCCACGCCGCCGCATCTGGTCGGCGAACGCCACGCTGTCGGCAAATCGCTCGTCGAACACGGCTTTGTAGAAGGGCATCGAAGGCTCCGCCGACGTCGCGGTTGCCGCCTCGGCCGCGGGTGGTGGCACCGCCGCGCGGATCATGGCGCCGATCGGTAGCGCCGACACGGCGATGCCCGCCTGAAGGAACTCCCTGCGTGTCGTCATACCTAGCCTCCGTGTCCGCCTATTCTGCCACCGCTCGGCCCCAAAATGTCTTTACGGCCAGCGGCCCCCGTGACTAGATCAGGCCATGCCAACGGCCTCCTTCAAGTGGGCGATCGCTGTGATGGCGACAGGCGCTGCTGCCTTCATGCTGTGTGCGGATACCGCGGGTCAGGCGGCGCCCGCAAGTCCAGCCGCTCAAACCGCGGCGCCGACGAGTCCAATCGTCGGCGTCGGGAACTTCAGCCACATCGTCTCGAGCCTGGATCAGTCGGTTCAGTTCTACCGAGACGTGATCGGCCTCCAGGTCACTGGCGGCGCGCCGCGCGTGTTTTCCGGAGACCTCGCCATGAAGGTGGGGAATACGCCCGGCGCCGGTGTCGGCTACTACACTGCGGTTGTGGCGCACTTGTCAAAGTAGGCACACCCTTCCCGTCCTCACCATCGTGAGTCGCCTTCCTCTCGTCTGTCGGTCCTCGTCCATCGATCTTGCCGGCGGCACGGTGTTCTAGCGACGGTTGACGCTGCTGATATTCGCGGGTTGGATACCGCCAGACTTCTATGCGTCGCGGAGCTGTCCTCACTCTAGGTACGGACCTCGCAGCCGAAGCTGCCGTCCTTAACGTCATCGAGGGGTCTCCACCTTGGCCACCGTGCCGCCGGCAAACGCGATGCAGGAGGACGTCCTGTGCGCCACGCCCCGATGGCGCGGGCGTCACCTCGCACGCGATGGCCCAGATGAAGCCCGTCAGCTCCCGCGCGACGGCGGTCGCGACTTTCGGCGTCGCCTTGCCCCGCGCCACCAGCCGCCGGAAGCGTGCCGTCAGGCGGAGCTGCGCGGTCCACGCGATGTCACACACCACCTTCGGCAACGCTTCCTGGCGATAGAGCTGCTGGCGTCCGATCCGCGGAATGCCTTGATACGCCCACGCGGCTTCCGCCAGGAGGCGACGCACGTGCGGATTCCCGGCCTTGGTGATCCCGCCGCGGCGGACGCTCGGTCCGCTGGAGTGTTCCGAGGGCACGAGCCCGAGATACGCCATCAGCTCGCGCGGCTGCCGAAAGCGCCGGAGGTCGCCGAGTTCCGCGACGAGCCCCACGGCGGTGAGGAACGAGATGCCGCGCAAGGCCTGGAGCGCGGCCACGACGGGCGCCCAGCGCCACGTCGGGACGAGTTGCCGCAGCTGCTCGGTCAGGCGCTCGAGGCGTCGTTCCGTTTCGTCGATCGTGTCGCGATACTCCTGCAGCGCGACGTGCTGCGGCGTGCTCGGGAAACTCAGATCGGCGAGCCAGCGTCGATACGCCAGCGTC
>Ga0209640_10000538_pt1 | contig 29685 bp, 26 predicted proteins | sample RifCSP10_1_FD_184018 | JGI IMG/M metagenome (GOLD analysis project Ga0209640, IMG submission 184018) | Soil microbial communities from Rifle, Colorado - Rifle CSP2_sed 10_1 (SPAdes) (version 2) | ecosystem: Environmental > Terrestrial > Deep subsurface > Rock core/Sediment | place: Rifle... | reverse complement strand
CGACCAGCTCGCGCGCCATTTCCTCGAAGACCTGCGTGTGCCGGTCCACGTCGGCGGCGGTCGTCGCCGGCGACATCAGCGCCATGTTGTGAAACGGCGTCATCAGGATACCCCGGTTCAGCAGGTACAGATGGATGTAAGGGTCAAGCAGTTCGTCCTGGCCGGCGGCGGCTTCCGCGCCGGTGCGGGCGCGGTCGGGGCGGAAAAGGTACTCGACGCGGCAGCCGAGGCGCACGACATGCCACGGCAGCCCGCGCGCCTCGATCACGCCGCGCACGCCCTCTTCGAAGCGCTCGCCGAGTCCGATCATTTGCTCGAACGCCGCGTCGGTCATGACTTTACCCAGCGTCGCGCGCATCGCGGCGAGCGACAGCGCGTTGCCGGCGAGCGTGCCGCCGATGCCGCCGACGTCGGCATTCTTCGCGTCCGTGTGTTCGAGCACTCTCGCGCGAACCCGCTCGGTCATGCCGTAGGCGCCGCTCGCGATACCGGCGCCGAGGGTCTTGCCGATCGTGACGAAGTCGGGATCGAGACCCCAGGCCATCGTGCAGCCGCCGGGGCCGGCGCTGATCGTGTGGGTCTCGTCGATGATCAGGAGCGCGCCGTACTTCGAGCACAGTGCCCGCACGGACTCGTGGTATCCGGGCTCCGGCAGCACGATGCCGATGTTGGTGAGCGCGGGCTCGAACAGGCAGGCCGCGACATCGCCGAGCGCGAGCGCCGTCTCGAGCGCCGCGAGATCGTTGATCTCGACGACGCGCGTCGTCTGCTCGAGCGGCACGGGCCTGCCGATATTGCCCTTGCGCGCGACGGTGCGGCCGTCGTCGAGGTTGGCGATGGTCTCGTCGACCGAGCCGTGATAGCACCAGTTGTGCACGACGATCTTCGGGCGGCCGGTGATCTCACGCGCCCAGCGGATCGCGCAGCGATTGGCGTCGGTGGCCGAAAGCGTGAACTGCCAGTAGGGAACGCCGAAGCGCCGCGCCATTTCGTCGCCGACCCAGGCCGCATCCGCCGTCGGCAACATCAGCGTGATGCCCCGAGCCGCCTGGCGCGCGACGGCGTCGACCGCGGCCTTCGGGGCGTGACCCGCCATGCCGCCGGTGTCGCCGAGGCAGAAATCGATGAATTCGTTGCCGTCCACGTCCAGGAAGCGCGCGCCTTCGGCGTGGTCGACGTAGACGGGATGATCGCCCGGCCAGCGGGTCATCCAGTTCATCGGCACGCCGAAGAGTAATGAGCGCTGTGCCGCTTCAGCCAGGCGGCCGCTGCGCGTATGCCGTTGACGGAAGGACGCGCGTTCGCGCTCCATCATGTCGGCGACGCGCGACCGGTTGATTGACTTCATTGCCTTGTATCAGAACACCGGTCAGGCGTTCTGTCCTCGAATCACGTTGCGCGGCGTCGGATGTGACAGTCCGCTGAGCGACATCAAGGTATCGTGGCGTTCGCTCCAAGCGGCACGATCGCGGCGGTCAGCCGGGCACCCTCCCGCGAATATTGCTGAGCGCGCAGGCACATACGACTGTCAGTGTAAATGACCGGTCGAGTGTCTGGAACTCGTCCGGGGCGCGGGTGTAGTCTGATGAAGACAGTTGCCGCACGCCAAGCCGCTGAATGGGGCGATTCACGGCGGGCTGCGGGGCTGGCCGGGAGGTGGCTCGTGGCTGGCGGATACGACACGTGGACGACGGACGATTTTGACGTTCGTCACCAATTCGAAGCCTGGGACGAGGAACTCAGCACGGTGTATGGCCGTTGGTCGGTCTCGGTGCCGTGCACCATGAAGTTTTCAGCGTCCGTCGAGAGCCTGTCGATGGACTCTTTCAAGGTCATCGAATGCATTTGCGACCCATGCGGGGCGCGGCGCGGGCATGCGGAGATGCTCGCGGATAACAGCGATTTTCTCGCACTGCAAATGGTGCTCGACGGCTACGAAAAAATCCGTTTTGCCGGGGAGGAAGTCGAGCTCGAGGCCGGCGACATCTTCGTCTGGGACAGCACCAAGCCGATGGACTTCCGGGTCGTGGAGCGGCTGCACAAGATTTCCGTATTGCTGCCGCTGAACCGTTTTCGAAACTGGCTGCCAACGTCGTGGGAATCCATCAAGCGCCTCATCCGGCCGCAATCGGATGCAAACCGGCTGCTCGCGCAGTATCTGGCCGCGCTGTCGCCGCGCAGGATGGTGACCGGATTGAATAACTGCGATGCGCTCATCGAGACGACCATCGGTCTGCTCGTAAATTCGCAGGTGAACGCCGTGTCGCTGCCGCCGCAGTCGCAACGAGACATGCACCTGGAACGCGTGCGCAGACACATCGCACAACATCTCACGGATCCGGATCTGACGCCGGCACGAGTGGCCGAAGACAATGGCATTTCCCTGCGTTATTTGCACTGGCTGTTCAATGGCATAGGCACGAGCGTCGTGCAATACATCATCAGCGAGCGTCTGAAGCGCTGCCGTCAGGAACTCGCATGCCCGGTCACGAATCGGCGCAAAGTGGCCGATATCGCGCTGTCCGCGGGCTTCAACGATGCCACACATTTCAGCCGGCGCTTCAAGCAGGAGTTCGGCATGTCGCCGCGCGCTTTTTCGAAAGCGCAGACTGCACGGACGACGACGTTGACGCCTGCGGCGCCCGAACCCGCCTGAGACCGCGGAGCCGGGGATCGCGGCTGCGGGCCCCTCGTAATTCCGACCTCCCAAGCAAGCGATTCCCCTGTTTCGCCCGGTTGCGCTCTTGGCAACGTGGCCTTGCCGTGAGGTCCAAGAAGTCACATGGCACTTTCAGTAGATTACAGGTCGAGATCGAACACGCAACCTTGATCGGTTGACACGATGTCGGGAGGTGCCGATTCATGAAGAAGCGCGACAAGATCAACTGGAAGTACATTGAGGAACTGAAGAAGACCGAGGAATTCAAGACGCTTTGGATACCTTATGGGCTTCCGGAAATTGTCGACCCGTTTACTTCAAAATACGGCGACATCGAGGTCTATAAGAAGTGGGACGTGCCGGAAAAAGTGGTCATCTCCCAGACCATCAACGGCGCCTTTTACAGCAAGAAATCCAATCCGAATATTCCCGTCACTCCCGAGGAGATCATCAAGTCCGCCAGGGAGTGTGCCGTCCTCGGTCCGAGCACCGTACATGTCCATGTTCGCGACGAGCAGGGCTATAACGTGCTGGATCCGGAACTGTTTCACCGCTGCATCGACCCTATTCGGAACGAGTTTCCCCTGCCCGTGTTTGACGGTTGCATGGTCCCGTTTCAGGTCGGTGAATGGGACCGCATGGTCTCCGTCCTCAGCGACCGATTGCTGGAAGTCACCCCGATCAACACGACTGCCTGCTATTGCGGCGATACGCTGTTTGCCAAGCCACCCCATGTGATGATCGAGAAAACGCGGCTGTGTCAGGAATTGGGAGTCAAACCGCAGATAGCGGTGTATTCAGACGGTGACGTCGACAACGCGGATCGATACCTGATCAAGACCGGGCTGCTGGAGAAGCCATATTACTGGATCATACTCGCGACATTGCCCGGCGGCAGTCCGATGCATAGCCCGAGGCAGATGGTGCATACGCTCATGCATCTGTGCGAACTGATTTACGACATCGACAGGGAATCCATCATCATCGTGTGCGCATCGGGGCGGGCATCCACCTATCTTGCCGTCATGGCAATGCTGCTCGGTCTGCATGTGCGCGTCGGCATGGAGGATACGATTTGGGAGTTCCCCCACAAGGATACATTGATCAAGTCCAACGCCGATTGCTTCAGGAAATACAAGCTCATTGCGCAGCTCCTCGGGCGTGAAGTGGCGGATGGCAACGAATATCGCAAGCTCATTGGATTGCCGCAACGAGGGAAAGCGGGCACTCCCGCCAGGGCGTGACCGGCGATGCCCGACTCGTCGCGCGGTTCCAGCAAGACGCATTCCGGCAACCCGGTGCACGGGTAGCGGCTGGCATGCAGCAGCTATTTGAGCGTATCAGCCGGCGCCTGGTCGGTCGGCGCGAGGAAATGATGGTCGTTCTGGCGGCACTGCAGACCGGCCGCAATGTGTTTCTTGAGGGCCCGCCCGGGACATCGAAGTCCACGATGTTGAAAGCGGTGGTTGACGAAATCGGCAGGCCGTTCTACTGGGTGACGGGCAACAGTGACCTCACTGCGACAAAATTGCTCGGATACTTCGACCCCGCACTGGTCCTGTCGGAAGGATACCGGCCGGAGCACTTCGAATATGGCGCGCTGACGCTTGCGATGAAAGAAGGCGGGATCCTGTACGTCGAGGAATTCAATCGGCTGCCGGATGATACGAGCAATGTTTTCGTAACCGCCATGTCCGAGCGCGCGATTCCGGTTCCGCGACTGGGCACGGTCAAAGCGCGGCCGGACTTCTGCGTAGTGGCATCGCTCAATCCCTACGACGACGTCGGCACGCTTCGCATCAGCCGCGCACTGCGGGACAGATTCTGCTCCCTGTGGATGGATTACCAGGACAAAGATGAGGAAAAAGAAATTGTGTCCCGGCAGGTCGCCGCCGGACCGGCGCTGCCCTGGTTCGACGTCCCCAGCCTCATCGATGTCGCGGTGGAACTCTGCCGCCGCACGCGGAAGCATGACGACATTCATCTGGGCGCATCCGTAAGAGGCGCAATCGACATGACACTGGTTGCCTTGCAGTTGCTTGCCAACAGCCATGACGGAGCCGGGCAGCAAGATCGTTCTTTGCTGATCCGGATGGCGGCGCGCACTGCGCTGCGAGACAAGGTTCGCCTTAACGATGTCAGTGAGCGCAGGGTGGATGAAGTCATCGATGAAATCTGGACGACGATTGCCTCGGAACTTTCGATCAATGACAACAAGTATTGGCAGGCGGACTGGCAGGAGGAGTTAAAAAAAAAGCCGCCAGCGAAGCAATTGACGTCCTGACCGGGGAACATCTGCATCCGACCGATGAACCGGGTGCGGCTACTCGCACGCATCACGTCCCCAAACGAATTCTCACGGCGGCCGAACAACGGCTACTCGCTCATCATCCCGGTACGCCGTCAGACCACCGGCACAATCTGAATGCACCTTTGGATCGCAAGACCGACCGGCTCCTGCGTGAGGGAGCGCTTGAGGACGTCATTTCCCTCGCGGAATTCGCGCCAACACGAGTGGCGGAGGCAATGGTTCGAAACCGCCTCGTGCTCGAGCATTTGCATGATCATGAGGCGCACGACAGGTTGCTGACACTGACATGGGATGCTCTCGATCCGGAGATGCGGCGCAGAAATCGCCAGCGCATGCTGTTAATGGTCCAGAAGATGGCGAGAAAAGTCGCGCCCGGCGCCCAGAGACACGACGGTTTCGCACAGATAGCGCCTTATCGGTTTTCCGCGGACGAGCTGGAGGTGGACGCGTCGATCGAAAAAATGCTGGCGGAGGCGAAAGTCATGCAGGGAAGGATTGTCGCAACCGGCTATTCGGACTTCCGGGTAATTGAACGGACAAGACGCCCGCGTGCCTTTGCGGTGATGCTCGATGAGAGCCGATCGATGAGAGGTTCCAAATCCGTGGCTGCGGCGCTTGTAGCCGCCGTGCTTCTCCTGAATCTTGAGCCGGACGATGAGTATGCGGTGACCGGATTTGCCGAGAAGGCGCGCGTAATCCGTTCCATGGGACAGCGGCGAATGAGGGAGCGAACTCTGCAGGACATTCTGGACATGCGACCGGCGGGTTGCACCGACGTCGCCGCAGGCCTGGAGTCCGGACTGGTTGAACTGAGCAAGGTCGGGACCTCTCAGCGCATCGGGATTCTGGTATCAGACGGATGGCTCAACACCGGACACGACCCGATGCCGATGGTACGACGTTTTCAGAGATTGCACGTCATCGAGTTACCCGGAGGCGATCACAAGGTTTGCGCGGACATCGCGACCGCGGGCAGAGGCGTCGTCACTCTGGTACGTGAGTTGACCCAGGTTCCGGTAGCCGTGCGGCACTGTCTTGCCGCTTGAGAGCGTCGCGATGCTAGTCATGCTGCTGATTGGTCTTGTTTTTGGCCTATGGCATGCATTCGACCTGGACCATGTCGGGGCCATGATAACGTTCGTGGCGGCCGGTGATTCGTCCCGCGGACAGGCAATCAAATACAGCGCGTTGTGGGCCACCGGACACGCATTGATGTTGTTGCTGATGACGCTATTGATCATGGCGTTGCACGTTGAAGTGTCCGGACAACTTGCGTCCATCATGGAGTTCATGGTCGGTGCGATGCTGGTCGTGCTCGCATTGGACGCATTACGCAGAATTCGGTCGATGAAGTTGCATTCTCATCGCCACTTCCACGGCGGCAACGAGGTTCATGAACACTTGCACGTGCACCTTCGATCAGAGACGCACGTCCACCGGCCACATATGCATGCTCATGATGCCGGCGACCAATATGCGCTGAGAGCGCTGCTCGTCGGTCTCGTGCACGGGCTCGCGGGTTCTGCGGCATTGACGCTTGTCATGTTGAGTAGCGCGACTTCGGTCGGAATGGGCATCCTCTACGTGATCGTCTTCTCGCTTGGGGCAATGGCCGGGATGGTGGTGCTTTCGATGTTCATCGCTACGCAATTGCGACGGACGGCAAATTGTTCGTTTGAGCTTGCTTCAAGAGTGCGGGGTTATGGCGCGCTCGTGGTTCTGTCCGTGGGTCTCTTCATGATGACAAGAATTGGCCTTGAGCTCGTGTAATCCCCGGATTGCGCCGTAAGGCAAACGAATTGCGCTGTTGGCCAAGATGCCTATCCGGCCTGGCGGTATCGTTTCGGCCGAGGGGGTACAACCGCCATGCGTACGCCACACTGGTCTCTGGTCGGGTCCGGAGCCGTCGTCTCCATTCTTGCGATGCCGCAATCGCTGGCTCAATCGACCGAGCCAGTAGCGGCTCAGCGCGAGGCTACCGAGATTGAGGCCGTCATCGTGACGGCACGTAAACGTGCCGAGTCGATCATGGAGATTCCGGAGTCGGTATCCGCGTTTTCAGGCGTCGAACTCGAACAGGCCAAGATTGAAAGGATCGACAGCATTTCCGGTCGTGTCTCCAATCTGAATCTTTCGACCCGGGCTGATGGCCATCCCAACGTCACGATCCGCGGCGTCGGTTCATACGGCAATACGGAGGGCGTGGGGTTCTACGTCGATGGAGTGCAGATCGCGACTGATGCATCCGCGCGGTTCGGCGACATCGAGCGCATGGAGGTGCTGAAAGGGCCGCAGGGGACGCTATATGGCGGCAGCAACGTCGGCGGCGCGGTGAAGCTCATTACCCGAAGACCCGACCTCACCAAGTTCAGCGGCAATGCGGTCGCGGCAATGGGCGATCAGGACACCCGCGATTTTTCCGGGACGATCAATCTGCCGCTGGCAAAAGATCGGGTTGCCATGCGGTTGTTCGGCTATTACGTGGAGGACGATGGATACGTTCATGCGAGCAACCCGACTCGGTTGAACGGGCTTTCGAATGCGGACACCGTGTTCTGGCCGTCCAACGACGTGTGCCAGATACCATTTGATTTCTCCCCGGGATTCCCCGAGCCGGCCAACTCGCCTTGCGGCAGTATTCCGGACATCGCGGAACGCTGGCGCAAGAACCCGAATGAGCGTGTGGAGAAGGGCGCGCGCCTGCAGTTTCTGGCCCAACTCACCGAGAACGTCGAATTGCTCGTATCCGGTCGGTACTACGATTTCGACGGCGGTAACAACAACTGGCGGGTGGAAGACCCGGACAATCTGCAATTCAGCCGCGAACGCGAGCTGACTTTTGCAGGGCGGCGACGTATGGAGGTCGAGGCCACCACCCTCGAACTCAACTGGGACACCGGACCCGGCGTACTCACGTACCTCGGATCCTACACAGACATGGACAGGACGGACACCACCGACCTGGACGTCACAAACGAAGTGGGCTTCGATCTCTATCGGCCCGAGTGGACGCAATTCCAGACACACGAGTTGCGCTTCACGTCGTCGGGTTCGGGACCGTGGGAATGGCTTGCTGGACTCTACTACTCGTTCAAGAAGAACGACTGGAACTCGTTCGCCAACTTCTACGCGACGACAAGTGTGCTGACCGGGGCCCCATTTGGCCCCGGTGGATCCACCTTGCAGCCCGGGCCGCTGGCGATCCTTGACACGGTCCTGGGGGACACGTCGGTGGCACCGACGCTTGCCGAGGAGCAGGCCGTCCGAATCTATTTTCCATTTGAGAATCGGTATCGCGAGACTGAGCATACGGCGGCCTTCTTGACGACAAGCTATCGGTTCCCGACCGGGTGGGAACTCGGCTTTGGGCTCCGTGTAGATGATTGGTCCGCCAATACGCGTGACCGCAATGCCACTCTGTACGGCACCAATACGCCTTTTCTAGAGCAAGGCAACACGGAGTTCATGCCGAAAGCTTCGGTGAGCTACTTCTTCGATAGCGGCACGATGGCGTATGCGACATATGCCAAGGGATATGAGCCGGGTGGCTACAATCTCTACGATCCCCTCGGCGTGCCGTTGCTGAATCCGTTCAAGAAGGAGGAGGCCAACAGTTACGAGATCGGCATCAAGGCGCCAAGTGCGGATAACACATTCGAGCTGGGCGCCGCCGTTTTCTACATCGACTACACGGCTCGGCAATTCGAGATTCAGCAGCAAATCGCGATTGGCGGCATCGTCGAAAACATCATCAATGCGGGAGACACCGAGCAATATGGCGTCGAGGCGGATTTCCGCTGGAGGGCGAATGAGTACCTGACTCTCTCCGGCAATGCTGGCTGGCTGGATGCCGAGTTCCAGCCGGGATCACAAGTCATCAATGTGAACAGCGGCGTCAGCGACGTGACGGGCAATTTCCCGCCGTGGATCAGTGAATACAGCTACAGCGCAGCCGCCCAGTTCGAGAGACCGATCGGCGCCATGACACTGCGCGCGAGGCTGGATTGGGTTGCCAAGGGCCCGTTCTGGTTCAACATGGAGAATACGGCCAAGAATCCGGGTTACGACGTGTTCAACGCGCGACTCGAGCTTGATTTCAACGACCGTCTCAGTTTCGCTGTAAACGCTGAGAACCTGTTTGATGAGGACTATTACACCGATGGATCGGTGTGGCCCGGCGACGCCGTCCCTGGCACGCCTGCGCCGAACTACGACCCCGTCATCGGCACGCTGGGTCAGCCACGCAAGCTAATGTTCGAGGTGCGAGCCAAATTCTAGACCGGCCATTTGCGCCAACGAAACAGTCGCAAACCGGTTGGCGACAGCCCTCATGCCGAGTCCGGCAAGGCATGAGAGGCTGACGCCAGCGACGTTGATGTTGTAAGAACGGCCGCCGGCGCATCAAACGATCCGAGCCCGGATCAGCCCTCGTTGGGCTGCGGCTGCGGAGCCTTGCCGTAATGCCTGCGGTGCTTCTTGTGGCCCGCCCTCAATTCATCCTGGCTCAACTGCCCGTTGCCGTCCTGATCCAGCTTCGCGAAGTCTTCCTGGGTCACGCCCGAACGGTGCGACTGCATCTCCGCGAGGCTGACGCCGCCGCTGGCGTCCTGGTCGATCCGCGTGAACATCTCGCGGCCGATGCCCTGCTTGAGTTCACTCCGGGTGAGCTTGCCATCCTGATCCGCGTCGAATGCCGCGTACTGTTCCGGTGTCAGGTCGGGATGCGCCTTCTGCATCTCTGCCAGCGAGAAGCTTCCATCGCCGTCCGTGTCCAGGTTTCTGTGCCGGCGGACCTTGTCGTGCGCGGCACGCGTTTCGTCGCGGCTCAGCAGGCCGTCGCCATTGGCGTCCGCCGCGTTGAACTTCTCGACGGTGAAATCCGGGCGGGCGGCCTGGATCTCGGCCAGATCGACCGAGCCGTCGCCGTTGGTGTCGAGTCGGGGCCGGTCGGGGTTGCCGCCGGCCAGCGCCGGAGCGCCCGAAAACAGCGCCAGAGACGCCACCAGGGCCCCGACGTGCCGGGCCTTCTTTGCATGATTCATCTCGATGACCTCCATGAGAAATGCCTTGTCGGCATCCTGCGTCAAACGATCGGGGGTGCGTTACGTTGACACCCCGCGAATCCGACGGTTCCATCCGCCCGGCCGGGTGCGATACCCTTGGCGGCCCGCGCACACCCGGGAGATGCCGCATGCAGAGGTTTTTCACGTTCCGTCGCGTCGCGCCGGCCATCGCGGCTGCGCTGGCGATCGGTTGCCCGGGTGCCTTTGCCGACCAACCGGTCGCGACCCTCGAGAGCGAAACTCCTTCGACCTTCACGCCGAAAACCGACGATTTCGATTACGTCAAGCGCGAAGAAATGATCCCGATGCGCGACGGGGTGAAGTTGAAGACCTTCATCCTGGTGCCCAAGGGCGTGAGCCAGGCGCCGATGCTGATGTCGCGCACGCCCTACAACGCGTCCTCGAAAGTGCTGCGCTTCAACAGCCCGCACCTTGCCGCTGTCGTCCCGCCGATGAACGATACGGCGGTCGCGGCCGGCTACATCATCGTGTACCAGGACGTGCGCGGAAAGTACGGTTCCGAGGGCGACTACGTGATGAACCGGCCCCTCATCGGCCCGCTCAACCCGACCGGCAACGACCACGCGACCGACACCTGGGACACGATCGACTGGCTGGTGAAAAACGTGCCCGAGAGCAACGGCCGCGTCGCCACCATCGGCGGTTCCTACGACGGCTACACCACCGTGATGTCCACCGTGCGTCCGCACCCGGCGCTGAAAGCCGCCGTACCATTCGCGCCGATGGTGGACGGCTGGATCGGGGACGACTGGTTCCACAACGGCGCGTTCCGCCAGGACGGGATGTTGCAGTACACCTACGACCAGGAAGCCACGCGCGAGAGCAAGCTGAAGTGGTGGTCCGGCGTCTACGACTCGTACGACGAATTCCTGAGGGCGGGCAACGCGGGCACGCTTGCGGCCTCGCGCGGGCTCGAGCAGCTCGGATTCTGGCGGGCGGTTTCGACGCACACGAGCTATGACATGTACTGGCAGGAGCAGGCGGTGGACAAGCTGATGGCGAAGGAGCCGGTGACCGTGCCGATGATGATCGTCGCGGGGCTCTTCGACCAGGAAGACATCTACGGCGGACCGGCGCTGTACAAGGCGCTCGCGCCGAAGGACCCTGAGGGCCGCTTCGTGCATCTCGTGCTCGGGCCCTGGAATCACGGGCAGGGCCGGCGAGATGCGCGATCCCTCGGCCCCATGGAGTACGAAGGCGACACGGCCCGCTGGTTCCGCCGCAACGTGATGCAGCCGTTCCTCGATCACCATCTCAAGGATGGGCCAGAGCCCGGCACGCCGCGCGTGCTGGTCTATGAGACCGGCGCCAACCAGTGGCACCGTCTCGATCACTGGCCACGGGCTTGCAGCGCCGGATGCCCCGAACCGGCGCGGGACCTCTATCTGCAGGGAGGAGGGCGCCTCGGTTTCGATCGGGCGCGTGCGGATGCAACGCAGTACGACGAGTACATTTCCGATCCCGCGAAGCCCGTGGTGTACCGGCAGCGACCGATCCTGCCGACCTATGCGCCCGACTCGACCTGGGGCGAATGGCTGGTGGACGACCAGCGTCACGCCGCGTCGCGCACCGACGTGCTGGTGTACACGACGGAGCCGCTCGAGCAACCGCTGCGCGTCGCGGGTGAACCCTACGCGAGGCTCTTTGCCTCGACCAGCGGCAGCGATGCCGACTGGGTCGTCAAGATCATCGACGTGTGGCCGGACGAAGTGCCGGACTCACCGGAGCTGGGCGGCTACCAGCAGATGCTCTCGGCGGACGTCCTGCGCGGCCGCTTCCGCGAGGACTTCTCGGTCGCGAGGCCGATCGCGCCGGACAAGGTGCTGCCATACCGGATCCGCCTGCCGCACGTGAGCCACACCTTCCTGCCGGGCCACCGGATCATGGTGCAGATCCAGTCGAGCTGGTTCCCGCTCTACGACCGCAACCCGCAGACCTTCGTGCCCAACATCATGTTCGCGCCGCCGGAAAGCTACGTGAAAGCGGCGCAGCGTATCTGGCACACGAAGGAGTATCCGACCGCGATCGAGCTGCCGGTCGTCCGATAATGGCCGTCGAACGGGCATTCGCCGGTTCGACCGGGCGCCTCCTTGTCGTGCCCTGGAGACGCCGCTCCGGGTGATTCGGAGCGCGTTGCGGGCGCAGTATATTCGGGACCGTTGGCCAGGGAGGCTGACATGGACGACCGGATCCCCCGCTGCTGCGTGGCCTTTTTCGCGGTACTCCTTGTCTCTTGCCAGATGAGCCCCGGGCCGATACCCGAGGATCGGCTGGTCCTGAAAGGCGAAGAACTCTTTTTCAGGGAAACCTTCGCCGGGAACGGCCGTACCTGCGGCGCTTGCCACCGCGCCGAAGAAAACTTCGCGATTTCGCCCGAATTCATCGCGACCCTGCCGGCCGCCGACGGGCTTTTCGTGGCCGAGACCCATCCGGATCTGGGACAGAATTTCGAAAACCCGGAGTTGATGCGGAAGTTCGCGTTGATACTCGAAAACCAGGACGGTTTCGACGAGCTGCCGAACCGGTTCAACATGCGCGGCGTGCCGCATACGCTCGCGCTGCGCACTTCGATTGCGAGCCGGCTGGGACCGCAGATGGGCTGGAGCGGCGATGGTGCGCCGGGTGACGGCAGCCTGCGTTCTTTCGCGGTCGGCGCCGTCATTCAGCACTTTTCGAAGACGCTCAATCGAGTTGCCGGCGTCGATTTCCGGCTGCCGACCGACGAGGAATTGAATGCCCTGGAGGCGTTTCAGTTATCGCTCGGGCGACAGCAGGATCTCAGCCTGCCGTTGCCGCTGAAGGGCGACATCGAGCGCCGCGGCCAGGAGATCTTTCTCGATCGCGCGCTCGGCAAATGCAACGCCTGCCACTTCAATGCCGGCGCCAATGCCGACCCGGCGATTTTCGGCCCGGGCGCCGGAAATCTGCGATTCAACACCGGCGTCGAGGCATTACCGGACCAACCGGCCGATCTGACGACCGAGAAGAATCCTGCCGACGATGGATTCGGCAATCCCGGCAACGGCGAATTCAACACGCCGCCCCTGGTCGAGTCCGCCGACACGGGGCCGTTCTTCCACAACAATGCGATCGAGACAATCGAAGGAGCGGTGGCTTTCTACAACGGCGACGCGTTCACCCGATCGCCGGCCGGCCAATTGCTGGTCGGCGCCACCGGCAGCGCGATCAATCTGGATGCCACGCAGGTGGTCGCCGTCGCGGCGTTCCTGCGCGTCATCAATGCGCTCGAGAATCTGCGGGCGGCCGCGGCGCTGTTGGAGACCGCATCCGCCTACGCCAACGGGCACGCGCGGCAGCGCGTGCTGATCGATCGCGCCGGCTTCGAACTTCAGGATGCGATCGGGGTCATCCGGGGCGGCGGATTGAATCCGGCGGCCGTCGGCGAACTGCGCGCGGCGCTCGCCGCGGCGCAGAAGGCCCGCAGGCGTTTCGGCCGCATGCGTCAACTGGACGCGGCGATGGCCGCGATCGCGGCCGCCCGCGGCCAACTGGAGAACTGAGATGCGAAATACGCTGAAAATCCTGATCCTGCTGGCAGGCATCGCAGTCGCGGCGTCCGCAGCTGCGCATCAGGAGACCGAGCTTTACATTCCGATCGGCAAGTCGCCGGGGATCTCGCACGTCAAGTCGCAGATCGGACGCATCCAGTCGCTGTCCGCCTCCGGCGACGGCGTGACCCTCCTGGTCCAGGACCGTGCGGTGTACGTCGCATTCGACACGACGACGAAGATCTACCTGCAGTACGCGGCTCCCGGCCAGCGCAACCGGCTCGGGACCTACGCGGACTGCCAGGCGGACCGCACTGCGGAAATCCATGTGGGCGACGACGGCAAGCTGCGCTGGATCAAGGTCGAGATGCCGTAGTTTCTGCCCGAGCGCGGCTCGTACGAGCAATGCGTCGACTTCGGACCGCGGCAGGGCGACGGCGCGCGTTGTGTCCTGCCGTCGATGTAGCGGATCATGGTGCGGGTCCCGACAGCCGGGAGCGTGCCTGATGGAACTGCTTGCGCAGCACCGCGTTGTCTGGCGCCGCGCGGCCCTGCTCGCCGTATTGTGCCTTGGATTCGCCGCGGTGGCGGCATCCGGAACATTGCACGCCGCCTTGCTCGACGTTCTGGCGGCCAGCCGGGACCTCATCGTCAGGTTTCCCGTGCAGGGTGCGCTGCTTTTTGTCCTGCTCGCCGCGATCTCCGCCATGTTCGCATTTGTCTCGATAGCGATCCTCGTGCCCGTGGCGGTGTTCGTGTGGGGCGAGCCGCTCAGCATGCTGTTGCTGTGGGTAGGCTGGATTCTTGGCGGCGTGACCGCGTACGGCATTGCGCGGTTTCTTGGCCGGCGGGTGGTGCATTGGCTGACGGCGGTCACGGCGTTGAATCGCCTCGAGCACCGCATCCGGCCGGATACGCCGTTCAGCCTGATACTGATCTTCCAGCTCGGATTGCCTTCCGAGATTCCCGGCTACGTGCTGGGCCTGGTCCGGTATCCGTTCGGCAGCTACCTGCTGGCCCTGGCGCTCGTCGAACTGCCTTACACGATCGCCACGATCTACCTGGGCGCCGGCGTGGTCGGCGCGAACAGCGGCTTGGTGCTCGCCATCGGCCTGTCGGCCGTGGCCTTGAGCGTCGGCGCTTTCTACCTGCTGCGCAAACGCATGCGCGCGGCCGAACGGGTGGCCGCTGCGGACACCGACCGCTCCGGCTGACCCCCTTGGTGCGCTACCGCACCGACCAATCCCGCCCGATTTTCTACAGTTGTTTCGCCGGGCTGGTTGCAGCCCATGGTCGATCGGCGAACGGCCCATGGGATCCAAATGAACACGGTTTTGACTGGCGCTCCCAAGCGGAGTCTTCCAGCGCCTGGTGCCCCGGTCACCGCGCAGGCCGGATTCGCGAGACGATCGGCGGTTCCAGCGGGTGGCAGGTACCGCCTGGTGCTGAAAGCCTGCGGTGAAATCAGCGATCGGTGGCACTGGGCCGCCAAGCGCAGTTTTTGGTAAGGAACGGCAAAAGGACGAATGACATGTTGTGGACCATTGCAGTGATTCTGGGTGTTCTCTGGCTGCTGGGCCTGGTCACCTCGTACACGATGGGAGGACTCATTCATATCCTCCTCGTCGTCGCGGTCATCATGATTGCGGTCAACCTCATCCAGGGCAGACGCGCCTAGCGAGCGCGGAACCGCCAGTCACATCTGGCGAAAGTGGTGCAGATAGCTGCGGCTGACCGGCAGCACCTCGTCGCGCCCCTTGAGGTGAATGTCGGCGGTCTCGTTCGAACCGCGCGTGACGTGGCTGATCGCGCGCAGGTTCACGACCACCGAGCGGTGCACCTGCACAAACTGCGCGGCGTCGAGTTGCGCCGACAGTTCCTTCAGCGGCGTGCGGATCAGCGCCTCGCCCGCCACGCCGCCGTCGCCACGCCAGGCGATCCGCGTGTACTTCTCGTCCGAGCGCAGGTAGTCGATCTCGTCCACGGGGATCATCCGGGTCGTCTGCCCGACCGACGCGCGCAGGAAGCGCAGGGCCTCCTTGCCTGCCTTCTTTTGCAGATGCAGTGCCAGCTGGTCCAGCAATGCCTCGACTTCGGGCAGCGGCTTTGCAGCACGCAGCCGTTCCTTCAGGCGCCCGACCGTATCGGCGAGGCGTTCCGGCTCCACCGGCTTCACGAGGTAGTCGAGCGCGCCCTGCTCGAAGGCCTGCACCGCGTACTTGTCGAAGGCCGTGACGAACACGAGCTGCGCACGGCGGCCGATGCGGCGCGCCGCTTCGACGCCGGAAAGGCCGGGCATGTGCACGTCGAGGAAGCAGATGTTGGGCTGCCGGGCCTCGAACTGCTCGACGGCCTCACGCCCGTTGCGCGCCTGGGCGACGATCTCGAGCTCCGGCCAGGCCTGCGCCAGCAGGCGCGCCAGCGACTTGCGCAGCAGCGGCTCGTCGTCGGCAATCAGTGCGGTCGGGCGATGGCTCGTCATGCGGTCACCGGCTGGGCCGGGAAGTCCACCTCAGCGCGCGCGCCGCGTGGCTCCTGCGTGACGAGACGAAGATGCGCGTCGCCGCCGAAGGTCAGCTCGAGGCGTTCACGCAAGGTCGTGAGGCCGGTACCGAGCCCCGCGCCGGAATTCCGCAGGCCGACACCGGTGTCGATGACCTGTGCGCGACAGCGCCCGTCCTGCACGCGCACGCGCACTTCGATCCGGCCGCCTTCTTCGCCCGGGTCGATGCCGTGCCGCACGGCGTTCTCGACCAGCGTCAGCAGCGTCATCGGCGGGCAGCGCAACGCGTGCGCCGCCTCGTCGGCGCGAATGGCGAACTGCAGCCGGTCGGGCATGCGCATGTGCATCAGTTCGAGGTAGGCGCGCACCAGCTGCAATTCCTGGCCCATCGTGGTCGCCGGATCCTGCAAGCGGGGCACCGCGGCGCGCAGGTAGGCGATCAGGCTGTTGAGGACCGCGGACGCCTGCGGTGACCCGGAATCCACCAGTTCGCGCACATTCGCGAGCGTATTGAACAGGAAGTGCGGCTGTACCTGCGCCTGCAGCAGGCGCAGCCGGGCATCCAGCGCCTGTCGTTCCAGTTCGCTGCGTGCGCGTTCGAAGGCGACAGCCTGGCTTTGCACGATGCTGTCCCGCTGGCGCAGCAGCGCCGACATCGCGACCCATGGCGCCAGCAGGATGCCGGTGCCGGTCAGCAGCCCATAGCCGCCCATGCGCGACTCGTCCTGATAGAACGGCGGCTGATCGGGGGCGGTACTCACCACGTAGATGGCCATGACGATGAACGGCACCGAGACCGCGACGCCAATCACCTGTAAGACCCAGCGCGCGAGCCAGCGCGGCGGATTCGCCGGCCATCGTTCGAAGAGCCCGAAGACCAGCATGAGCGTCAGGCCGATCAGGATCGTGCGGGTCAGCAGGCTGGCATTGGACGATTCCCAGGCGGGCGTCAGGATCAGGCCCCACAGGATCGATGCCGCGAGCGTGTATCGCACGCGTTTCCAGGCCCACAGGCGCGCGAGACTCTCCTGGATGCGGGAAATGGCGGCCGAAAACATGGCGTGCCGATACTACCAAGCTTCATTGATGCCAGATGCCGAAAGCGCCGCGCAAAGGCCTTCCATGCCGATCGCCGCCGCCGTTCATCCGCGCTAATCGTTATCCAGCCGCGGCTGGCGTCTGTCCGTCGCATGAGGCTTCGCGGTGCAAAGTCGTTCGGCGACAGTGGCGTGCATGGCCGCTGATCCCATCATCACCTTCATCCACATCGGCGCGGGAACCGTCGCGTTGCTTTCCGGCGCGGCGGCATTGATTGCTCGCAAGGGATCCCGCCCGCACCGGCAGGCCGGAAATGCCTTCTTCGTTTCCATGCTGGTGATGTCCGCACTGGGCGCTTACCTCGCATGGATCAAGCCGGACATGGGCACGGCGATCATGGGCCTGCTGACTTTCTACGTCGTGACGACGGCCTGGATGACCGTCATCCGCAAGGAAGGGCAGTCCGGCCGGTTCGAAATCGTGACGATGTTCGTTGGGCTCGCGATAGCCGCCGCCGCGCTCGCGTCCGGCCTCGAGGCGGCGAGCAACGTGCGGGGCGTCAAGCATGGATACCCCGCCGGCTTCTACTTCGTCGTCTCAGGCGTCGCGGCGCTGCTGGCGCTGGGGGACCTGCGGGTCTTCATTCGTCGCGGCATCGCCGGCGTACAGCGCCTGAGACGGCATCTCTGGCGCATGTGCTTTGCGCTGTTCATCGCCGCGGGTTCGCTGTTCCTGGGTCAGCCGATGGTCTTTCCGGAGCCGGTCCGCGGGACGGCGGTCCTGTTTGCGCCGGTGCTGCTGGTGATCGGAACGATGGTCTTCTGGCTGATTCGCGTGCGAAGGAGAGCGTAATGGAAACGGCCAAGGGTGCCGGCCGCGTGGTCGGCCTGATGCTGCTGGTCCAGATAGTCGTGGCGTTCCTGGTGAACCAGTTCCTGCTGGGCCCGGTGTTCGCTCCGCCGGGCTTCCTGGTCAATGCGGCGGCCGATCCGATGCAGATCCGCCTGGCCGTGCTGATCGGGCTCGGAACCGGCGCGCTGACGGCCGCCATTGCGATCGCGGCGCTGCCGGTCTTCCGGCAGCACAGTCGCACGATGACGCTCTGGTTCCTGGTGCTGGCCGTCGTCAACTTCGCGCTGACTGTGGTCGAGAACACGGCTGTCATGTCGCTGCTGTCCCTGAGCCAGGCCTATGCCAAGGCACCTGCCGCGGATGCCGCCCTGTTCGACGCGCTGCGTGTGGTGGTCGGCTCGGCGCGGAACTGGGCGCATTACATCAACCTGACCGTCAGCGGTGGCATGCTGCTCGTGATGTACGGCGTGCTGTGCCGGTTCGCGCTGGTGCCGCGTGCGTTGGCCGCATTCGGGCTGGGTGCGGTGCTGCTGCAGCTCGCCGCCGTGACCATGCCGCTGTTCGGGCAACGGGTCGTGTTCCTGTTGCTGCTGCCGCTGGCATTGAGTCATTTGACTCTGGCGGTATGGCTGATGGTAAAAGGTTTCGCGGAGCGCCCGGCGACCGCTTCGCAAGGAGTAATGCCATGAATTCAACCAGGCCGCCGCGGCGACCGTTGTGGAAGAGGACGTGGATGCGCGTCGTGCTGGTCGTCCTCGCGGGCGGCGCCTCCGCACTCTGGTTCACCCGTCCCGAGCCGCCACCGCCGCCGCTGGCCAGTGGAGTGCCCATGAAGGCGATTGTCTATCACGATTACGGCCCGCCGGACGTGCTGCGCCTGGAAGTGGTCGACAAGCCGCTGCCTCGCGAAGATCAGGTGCTGATCCGGATCCGCGCGGCCGCCGCCAATCCGCTCGACTGGCACTACATCAGGGGCACTCCTTACGTGATGCGCATGGAGAGCGGGTTCGGTCAGCCGAAGGACCCGGGCGTCGGTGCCGACATGGCGGGTGTCGTGGTCGCGACCGGCAGCAACGTCACGCAGTTCAAGCCGGGCGACGAGGTATTCGGCACGGTCAACGGCGCGTTCGCCGAGTACGCGCTGACGACCGAGCGCCGGATCGCGCCGAAGCCGGCGAGCCTGACATTCGAACAGGCGGCCGGCGTGCCGGTGGCCGCGTTGACGGCGCTGCAGGGGCTGCGCGACAAGGGGCGGATCCAGCCGGGCCAGAAAGTGCTGATCAACGGCTCGTCCGGCGGCGTCGGCACCTTTGCCGTGCAGATCGCGAAGTCGCTCGGTGCGGAGGTGACGGGCATCTGCAGCACGAGAAACCTGGAGCTCGTCCGGTCGCTCGGCGCCGATCATGTCATTGATTACACGCAGGAGGATTTCGCCGAGAGCGGGCAGCAGTACGATCTGATCGTCGACAACGTCGGCAATCGGTCCCTGTCGGATTACCGTCGCGTCCTCAAGTCCAAGGGCACCTACGTGCTGATCGGCGGCGGCGGACCGGATAACGGCAAGTGGCTCGGGCCGCTGGCGACGATGCTGAAGGTGCTGGTGGTCTCGCCGTTCGTGAGCCAGGACCTGACCACGCTGATGGCGTCCATTCGGCAGGACGACCTGCGCCTCCTGGGAGAGCTGATCGAATCGAACCAGGTGAGGCCTGTCATCGACAGGACATACCCGTTGAGCGAGGCCGCTGAGGCGATCCGATACTTGGAGACGGGCCGGGCGCGAGGCAAGGTGATCATCACGATGGAGAATGGCGCCGCCTACTGACAATGTGTTTTCATCGCGCATGAGCCGGGCATTCGTCAAGGAGTCGGATGGGACGGAAGGGCAGGAGCTGCCGGAGCTTCTGGTCAGCCCGCACCGCAACCTCGTGACGCCAAACGGCCTGCGCCAGATCGCGGCGGCAATCGAACGATTGCAGGCGGCCCTGTCCGAAGCGCGCGCGGCGGAAGATCGCGCAGGCTTCGCACGGATCCAGCGCGACTTGCGTTACTGGACCGGGCGGCAGCGCACGGCCGGGGTCATCGCGCCTTCAGCCGCGACCGGCACGGTACGGTTCGGCTCGACCGTCGCACTGCGGAAGCAGGACGGGAAGCGGGTCGAATACGAGATCGTCGGGGAGGACGAAGCGGATCCGGCCCACGGCAAGATCTCGTATGTCGCGCCGATTGCGCGATTCCTGATCGGCGCCGCCGTCGGCGACGCCGTGACGCTCGCCGACGGGGAAGCCGAGATTCTCGGAATCCGCTAGCAGCCGGGAGACAAGATGCGGCAGTCGATCGCGCACGTCGCGCTGGTGGTACGAGATTATGACGAGGCCATTTCGTTCTTCACGCAGAAGCTGAACTTCGTGGTGGTCGAAGACCTCTACCAGCCCGCGCAGGACAAACGGTGGGTGGTCGTCGCTCCTCCCGGGTCCGTCGGCACGACTTTGTTGCTTGCCCGCGCGTCGAAACCGGAGCAGCAGCCGTTCGTCGGCAACCAGACCGGCGGGCGGGTGTTCCTGTTCCTCTCAACGGACGACTTCTGGCGCGATTACCACCAGATGGCCGATCGCGGCATTCGATTCGTGCGGCCACCGAGCGAGCAGTCCTACGGCATCGTCGCGGTGTTCGAAGACCTGTACGGTAATCTCTGGGACCTCGTCCAGTTCGCCGGGAAATAGGCGCGCTGCGGTCCGGCTGCGCGTGTTACGCGCGCCGCCTGGCTGCCGGCGCCACCGCGCTTTCCCTGAGCCGGGTGCCGACCCGCACGATCGTGTCGATCACGGGCACCAGCTCCCGCCCGAGCTCCGACAGCGAGTACTCGACGGAAGGCGGCGAGGTCGGCACCACTTTCCGGATCACCACGCCTTTGTCGGCGAGCTCGCGCAGCCGCGTCGTCAGCATCTTCGGCGAGATCCCCGGGATATCCCGGGCGAGTTCGCCGAACCGCCGGGGTTCGCCGCTCAGTTTCCAGATCAGGCTCGGCGTCCACGCCCCGCCCAGCACGGCCATGCAGGCCGCCATCGGGCAGCCGGGCGGCGGCGGAAGCGCCTTGCTTTTGCGCAGTTTCAATGCCATCGAGGGGCTCCGGGCGGTTACCGGGAGGATAGTGGATTTTGCTGCTTACTGGAAGCTATGTACTATACAAAAGTAACTATATTCGTTAGTTTGAAAGCCCTTCAACTGAAACCGGAGACCTGGCATGAAGCTGTTCTATTCCCCCGGCGCCTGCTCCCTGTCGCCGCACATCGTGGCACGCGAGGCCGGCATCGACCTGAAGCTGCAGAAAGTCGACACCAAGACCAAGACCGTGGCAGTCGCGGGCGATTACTGGAGCGTGAATCCGAAGGGCTACGTGCCGGCGCTCGAGCTCGACAACGGCGAGATCCTGACCGAGGGTCCGGCGATCGTGCAGTACCTGGCCGACCTCAAGCCCGAATCGAACCTCGCGCCGAAGAATGGAACGTGGGGCCGCGTGCGTCTCCAGGAGATGCTCAACTACATTACCTCCGAGATCCACAAGACCTACAGCCCGCTGTTCAATCCCAAGGTGACGAGCGAGGTCCGGCAGGAACGGATCGAGTATCTGCGCAAGCGCTATGCGCTGATCGACAAGCAGCTCGCGGATCGCCAGTACCTGTTCGGCGATCAATTCACCGTCGCCGACGCCTACCTGTTCGTCGTGACGAACTGGGCGAAAGGAGTCAGCGTGGACCTGTCCGGGTTCAAGAACCTCCTGGCCTTCCAGAAGCGCGTTGCGGCAAGGCCTGCGGTGCAGGCCGCGATGGCGGTCGAAGGACTGCTGAAGTCGGAAAGGGCCGCGTAACGCGGAGACTCGAGGCGCCAAAAAGGACGGGGCCGCATGGCCCCGTACTTCTGTCCGCGGTCGTCTGGTCAGGAGAGCAGCTTGCCCATCGTCTTGATCAGGAGATCGACCTCGTCTTTTGACGTGTAGTGCACGAACGACACGCGCACGGCGCCGTCGTCCGGGTCGATCGCCAACGCCTTCAGCAGGCGATAGGCGTAGAAGTTTCCGACGCCGACGCCCAGCTTCGCCTCCGCCAGGCTTTCTGCCAGCTCTGCCGGGTCGTAGCCCTCGACCGTGAACGCCACGGTCGGCGCGCGCTCGAGTGCACGGACCCTGCCGATCAGGCGGACTTTCGGATGGCCCGAAAGAAAGTCGAGCAGGGGCTGCAGCAGCGCGGTCTCGTGATCGCGGAACAGTCTCCTGATCAGCGCTGCCTGGTCCTGCGCCGGCCTGGCGCCCGACCCGTGCCGGTCCGCGATGGAATGCAGGTAATCGATCACGCCGTTGACGGCGGCGATCTGCGCGTGGTCCGGCCCAGCGGGCGTGAACCGCTTGGCCGGGTGGTCCGCGTTGAAGAAATGGCCCTGGTTCGGCAACTGGGCATTGAGCTCGCGGCGCATGAACATCGCGCCGAGATGCGGGCCGTAGACCTTGTACAGGGAGAAGAAATAGAGATCCGCGCCCAGCGCCGCGACGTCCGGCAGGCCGTGCGGGGAGAATGCCACGCCGTCGACGAACGCCAGTGCTCCCGCGCGATGGACGAGTTCCGTGATCTCCCGGACCGGATTGATGCTGCCGACGACGTTGGAACAATGCGTAAAGGCGACCACGCGGGTGCGCGAGCTCAGGAGTGCCTCGAGATCCTTCGGATTCAGTTCCGCAGTATCCGGATCGACTTTCCATTCGCGTACCACGGCGCCGTCGCCGTGCAGGCGGCTCCAGGCGCCGATATTGGCCTCGTGGTCCTGGTTGGTGACGATCACCTCGTCGCCCGGCCGCAACTGCTGTCGCATGGCCTGCGCGATCACGTACGTGTTCTGTGACGACGACGGGCCGAAATGCAGCTCGTCGGTGCCCACGTTGAGCCAGGCCGCCATCCGTTCCTTCGCCGCATCCATCTGTTCACCGGCGAGTTTCGACGGCGCAAATGCGTAGTAGGGCTGCACCCTGGTCTGCCGGTAATAACGATGGAGCCATTCGATCGTCTGGCGGCAGGCGAAAGAGCCGCCGGCGTTCTCGAAATGCGCGAAGCCCGCGAGCGACGGCTCGGTGAAGGCGGGGAATTGCGAGCGGACGAAATCGAGGTCAAGTACGTTCATGTCGCTAGTGCCGGTGCGGGTAATGGGTGAATGCCGAGACGAGGTTCGAACTGCTCGACTCCTTCAACGCCGCGCACAGTTGAATGCTTTCGACGGCCTGCGCAAGGCGCCGCTCGTAACCCGGGATCAGGCCGGCATGCGAGCTGACGAATGCCTGCCATTCGCCGGCCCGCTCGTTCGAGCAGAATGCCCCGCCCAGTGCGGGGACGATGGCTGAACGGAACGTCTCCGGAAACATGCCGATGATCGCCTCGTCGTTCTGCCGCAGCCAGGCATAGGTCGCCTCCCGGGTCGCCGGGCGGCCCATCTGGCGGAACACGACGCCGACCATCTCGGTACCCTTGAAACTGTCCGCGAGGATGGCCGCCTGGAGCTTGCGCACCAGGGACGGATCCTCGACGCGCGCCAGTGCCCCGGCGGCAGCCAGCCGGAATGCCGCGTCATCCGACTCGACCGCCTGCTTCAGCAACAGGTCGAAGAACGGTTCGCCGATGTCCTGCACGCCGACGCTGAAGATCGTTTCCCATTCGCTCATCGGCGCGGCCGAGGGATCGGGGTCGCGATGGAGTCCGATCACGGCCGCTGCCTGGTCGGCGAGCGGCTTGCGCAGCGTCTGGTCTTTCGCGATCACGATCAGGAATCGTTGCAGGTTCTTGCGCAGCAGTTCGGTGCCGGAATCCGCTCCAGCGCCGATCTCTGCATATCGTGGCGCGACGATCCTGCGCAGCGCCGGCTCGACCGTGCGCAACGGCGCCTCGTCAAAGATCCCGGTAATGCCTTCCAGATACTGTGTCGCCGCGATGGTAACGTCCCACGCGCCGTGGTGCGCCAGCGCCGCGAGGCCCGAGACGTAGAGTTCTGCTGGAATGGCCCCGGCGCGGAAGGCCGCATCGAGGCTGTCGCCGAGCACCAGCGCTTCGGCCGCGCCGAGACCGGCCGCACCCGCGATCAGGCTCCGCCAGCCGGCTTCATCCAGCGTGAACCGGTAATAGCCGGCGCCATCGGCGTTCGGATGCACGACCGTGGGGCAGGACCTGGCCTCGAGCGGAACGGACTGCCGCTTTTCCGCCAGCAGGGCGCAGGTGGCCTTGCGCGTGCCGTCGGCGGCGTAAGCCGCGCAAAACGGAATCTTCCATTCGCTGTCGTCGGCCCGGATGGACGAGCCGAGCGGGGCATAGCGGGCCTGCCTGACGTCGAGGCGCGGATTCCCGCCGTCGCTGCAATCGAGGCTGACCGATACGAGCGGGACACCCGGCTGCCCGATGAACGCATGAAATGCGGAGCCGATTTCGGGCCGGCCGGAGCCTTCCGCAACCGACGCGATGAAATCCTCCGCGGTTGCCGTGCCGTGCCGGTTTCGTTGCAGGTGCAGCCGGATGCCGGCCTGGAACTGCTCCTCGCCGACATAGCGCTCGAGCATCGCGAGCATGCCGCCGCCCTTCTGGTAGGTGATGCCGTCGAAGGCGCCGGCGATCTGGTCGTTGTGGTTGACGGGTTCCCGAATCTGGCGCGCGGCGGCCAGCGAGTCGTTGGCCATCGCGCCGAGCGCGCCCTTCAGCGTGCTGCGGTCAAACTCGCCCTCGGGCCAATAGCGGTGCGACGCCTTGTGCATGATCCACGTCGCAAAGGATTCGTTGAGCCAGATGTCGTTCCACCATTCCGGCGTCACCAGGTTGCCAAACCACATGTGCGCCATTTCGTGGGCGTGGACCGCGGTGTAATCGCGGCGCTGGTCGACCGGCGCATCGTCGTCCATCAGCAGCAGATATTCGTCGTAGGTGATCGCCCCGACATTCTCCATGGCGCCGCCGAAGCCCTCAGGCACCGCGATCAGGTCGAGTTTCTCGTACGGATAGGGTGTGCCGAAATAGTCCTCCAGTACGGCGAGCAGGCCCGCGGTGTTCCGGAGCGCGTATTGCATCCGCTCGCCTTGCCCCTTTGCCGCAATGCCACGGAGTGCGAGTCCGTGCTGGCGCACCGGATTGGCCGGGATCATTCCGTAGTCGACGACGTCGTAGGGCCCCACGGCAAACGCGATCAGATAGGTCGGCAACGGTCGCGTCCGCGCGAAGACATGCCGGACCCGGCCTTCGCCGAGATCCTCGGCCGATACCTCGGGCGTGGTCGTCACCGCCACGTCCCCCTCGCGGGCGACGATCGCGAGCTCGAACGGAACCTTGAAGCCGGGCTCGTCGAATCCCGGAAACACCTGTCGGGCCGCGATCGGTTCGAACTGCGTCACGGCGTACGGCAATCCGCCGCTCTCGACCTTGTACAAGGCATTGGCGGCGGTATTGAACGGCGCGCGGTACGCCAAATGGAGCTTCGCGGGGCCGGCAGCGGCGGCGCGGGAGAGCGAGATCAATGCGACGCCGGAATCGTGCCACTCCTCGTAAGTGGCGTCGATGCGCTTCGCGTCCCTGTCGGTCAGGAAGACTTCGGAGACCTGCAGATTCCTGCCATGCAGCCAGATCGCGTCCCGCGCAGCGTTCAGCGTGACGTCGATGACCACGTTGCCGGAGAACGACTCCTTGGCGGGGTCGATGGCGAGTTCAATGCGGTACTGCGTCGGCACGACCGCGTTGCCGAGACGTGCGACGGGCGGTGCATCGGCATGCGCGGTGAGGAGCGTCAGTGACGTGGACGCGAGGACAGCCCGCCGAAAAAACGTTGCCGATGACATTCTCGGAGTTCCCCTGAATCGTTATGATGCCGCGTCGAACGGGAACTCTACGCTGCTCCACCGGACCAACAAAGTCTTCATGCGCAAATCAATTGTCCTGTTCCTGACCCTGGCCCTTGCCGATACCGCGGCTGCCGCCCGCGACCCGCATTCCTATGCGGAACCCGACCGTTTCCTGGTCCGGCACGTCGCGCTCGACCTCGCCGCTGATTTCGCCGCGCACCGGCTCGAAGGCGCGGCGGAACTGACGGTCGAACGCATCGACTCGGAGGCGACGGAACTGCATCTTGACACGCGCGACCTCGAGATCCGCTCGGTGCAGATGATCCAGGCATCCGGCCAGGCGCGTATCCTGCCGTTTACGCTCGATGCGCCCGATCCGGTCCTCGGCAGTCGTCTCACGATCGGTTTCACCTCCTGCTGTGCCGTGTCGGACGCGCTGCGGCTGCGCATCGAGTACCGCACCTCGGCCGAGGCGACCGCGCTGCAGTGGCTCGAACCCGCGCAGACTTCCGGGCCGCACCCTTATATGTACAGCCAGGGCCAGGCGATCCATGCGCGCAGCTGGATCCCGATACAGGATTCCCCGGCCGTGCGCCTGACCTACACGGCGCGCATCCGCACGCCGCCTGAGCTCACCGCGGTGATGAGCGCCGCACGGGTGGAAGACGCCGACCTCGCGCCGGGTGAATACCGCTTCGAGATGCACCAGCCGATCCCGGCGTACCTGATCGCGATCGCGGTCGGCGACCTGAAGTTCCGGAGCCTCGGCGAGCGCGTGGGCGTGTGGACCGAGCCCTCCCGCCTGGCAGCGGCCGCGAACGAGTTTGCCGACCTGCCGCGCATGCTCGAGGCCGGCGAGCGGATGGTCGGTCCCTATCGCTGGGACCGCTACGACTTGCTGATCATGCCGCACAGCTTTGCGTTCGGCGGCATGGAGAATCCGCGCCTGTCGTTCATCTCGCCGTCAGTCGTGGCCGGCGACCGCAGCCTCGTCGCCGTGATCGTGCACGAACTCGCGCATTCCTGGTCCGGCAACCTGGTCACGAGCGCCACCTGGAACGACTTCTGGCTCAACGAGGGGTTCACGACCTACCTGGAGCGCCGGCTATTCGAGACGCTATACGGCGAGCGCCGCGCGCGCATGGAAGACGCCATTGGCTACGAGTTCCTGGTGCAGGCGATCGAGGACGCGAAAGCCGCGGGCCTGCCGCAGGATTCCTCGCTGCTGCTCAACCTGGCGGGCCGTGATCCGGACGAGGGCACGTCGGACGTCGCCTACGAGAAGGGCCGCTGGTTCCTCGGATACCTCGAGGCGCGCTTCGGCCGGCCTGCATTCGATGCTTTCCTGCGCGAATACTTCGATTCCCACGCCTTCCAGAGCATGGACACGGCGGGCTTCCGGAGCTACCTGCTCACGCAGCTCGTGCGGCCGGGCGCGCCGGCAATCCCGGTGGCCGAGATCGACGAGTGGCTGTACGGCACCGGCATGCCGGCCACGACGCCGCCGATACCGGGCGGCGTTTTCGATGCGGTCGATCGTGCCGCCGCCGAATGGCGCGCGGGGCGCCTCGCAGTCGGTGATCTGCCCGTGCACGACTGGGTGCCGCAGGAATGGATGCGGTTCCTCGAGGGGCAGCCGGCGGACCTCAGCGACGCACGGCTGGTCGAATTGCGTTCGCATTTCAGGCTCGGCGCCGACGGCAATGCCGAGATCGCGCGCAGCTGGCTCGCGCTGGTCGTGCGGACGGCCTTCGAACCGGCCTACGCGGATCTCGAGCGCTACCTGCTGAGCACCGGGCGCCACAAGCTCGTGGTCGGCTTGTACCGCGATCTCGCGCGGACGGAAGCGGGGCTCGAACTGGGCCGGAAGATCTATGCCAGGGCGCGGCCCGGCTATCACGCAACGATCCGGGCGGCGGTCGAGCGGCTGCTGGGGCCCGACGCGATCCGGACCTCTTGACCCGACATGGGCAAGTTCCTTTCCGCCGCGCAACTCGCCCGGTTCCGGCAGGACGGCTTCGTCGTGCTGCCGGAATTCGTCGATGACGTGCGTTGCCTGGCGCTACGCGAGCGCGCGATGGAACTGGCGCGGCTGCACGTGCCGCCGCCGGAGCAGGCCACGATCTTCACGGCTGACGGCCGGGCGCTGCACGCGAGCGATGAATATTTCCTGGGCAGCGGCGAGGCGATCCGCTGCTTCTTCGAGAAGGACTCGTTTGACGCGTCGGGCCGGCTGCGGGCCGATGCGCACCTGTGCCTCAACAAACTCGGCCATGCCATGCACGACCTCGACCCGGTGTTTGGCTCGTTCAGCCGCACGGCGGAGCTCGCCGCGCTCGCGGGCGATATCGGGATGCAGGCGCCCCTGCTGCTCCAGTCGATGTACATCTTCAAGCAGCCGCGCATCGGCGGCGAAGTCGTCTGCCACACCGACCACAGCTACCTGTGGACCGAGCCGCAGAGCGTGGTTGGCTTCTGGTTCGCGATCGACGATGCGACGACGGAGAACGGCTGCATGTGGGCGCTGCCCGGCGGTCACCGCATTCCCGTGAAGTGCCGCTCGCGCCTGAATGCGTCACGCACGGCCACGGTGATGGATGTATTCGACCCGGAGCCGTATCCGTCCGGGGCGCTCGTGGCGCTCGTGGCGAAACGGGGCACGCTGGTCCTGCTCGACGGCGCGCTGCCGCATCGCTCCGGGCCGAATCTCAGCGACCGGCCGCGCCACGCGTACACGATCCATGCGATCGACGGCGTCACGGACTATCTGCCGGACAACTGGCTGCGGCGTCCCGCGCTGCCATTGCGCGGATTCGCCGCCGGTCAGGCCTGAATCCAGCAGCGCACGCCCGCATCGCGCAGGAATTCCCGGGCTTCGGCGCCACGCAGCAGCGCCATCGTCGTCAGCATCCCGGCCTCGGTGCAGGTGGGTGCACAGACGGTCACGGATCTCGGCGCATTCTCGACCGGCCACCCGGTGCGCGGATCGAGCACATGCGTGTAGCGCCTGCCTTGCTGCTCATTGAAGCGGTAAGTGTCGCCGCTGGTCGCCATCGCGCCGCTGCGCAGCTTGATCAGGGCCGCGGCGCCGCTTGCCGGATCGCGCGCCGATTCGACGCCGACGCGCCAGCTTCCGCCCGAACGTCGCGGCCGGCTGATCGCCAGGTCGCCGCCGAAGTTCACGAGGCAACTTCCGGCATACAGCTCGCGCGCCGACTCGGCGGCGAGATCCACCGCATATTCCTTGCCGATCCCGCCAAGATCGATCTGCATGCCGGGAAGCATCGTGAGCGACGGCCGCTGCCAGCGGACCTTCCGCCAGCCCACGAGTGGCAGCATCTCCGCGATTTCGCCCGGCGCCGGGATATGCGCACCGCCGTCGAATTTCCACACGCGACCCAGGACCCCGGAGGTAATGTCGAACAGGCCGTCGGACAGCTCGTGCAGGTTAGCCGCGAAGTCGAGCAGCTTCGCCGTCTCCTCGTCCACGGTGACCAGCCGGCCCGCGCTGGTATTGATCGCGTGAATGATGTTGTCTGCGCGGTAGCGGCTGAACTTCTGCTCGATGCGCCACGCGGTGCGGGCATTGGACTCGACGACCGCGCGCGCCGCCTGCTCGTCGTCGGTGTCGAGGAGAACTTCGCAGGGACCCGCCATGGCCCGAAAGCGGCCGACCCAGTGGTCGCCTTCGCGCGCCAGCCGGATCCCACCGGCCGCGGCCTCAGAACCGGAATCGATAGCTGAACTGGGCGATGACGGCATTCAGGTCGGCGCTGGTCTCGCGATTGAACTGGTTGCCGATCAACAGGCTGTCGGAGACATTGCCGCTCTGCTGGTAGTACTCGAGCCGGATGCCGAACTCGTTGCCTCCCGCGGT
>Ga0209640_10000537_pt1 | contig 29689 bp, 23 predicted proteins | sample RifCSP10_1_FD_184018 | JGI IMG/M metagenome (GOLD analysis project Ga0209640, IMG submission 184018) | Soil microbial communities from Rifle, Colorado - Rifle CSP2_sed 10_1 (SPAdes) (version 2) | ecosystem: Environmental > Terrestrial > Deep subsurface > Rock core/Sediment | place: Rifle... | reverse complement strand
ATCATCAATGCGATCTACAACGCCGTCGGCATCCGGTGCTACAATCTGCCCGCGGATAAAAAGTGGTTGAAGGCTGAGTTGGCGAAACAATCCCACACCGAATGAATGCACAACCCGACTGGCTGAATTGGGCGCGCAAAATGCAGGCCCTCGCGCAAACGGGCCTCACCTATGCGGAGAATGCCTACGACCGAGAGCGATATCGTGAATTACACGAATTGGCAATCGAAATATTCGCCGAACATAGCCGCGAATCCCCCGCGGTCATCGAGCAGTGGTTCGCTATTCAGCCCGGATACGCCACGCCGAAAGTGGATGTGCGCGGCGCGTGCTTTCGCGACGGCCAAATCCTGCTGGTGCGCGAGAAGTCGGATGGGCGATGGTGCCTGCCCGGCGGCTGGGCCGATGTGGGTGACATCCCATCGAAGGCGGCTGAACGTGAGGTGGGCGAGGAAGCAGGATTTGTCTGCGTGGCCCGTAAAGTGATCGGGGTATTTGACGCTAACCGAACGACCGATGGCCGGGCGCTTCCTGCGTTTCACGCTTTCAAGATTATTTTCCTGTGTGAGATCACGGGCGGTGCGCCTAAACCCGATCATGAGATTGTTGAAGTGAATTTCTTTAGTCGCGACGAGTTGCCGCCGCTCTCCGAGAACCGCACACCGGCGGCGGCGATTACAGAGTGCTTTGAGCACGCGGACAATCCGATGCGGCCCACGACATTTGACTGATCATTTGGATAAGACGCGGACCTGCTCGTGAGTTGTAGAGCAATTTCGCAAATTGCTCTACAGGAGAGATGAATGTTGTACGAACTTCGTATCTACGAAGCCATGCCGGGCAAACTGCCCGCCGTAAGCGCCCGGTTTGAAAATCACGCCCTGCGCTTTTTTGAAAAACATGGAATCAACGTCGTCGGATTTTGGACGACGGCCGTGGGGCCGTCGTCGAATGAGTTGACGTATCTGCTCGCCTTCGAGAATATGGCCGACCGCGAGAAACGGTGGGCGGCGTTTGCCACCGACCCCGATTGGCTGGCGACGAAGCGCGAAACAGAAAGGGATAGCCCCATCGTCGCTAACATCCGCAATCAATTTCTCGTCCCCACCAACTATTCGCCGCTCAAATAACGGAGCGAGAGACAATGACCGTCGCAGAACGGATTGACACGCGATTTTCTGAATTTGCCCGGGCTTACCCCACTTTCACATCGACCCGTGCCCTCGACAATCTCCGCGCGTCAGAATATGCGCGGCTCGACCGGCTGGGCCACGTTTATCTCGATTACACCGGCGGCGGGTTGTATGCCGAGTCGCAGATCCGCCAGCATGTGGAGCTGCTGAACAGCGCGGTCTTCGGTAATCCTCATTCGGCCAGCCCGACGTCCTCCGGGATGACGCGCCTCGTGGAACAGGCGCGGCAGGCGGTGCTGGCCTGGTTCAATGCGGGGCGTGATTACACCGCCGTCTTCACCCAGAACGCGACGGCGGCGCTGAAGCACGTCGGCGAGTCGTATCCGTTCGCCCGCGGCGGTTCGCTGCTGCTCACGGCCGACAACCACAATTCAGTCAACGGCATCCGCGAGTTTGCGTGCGCGGAGGGCGCGTCCGTCGCCTACGCGCCGCTGACGACGCCGGAGCTGCGCATCGACCGGGAGCGGCTGCGCGAGCTGCTGGCGCGCGCGGATCCGTCCGCGAAGAACCTCTTCGCGTACCCGGCACAGTCCAATTTTTCGGGCGTCACGCATCCGCTGGAACTGGTGGACGAGGCGCACGCCGCCGGATGGGACGTGCTGCTGGACGCTGCCGCGTACGTCCCGACGAAGCGCCTCGACCTCGGCGCCGTCAGGCCCGAGTTCGTGGCGATCTCGTTCTACAAGATGTTCGGGTATCCCACGGGAGTCGGATGCCTGCTGGTCCGCGATACGGCGCTCCGCACGCTGCGGCGCCCCTGGTTTGCCGGCGGCACCGTGAACTTTGCGACGGTGGAAGGGCGCCGCCACATCCTGGCGCCGGGAGAGGCCGGCTTCGAGGACGGCACGCTGAACTACCAGGCGATTCCCGCCGTCGAGATCGGGTTGCGCCACCTCGCGTCGATCGGAATGGAGACCATCGAAACGCGCGTCAGATGCCTCACCGGCTGGCTGCTGACGCAGCTGCTCGACCTCCGGCACACCAACGGACGCCACATGGTGCGCATCTACGGCCCGGTGACGTCCGCGGCGCGCGGCGGCACGGTGACGATGAATTTCTACGACCCCGAGGGGCACCTGATCGACTACCGGCGCGTCGAGGAGCTCGCCGGCAGGGAGCGGATCTCGCTGCGCACCGGCTGCTTCTGCAACCCGGGCGCCGGCGAAGCCGCGGAGGGACTCACCGAAGACGACATCGCCGCGGCGATGCGCGAGAGTCCGGACATGACGATGCCGCGGTTCCTGCAGTTCATTACGCATCGCGACGGCAAGAGTGCGGGCGCGATTCGCGTGTCGCTCGGGCTGGCGAGCAACTTCGCCGACGTGGATCGCTTCGTCCGGTTCGCTGCGAGTCTCCGCGATCAGACGCGATTGACGGTGGGCGAGGTCACGTTCGATATCGAGTCGTGTCGTGTGATGCGTGACGGTAGTTGAAAACCACGAAGGCCACGATGGTCACGAATAAGAACCCCGTGATTCGTGTTCGTCGTGTTCTTCGTGGTTCCGGCCTAGGGCGGGACGTACGTGCCGAAGGGCGGCTCAGACGAGGGCGGGACGACGCCTTTCAAGCGCATGTACGTGACGACGTTGCCGTAGTGCTCGAAGGCGTGGGCCGTGTGGAAGGCCAGCACGGTGAGCCGGGGCATCTGGATCGGGACGCGTGCTCCTTCGCCGCCGGCATCGAACGTCACAATCGGCGTGCCCGCGGCGTCTGTCATCGCGGCATACTGGCTATCGCAGTACGTAAACGATTCAGCGAGTACCCTTTGATGATCCCGTAATGAAGCCGCGCGCCGCCCGTGAGCGGATTCGCAGACTGAGCCTGCGACGGGCGGGCCACGACGATCCCGGCCATGACGAGCGCGGCAATCTGAAGAGAAAGGGGCACTCCGGAGGACCCCAGCCTACAATTACCACCCAACTACTTACAACTTACTTTCAACCTTCCACTTCTTACTCCTCACTTCATACATGGCTTCCATCGCCCCCTTCGGAACCTGGGCATCGCCGCTCTCCGCGGCCGCCGTCGCCGCGGGCGGATTGCGCCTGGGCGTGGTCGCGCTCGATGGCGACGACGTCTATTGGCTCGAAGGGCGGCCGGCGGAAGGCGGCCGCTATGCGCTGGTCAGAAGGACGCCGGACGGCACGATAGCGGACGTCACGCCACGCGACACGAACGTGCGCTCGCGAGTGCACGAATACGGCGGCGACGGGTACATCGTCACTGGCGGCGTCGTGTACTTTTCGAACTTTGCTGACCAGCGCATCTATCGCCTTGCGCCAGGGGAAGATGCGCAGCCCATGACGCCGCAGGGCGAGTCGTTCTATGCCGACTTCGCGCTGGATGCCCGACGAGAGCGGCTGATCGCCGTGCGCGAGGATCATTCCGAGCCGGGGCATGAGCCGGTGAATACGCTCGTGAGCATTCGCGTGGGTCCGGCTAAAGCCGGACACTACGAGTCCGGAGGCTACGACGCAGGACAAGTGATCGCATCGGGCTATGACTTCTACTCGACGCCACGGCTGAGTCCGGACGGCTCGACGCTCGCGTGGCTGTCGTGGCGACATCCGAACATGCCGTGGGACGGCACGGAGCTCTGGGTGGCCGACGTGACCTCCGCCGGAACGCTGGAGAACCACAAGCTGATAGCCGGCGGGCCGGGCGAATCGATCTATCAGCCAGGATGGTCGCCCGACGGAACCCTCTACTACGCCAGTGATCGGTCTGGATACTGGCGCCTCTATCGAACGACGAACGATCCGAACGTCGTGAACGATCCGAACGTTTCGAACGACCCGAACGACCCGAACGCCCGTGAGTTCGGAAGACCCCAGTGGGTATTTGGTACATCCACATGGGCATTTGCGGGGCCCTCGCGGATGGTCGTGTCGTACACGCGAAAGGGGACGTGGCATCTCGCGACCGTGGACGTCGCACGCGGCGCGCTGACCGACATCGCGCCGCAGGTCGTCCCGCACGACTGGATGACCGCCAATGCGACGCATGCGGTGCTGGTCGCGGGGTCCGCCACTCAGCCGGATGCGGTCGTCCGCATCAACCTGGCGTCCGGTGCTGTTGAGACGCTTCGCACGGCGTCGACCCTCACACTTGATGAGGGCTACATCTCGGTCGCGGAACCGGTCGAATTCCCGACGACGGGCGGCCAGACGGCGCACGCGTTCTACTACGCGCCGCGCAACAAGGATTTCACCGCGCCGGCCGGTGAGCGGCCTCCACTGGTCGTGATCAGCCATGGCGGGCCGACGTCCGCCGCGCGGGCGACGCTCGACCTGCAGATTCAGTACTGGACGAGCCGCGGGTTCGCGGTCGCCGACGTGAACTACGGCGGAAGCTCGGGCTACGGCCGCGCGTACCGCGAGCGGCTGAACGGGCAGTGGGGGATTGTCGACGTCGACGACGTGATCAACGCCGTGCGGTTCCTGGCGGCACGGGGAAAGGCGGACGAGGAGCGGGCGGTGATTCGCGGCGGCAGCGCCGGCGGCTACACGACGCTCGCCGCGCTGACCTTTCATCCCGACGCGTTCAAGGCGGGCGCGAGCTACTACGGCATCAGCGATCTCGAGGTCCTCGAGATCGACACGCACAAGTTCGAGTCGCGCTATTCACACAGCCTCATCGGCCCGTACCCGGCAGCGAAGGACGTGTATTACGCGCGTTCGCCGATTCATGCGATCGACAGGCTGGCGTGTCCGCTGATCCTGTTCCAGGGGCTTGAAGACAAGGTCGTGCCGCCGAACCAGTCGCAGATGATGGCCGACGCCGTGCGCGCGAAGGGGCTGCCGGTGGCCTACCTCGCGTTCGACGGGGAGCAGCACGGCTTCAGGAAGGCGGAGACGATCATCCGATCGCTTGAAGCCGAACTCTACTTCTATGGCGCCGTGTTCGGGTTTGCACCGGCGGATCGCATCCCCCCTGTGCACATAGACAACCTGCGGTAACATGCGCGCAGATCGAGGTCATATGCGAAAAGCGTCAACTTTCGTCCTCGTTGCGCTGGTTCTGGCCTTTACCGGGGTTGCCGCGCAGGAGCGCGTCGACCAGGACATGTTCTGGAAGTTCCGCCAGGAAGGCACCAACAACTCGAAGATCCTGCAGACCGTGCACATGCTGACGGACGTCTATGGTCCGAGGCTGACGGGCTCGCCGAACCTGAAGGCGGCAGGGGAGTGGGCGATCGAGCAGATGCACGCGTGGGGCCTGAAGCAGGGACGCCTCGAGCCCTGGGATTTCAATCGCGTGGGATGGAGCAACGAGCGTCTCACCGCGCATCTTGTCTCGCCGGTGAAGGACGCGCTCGTGGTGGAAGCGCTCGGCTGGACGCCCGCGACCAACGGCGTCGTGCGCGGACAGGCCGTGCAGATCACGCTGCCGCCGCGGGCGACGCGCGCGACGCTGACGGCCTATCTCGACTCCGTCAAAGCGACGGTCAAGGGGAAGATGGTGCTGATCGGCGTGCCGCAGCAGGTACTCGTCAGCTTCAATCCCGCGGCGTTGCGCCGTGACGATTCGGAGGTGCTGAACCAGTTGAATGCGGCGCCTCAGGGTGGACCCGCGCAGCAGGCACAGCAGCAGCCCGCGCAGCAGCAACCGCAGCAGCCGCGCGGCGACCAGCCGCTGAACAACAACCAGCTTCAGCAGCAGCTCAACCAGTTTCTCGTCGATAGCGGCGCGCTGGTGCGCGTCAACGATGCCGGACGCGACCACGGGCAGATCCGCGCGTTCAACAATCCCGCGTACGACGTGGCGAAGGCGCCGCCGACCGTCGTGATGCGCAACGAGGACTACGGCCGCATCTGGCGGCTCGTGGCCGACGGCCGCAGCGTCGAGCTCGAGTTCGACATCGTCAATCGCACGCATCCCGAGGGGCGTACGAGCTACAACGTGATTGCCGAGATCCCCGGCACCGACAAGGCCGACGAGGTGGTGATGCTCGGCGGACATCTCGACTCATGGCACGCGGGTACCGGCGCCACCGATAACGCGATCGGGTGCGCGGTCATGATGGAGGCGGCGCGAATCCTGGCCGCCACCGGCGCCCGGCCGCGCCGCACCGTGCGCGTGGCGCTCTGGAGCGGCGAAGAACAGGGGCTGCTCGGATCGCAGGCGTACGTGCGCGAGCACTTCGGCACCGCCGAGCAGCCGAAGCCGGAGTTCGCGAAGTTCGCCGGCTACTTCAACGTCGACAACGGCACAGGCCGCGTACGCGGCTGGACGGTCTTTGGTCCGCCCGCGGCGGGGACGATCCTTCGCGAGGCGGTGGCATCCCTCAAGGATCTCGGCGTCCTGGGCGCGACCACGACCCGCAGCCGGAACCGCGCGGGCACGGATCACACGTCGTTCAACGAGGCGGGGCTGCCGGGGATCGGCGCGATCCAGGATCCGATCGAGTACGGGTCGTACACGTGGCATACGAATCTCGATACGTACGAGCGGATCGTCGAAGACGACGTGAAGAAGTCCGCCATCGTGGTGGCGAGCGCGGTGTATCACCTGGCGACGCGCGACCAGCAGCTGCCGAGATTTACCGGTGACGACATGCCGCGCCGCCCGCGGCAACAACAGCCGCAGCAACAGCAACAGCAGCCGCCCGCCACTGGCGCGGCGCGCTGAAAAATGGGGTCGGAGGTCATTTTTAGAGGACAGTCGCGGCGATCAGAAAGACACTGTCCTCCCAAAATGACCTCCGACCCCAATTAAGGAGTGCCGATGGTGACGCTTGCGTCGTTGTGGCTTCCGATACTGGTGGCGGCCGTGCTCGTCTTCCTGGCGAGCTTCATCCTGCACATGGTGTTGCCGTTCCACCGCTCGGACTACCGTCCCGTGCCATCCGAGGATGCTGTGATGGACGCGCTGCGTCCCTTCAATATCGCGCCGGGCGATTACATGCTGCCGTCTCCGCGGCCGCCGCAGCACCATCGGGCGCCCGAGTTCGTCGCGAAGGTGAAGAAAGGGCCGGTGATGATGATGACGGTCATGAAGCCGGGCGACATGGCCATGGGTGGACGCCTCGCCGCCTGGTTCGTCTTCTGCATCGTCGTCGGCATTCTCTCGGCCTACGTCACGAGCCGCGCGCTGCCCGCCGGCGCGCCGTACCTCGCGGTGTTCCGGTTCGCGGGCACCGTGGCGTTCATCGGCTACTGCGTCGCGCAGTGGGAGAACACCATCTGGTACAGCCGGCCGTGGACGAGGACCGCGAAGGACACGATTGACGGGTTGATCTACGGCTTGCTCACCGGCGGCGCGTTTGGCTGGCTGTGGCCGTAGGAAATCCCAAATCCCAAATCCCAAAACCCAAATCCCAAATCCCAAATGCATTACCTGCTGTTTTACGACGTCGTGGATGATTACGTGACGCGGCGCGTGCCGCTGCGCGCGGCGCATATCGGGCACGCGCGCGACTCGATCGCGCGGGGCGAGCTGGTGCTCGCCGGGGCGTTTGCGAATCCGCCCGACGGGGCGATGTTCCTGTTTCGCGGGACGTCGCCCGAAATGGCCGAGCGTTTCGCGGAGCGGGACCCGTACGTGACGAACGGCCTGGTCAAGAAGTGGCGCGTGCGCGAGTGGACGACCGTCGTCGGGCGCGACGCCGAAGTTCAACTGCCCGACACGCTGTGATCGACTTCGATCGTCGGTGCGATCCCCGCTCCGCTCGTCGGTGAGACCTCTCTGACGCTTGTCGGTGCGATCACACTCGATCGTCGGTGCAAGCCGCGCTGTGCTTCTCGGTGCGATCTGACTTCGCTGTTGGTGCGAACCTCTTCGAGCGAATAGCTTCGGCCCTCGCGAGGTTGCATTCCCCGTCGGACGATGACATCGTCGTCAGGAGGGAGATCGATGTCTCGCAGAATAACGCTGGCGGCGTATCTGTCGGGCGAGGAAACCAATCGGCCGCAGGAGCTTGCCTATGGCGTCCTTCGCGAGCCTCCCGCACCGAGCTTCCATCATCAGGTTATCGTCGGCCGGATTCAGCACCGTCTGGATCGGCACGTGAGCCGTTACGCCGCCGGCGTCGTCGTTGCATCGCCGGTGGACGTCATCCTCGATCGCGAGAAACACCTCGTCGTGCAGCCCGATGTGGTGTTCGTCCGGGCAGAGCGCATTGATATCTGCCAGACGCGGATCTGGGGCCCCCCCGATCTGGTCGTGGAAGTGTTGTCTCTGGGCAACGCGCGCCACGACCGGACTGTCAAGGTCGCGTGGTATCAGAAGTACGGCGTGTGCGAGTGCTGGCTGGTCGATGTGATTGCCAAGACGGTCGAAGTCATCGACCTCGCGGCGCCGATGCGACCCTCGCGCACGTTCCGCGGTCGTCAGACGCTTCGCTCGGCAATGCTGCCTCGCCTGCGTCTGAGGCCCTCCGATGTTTTCGATGAACCGCGGAACCGATCGCGTTAAAGCCAGCCCCACAACCGAACAAGACCCATCGGCGTCTAACTCACGTCAACAGACTGCCTGGAGGTGAACGTGAGCAAAGTCGCCCGAATTGCTATCGCATTCGCCGTGATGGTCGCACCGGCAACCGCCAGTGCGCAGGGTGCGGCCGCCGAGCCCCTTCTTGAAACGACCAGGCTCGCGTACTTCAGCCCTCAGCGGACCTATGCACTCTCGGCCGCCGGACAAGCGGCCCAGGCGCGGCTTACGGCGCTGCAGACGGAGCGTGCCCGGGAAATCGAGGCTCGCACCAGGACCCTCGAGACGCAGCAGCAGCAATTGCAGCAGAGTTCAGCGCTGCTCACCGAAACCGCGCGAGGTCAGCGAGCGAAGGAACTCGAGAAGTTCGAGATCGACCTTCAGCGATTCATCCAGGATGCCCAGGCTGAAATCACGGGCTTTCAGCGCGACGTCGAGACGGAATTCCTGGCAAAGCTCCGTCCTGCGCTGGATCAGGTCGCGAAAGACCGGAGCCTGTGGCTTGTGTTCAATGAGGACGTCGGTGTCATTGCGTGGGGGAACCCCGCCTTCGACATCACCGGTGACGTTGTGAAGCGAATCGATCAGCCGTGAGGCGATGAGCCTTCGCACCGACCAGCGTCAGCGCGATCGCACCCCCGAGTATTCCAGCATCTGGGTCGTCAGATCCTGAGGGTAGGAAATCGTGACGTCCGTGATCTTCCCGTCTGCGCCCATCACGGGCGTCAGCTTCGGCATGACGAAGCCGGTGTAGGACGGGAGCTTCAGCGCGTCGACGCGCTTGACGATTTCGTCGCGCACGGCGCCATCGAAGTGGATGCCGTACGTATCGAACAGCTTCGCCGCCGCCGCGGCGTCCCCTTCCGACTTGATCCGCTGCACTTCGGCCAGCAGGCGCCCCACCCCTTCGCGGAATGCGGCCGGGTCGGCCATCACGAGGTAGTGCTTCCCGTCGCGCGTCCGCTCCTCGATCGACTTGGTGTTCGCCATCAGCCACCGGACGATCATCTGCCGGTTTCGCATGTGGTCTTCCTCGATCTGCGTCCCCTCGCGGACCCGGCGCAGCTGCGTCAGCGCGTTGCGCGTGTATGCCTCGTACTCGGCGCGGACGACATTGTCCTGGTCGGCCGCCGGGATGATGCCCAGCTCCACCAGTTTCGGGTCGGGCAGGAAATACAGCGCCACGAGATCGGCGCGCCCTTCCTCGAGCGCCGAGAAGTGCTCCTTGATCAGCTCCTGCGGCGAGCCCGTCTGTCCTTCCTTCTGGCGTCCCGATGCGTGGCCGAGCACTTCGTGCAGGTCGGTGGTCAGCTCGCCGCCGAGCGCCCCGAACTTCTCCGCGCGCTGCGATTCCTCCGGCGTCCACGCAAACTCGCCGCGCATCGATCCGGGCGTCGACTTGTCGTACGCCTCGTTCACGTTCGCCAGCGAGATCGATTTGCTCCCGTACTGCTCGCGAATCCGCTGGTCGTTGGGCAGGTTGATGCCGACCGGCGTCACGGGACCGGAGTCGCCCGTTTCGACGACGACGTCGATGGCGTTGGCGATGATGCCGGTGACGTTCGGTTTGCGGTACTGCGGGTTCCACGGCATCCGGTCCTCGAACCACTGGGCGTTGGTGGCCAGTGTGCGGATCCGGCTGGTCTTCTCGCGGTTGACGTAGAAGACGAGGCTCTCCCACGACCCCTTGATGCCGCGGGGATCCGTGTACACCTCGATGAAGCCGTTGATCGTGTCGACGGGTGAGTCCTTGTCCTGTACCCACGCGATGTCGTACTTCGCGCGGTCCGCGTCCTCACCCGTCCGGTACCACTGGATGAGCGCGCGCAGCGCGTTGGCCATCGGCTCGGAGGCAAACGGCACCGCGGCCTCGAGATGCTTCACGACGTTGGCGATCTGCGCCCCGTACCGCCCGTCGATCTTGTAGACCTCCTCGATAAGGCGTCCATCGCGCTTCACGAGCCGGGAGTTCAACCCGTACCTCTCAGTGAACCCTTTGAGGTCGGCCATGCTGACGCCTGAGTACAGGTTATTGGCGCTGGCGGTGAGGATGTCGCGGCCGGCGCCCGGCGTCTTGTTGGTGACGATCGGGTCGACGTTTGCGTCGAAGAACATCGGGCCGAGCCGGGTCAGCATGGCGTCGAGCGACTCGCCCTGCGGCGGCGTGAAGGTGGCGCCGTTGGCCGCGGCGGCTTTCACAGCGGCCGCGAACGCCTGCGGGGTGAGGTTGAGGACGAACTTGCGCGCGGTGAGGTTGTTGTAGTGACCGTTATTCAGCCAGAACAGTTTCGTGTAGCGCTGGATTTCGCGAAGAGACGCCGCATCGACCCCTTGCGGATGGGCAATGATGTGTTCGATGATGCCGCGCATTTCGAGCGCGTTGCGGTGCTTCTGGTCGATGAAGATGTCGCGGCCGGCGAGCGCGGCGTTGTACAGGTGATAGACGAGCGTTTTCTCGGGCAACGGCAGCAACGAGAATCCGTCGGCGTACAGCTGGACGACGGCGGCGTCATCGACCTGTTCGAGGAGATACGGGCGCTCGGTCGTCGCGGCGGGGGCGGCCCCGGGCGCGCCGTTGCCTTCTTCGCCGTTTCCGCTTCTATTACCGCCGCTCGAGCAGCCGGCCGCGAGGAGCGCGGCGGCCATCAGCATCAGAGATGGTTTGAATTGCATCTGATGACCATATCAAAGGTCGGGCGTCGCGAAACCGCTGTGCTAGCATCCGGCTGCAGATAAGGAGGGACGAATGCCCGCGGTGTCGCTTCTGGCCACGATCGTCGCGACCGTCCTGGGAGTCCTCCTGGGCGCCCTTTGGTACGGACCGCTCTTCGGCGCGCGATGGACCGCCCTGATCGGGATGCCGCGCGAACAAGCCGAGCGCCTCAATCCCGTTGCCAACTACACCGCCGCGTTCGTGCTCGGGTTTATCGCCTCCTACGTCTTCGGGATGTACCTGGGCCCGGATCCCGGACGGTCCTTCGCCATCGTCTGCGGGGCGGCTGTGGGGCTGTTCTTTGTGGCGACGTCGCTCGCGACGAATTACCTGTTCGAGGGGCGCCCGGCGGCCCTCATCGCCATCAACGGCGGCTATCATGCGGTAAGGTTCACGCTGATTGGGGTGGCGTTTGCATTTCTTGGGTGATTTCAACGACGGAGGCCTGAAGGCCTCCGGCTACCGACACCGTGCGTAAACTCCAGGCCTGGGCCGCCGCCGGCGCGCTGCTCGTGTCGGCGGGGGCGGCGTACGCGCAGTTCGACTTCGGCTTCCGCGGCGACAGCAACATGGGGCCGCGCTTTCCGCCCGCGCTGCGCAAGGACCGCGCGTTCTCGTTCTGCCGCATCCTCTACACGAGCGTCCGCCGCGAGCCGTCGGGCGGCGGGTGGCGCACCGACTATCCGTACGGCGAGATCAACCTGATGATCCGCCTGTCGGAGCTCACGAAGACGCCCGTCCCCTTCGAGGGCGAGCGCCGGCCCACGCACTACGTCGTCAGGCTCACCGATGACGCGCTCTTCGAGTGCCCGCTGACGATGGCCTCGGACGTCGGGACGATCGGCCTGAGCGCAGCGGAAGCTGACAAGCTGCGCCTCTACCTCCTCAAGGGCGGCTTCCTCTGGGTGGACGACTTCTGGGGCACGGCCGCCTGGCAGCAGTGGACGCGCGAGCTTGCGAAGGCCCTGCCGCCGTCGGAATACCCGATCGAAGACGTGCCGATGAGCGATCCGATCTTCAGCTCGCAGTTCGTGGTGACCCAGGTGCCGCAGATCACGAACATCGGGTTCTGGCGGCGCTCCCGCGGCCGCGAGACCTCTGAGCGGGGTGACGAGACCCGTGACGTGCACTTCCGGGTCATCCGGGACACGCACGGGCGGATCATGGTCGTCATGACGCACAACACGGACGTCGCGGACTCGTGGGAGCGCGAGGGGGAGGACCCTGCCTTCTTCTACCAGTTCTCGCCCAACGGCTACGCGCTCGGGATCGACGTGCTCCTCTACGCAATGACGCATTGACCACACCAGGCCCGCCCGCCCCCGGCGTCCACGCGCGCCGTGTGATTTTCATCGACCTCGCCCGCGCGCTGGCGGTGGTCCTGATGGTTTCGGGCCATACCTCCAGCGCGCTGCTCGCCGGCAGCTACCGCCAGGGCGACTGGATTCGCATCTGGGAGTTTCAGCGCGGCCTGACCTCGGCGCTCTTCCTGCTGCTTTCCGGCTTTGCGTTCAGCGTCGCCACCTCGCGCCACTGGACGTCGCACATCCGGCCGTCATTTGCGCTGATGAAGCGCCTACGCCGCTTCGGGCTGTTCGTCCTGCTCGGCTACGCGCTCCACTTTCCCGTCCGGCGCTTCGCGCAGCTCGCGGACGCGACGGATCAGCAGTGGCGCGCGTTCCTGTCGGTGGACGTGCTGCAGCTGATCGGCGTGACGTTCATTGCCGTGCAGCTGCTCGTCCTCATCGTGCAGTCGCGGCGCGTGTTCATGGTGGTCGCGTTCGCGCTCGCCGCTGTCCTGATTGGCGCCGCGCCGGCGATGTGGCGAATCGACTGGACGGAGAGACTTCCGCTGGCCGTCGCCGCGTACCTGTCGCCGGGCACCGGGTCGCAGTTTCCGGTCTTTCCGTGGGCCGGCTTCGTGTTGATCGGGGCAGGGGTGGGGAAAATCTATGCCCGATGGGGCGCGGCGCACCTGGGCGCGTTCGCCAACTGGGGGATGCTGCTGCCCGGCGTCGTGATCACCTTCGTCGCGTACAACATGGACAGCAATCCGGCGCCTCCCTCCGGCGTGGACGACTGGAGCTGGGTGCCGGGACAGATTCTGCTGCGCACCGGCGTCTGCCTCGTGATCCTGGGCCTCGTGGCGCACGCCAGCCGCCGCATCGGCCAGCTGCCCCACGTCTTCGGCGCGGTGGCGCAGGAATCGCTGCTCGTCTACTTCGTCCACCTGTGCATCGTCTACGGGTCGGCCTGGAACAGCGGGCTCTATCAGTTCTACGGCCAGGCGCTCGGCCCGGGCGGGACCGTCCTTGCCGTGATCGCGGTCGTCTTACCAATGATCGCGCTCGCCTGGCAGTGGAACGGGCTCAAACACCACCGCCCGCGGCTGGCCCGGGTCGTCGCGATCGCCATCGGCGTCGGCCTGGCCGGCTGGTTGATTTAGGGGTTTTCCCCGCGGAGCGTTGAAAGTACGATACGACGCAGAAGGGCCGGGGTGCATGTATGATCGGCCCTCACCGCCGCCTGCTTAGGTACGTAGTGTCCGCCTTCAGGCGGACCGGAGACACAGGTGTTCGACGCCATTTTTCAGGCACTCTTCAGCTACCGGCCGATCGTCTTCCAGCAGGGGGAGTTCCGCTTCGACATCAGCACCGGCTCGCTGGTGGCGGCGGCGCTGGCGGGCGCGGTCATGGTGGCCGCGGCCGTCACCTACCGGGGTGTCCGCGGCAAGGGACGGCTGCGCGATCGCATCGTCCTGACCGTCCTGCGCATGGCGGCGCTGGCGCTGGTCCTCTTCTGCCTCTTCCGGCCGACGCTCATCGTCCGCGCCGCGGTGCCGCAGCAGAACGTCGTCGCGGTGCTCCTCGACGATTCCCGCAGCATGCAGATCCCCGACTGGGGCGGGCAGGCGCGCGGCGCGTTCGTGAAGCAGGAATTCAGCCTCGCCGAGAGTCCCGTGATGAAGGCGCTGTCGGACCGCTTCCTGGTCCGCGTGTTCCGCTTCTCATCCACGGCCGGACGCCTGGATTCGGCCAACGACCTGACATTCAACGGCTCGCAGACGCGGCTGGGCCGCGCGCTCGACGGCGCGCGCGAGGAGCTGGCCGGCCTGCCGGTGTCGGGCATCGTGCTCGTCTCGGACGGCGCGGACACGAGCGACACCTCGCTGGCGGATGCGCTGCTCGGGATGAAGGCCGAGAAGCTTCCCGTCTATACGGTGGGCGTCGGCAGCCCGCAGCTGCCGCGCGACATCCAGATTGACAGGGTCAGCACGCCGCGCAGCGTGCTCAAGGACGCGTCACTCATTGTTGACGTGGTTGTGACACAGACCGGCTATGCGGGCCGCACCGTCACCGTCGACGTGGAAGACGAAGGCCGCATCGTTGGCTCGGAACAGGTCAGGCTGCCGGCGGACGGCAGCCCGGCCACGGCACGCATCCGCGCCGCCGCCTCCGAAGCAGGCCCGCGCCTGTTCAAGTTCCGCGTCGCGCCGCTGCCGGACGAAGTCGTCACGCAGAACAACGTGCGCGAGTCGCTCATCCAGGTGCGGGATACGCGCGAGAAGATCCTGTATTTCGAGGGCGAGCCGCGCTTCGAGATGAAGTTCATCCGGCGCGCGATTGCCGACGACAAGAACCTGTCGGTCGTCTCACTGCAGCGGACCGCGGACAACAAGTTCATGCGCCTCGGGGTCGAGGGGGCGGAGGAGCTCGAAGGCGGGTTCCCGAAGACCCGCGAGGAGCTGTTCTCCTACAAGGCGCTGATCCTTGGCAGCATCGAGGCCGCGGCGTTCACGGGCGACCAGCTCCAGATGATTGCCGACTTCGTCGACCGCCGCGGCGGCGGTCTGTTGATGCTCGGCGGCGCGCGGTCGTTCGCCGAGGGCGGGTACGGCGGCACGCCGGTGGCCGATGCGCTGCCGCTGGCGATCGATCCGCGGACCCGCGCGTCCGATCCGGCCGATCTCTCGCGGCTGCAGGTGCTGCCGACGCGTGCCGGGCAGACGCACGCGGCCACGCAGGTTGGCGCGAGCGAGGAGGCGTCCGCCGCGCGCTGGCGCGACCTGCCGCAGGCCACCAGCGTCAACGCGCCGCTCCCGCCGAAGCCGGCCGCCACGGTGCTGCTCACCGGCACCGACGATCGCGGACGCTCGCAGCCGGTGCTGACGTGGCATCAGTACGGCCGCGGCAAGGCCGTTGCGCTGACCTTGCAGGACACCTGGCAGTGGCAGATGCACGCCAGCATCCCGCTCGAGGACCAGACCCACGAGAACTACTGGCGGCAGATGCTGCGGTGGCTGGTCGACGGCGTTCCCGGCGTCGTGGAGGCGCGGACCACTCAGGAGCGCGTCGAGCCGGGCGAGGCCGTCACCGTGGAAGCGACGGTGATGGACAAGACGTACGTCGAGCTCAACGACGCGCGCGTGACCGCGCGCGTGACCCTGCCCAACGGCGGCACCACGGATGTGCCGCTCGAGTGGAGTGGTGAGCGGGACGGGCTCTATCGCGGCACATTTGTCAGCACCGACGCCGGCACGTACGAGGTGGCCGTGGACTCCTCCCGCGGGTCGTCGATCGTCGGCAGCGGCGTGGCGTTCCTGCGCGCCGGGCCGAGCGACGCGGAGTTCTTCGACCCGACGATGCACGAGGGGCCGCTGCGGCGGATCGCGGAGGAAACCGGCGGCCGGTTCTATACGCCGGAAACCACCGCGGGGATGCCCGAAGACGTGCGCTACGCCGGCCGCGGCGTGACGTCGGTGGAAGAGCGCGAGCTGTGGAACATGCCGATCATCCTCATCGCGCTGATGGGGATTGTCTGCGCCGAGTGGGGCTACCGGCGGGCCGTTGGACTGTCCTGATGCTGAAGGCGTTTCTTCTCGTCATAGTCGGCCTCGCGGGGGACCCTGAGCACGGCGCGCAGTTTCACAAGTGGGGCACGGCGCTCGTCGACGCGTCCGAGAAGGTCGGCATCGCGCCGGCGCAGGTGACCTACCTTGGAGACGCCAAGGAGGGTGGCGCGCGCGTCACGGGCCGCGCCACGCGCGAAGAGATTACCCAGGCCTTTGCCACGATTGCCAGGACCGCAGCGCCGGACGACGTGCTGTACGTCGTCCTCCTGGGGCACGGCAACTACGACGGGAGCGCGGCGCGGTTCAACCTGCCCGGCCCGGACATTACGGCATCCGAGTTCAACGGGCTGTTGCGCAAGGTGCCGGTGCGCAACGTGGTGTTCGTCAACACGGCCAGCTCGAGCGGTCCGTTCATCGAGAATCTCTCGGGGCCGGGACGCACGATCATCACGGCGACCCGCAGCGGGGCCGAGCAGTACACGACGCTGTTTGGCGGCTACTTCGTGGAAGCGTTCGCCGCGGAAGCCGCTGATGCAGACAAGAACAAGCGCGTGAGCATGCTCGAGGCGTTCCTTTATGCCAAGGGCGAGGTGACCCGCGCCTACGAGCGGGAAGGGCTGCTGGTCACCGAGCACGCGATGCTCGACGACAACGGCGACAAGAAGGGGAGCCAGGACCCGACGCCGACGGGCGCCGAAGGGAAGGTGGCCGCGGCGCTCTCGCTGGGGTCGGCCGCCGACGCAGCGCCGCTGCCGGACGACCCGAAGCTGCGCGCGCTGATACTCGAACGGCGCGACATCGAGCGCCGCGTCGAGGCGCTGCGGCTGCTGAAGGACAGCCTGCCGCCGGCGAAATACGCCGGCGAGCTCGAACGCCTGGTCACCGACCTGGCGCTGAAGACGCGCGAAATCCGCACTCTCGAGGGAGACCCGAAGCCATGAGTGACCGAAGCGTTATGAACACGTACGAGAACGACGTCGTCGACCTCGACTCGGCGGACGACCTTGCGCTGGCCGATCGCATGAAGGTGGGGCGCGAGCAGATCCTCACCGAGCTGCGAAAGGTCATCGTGGGCCAGGAAGAGGTCATCTCGGAGGTGCTGACGACGCTGTTCGTCGGCGGGAACAGCCTGATCGTGGGCGCGCCCGGGCTGGCGAAGACGCTGCTGATCCACACGATGGCGCGCGTGCTGCACCTGAAGTTCTCGCGCATCCAGTTCACGCCCGACCTGATGCCGTCCGATATCACCGGCACCGACCTCGTGCAGGAAGACACGACGACGGGGCGGCGCCAGATGGTGTTCGCGCCGGGGCCGATCTTCGCCAACATCGTGCTCGCCGACGAAATCAACCGCACCCCGCCGAAGACGCAGTCGGCGCTCCTCGAGGCGATGCAGGAGCACCGGGTGACGATCCAGGGGCGCACCTACAAGCTGGACGAGCCGTTCTACGTGTTCGCGACGCAGAACCCGATCGAGCTCGAAGGCACGTATCCGCTGCCCGAAGCGCAGCTCGACCGCTTCATGTACCACATCGTGATCGACCACCCGCCGTACGGCGAGGAATACGACGTCGTGCGCACGACGACCGCGCTGCAGGACCCCACGCTCGAGCGCCCGATCAGCGGCGACGACCTGATCGCGTTCCAGCGCCTGGTCCGCAAGGTGCCGGTGGCCGAGCCGGTGATGCGGCATGCGCTCGACATCGTGCGCGCCAGCCGCCCGAAGGATGCGACCTGTCCCGACAACGTCAAGAAGTGGGTGGCGTTCGGCGCCAGCGTCCGCGCGGCGCAGTACCTCGTGCTGGGGGGCAAGTCGCGCGCGCTGACCAACGGCCGCTACCATGTGAGCTTCGACGACATCCGCGCGATGACGCACCCGGTGCTGCGCCACCGCATCATCACGAACTTCCACGCGCAGTCGGAAGGGATCACCACGGATATCCTCACGGATCGACTGCTCGACGCGGTGCCGCTGCCGCGGAGCGGGATGTGAGGTACGTAGTGTCCGGCTTCAGCCGGACCGGGGAACGCTGACATGAGTCTCCTGGGGGCCCATTCACCGAGCGCGATTCCCGGCGCGCGTTTCATGGATCCCGTTGTGCTCGCGCGCATCGGGAACCTGGACCTCGTCGCGCGCGCGGTGTGCGACGGCTTCATCAACGGCCTGCACAAGGCGCCGTACTTCGGGGCGTCGGTGGACTTCGCCGAGCATCGCGGCTACGTGCCGGGCGACGACATCCGCCGCATGGACTGGCGGCTCTGGGCGCGCACCGACCGCTACTACATCAAGGAATACGAAGCCGAGACGAACATGAACTTCTCGGTGCTGCTGGACGTGTCGAAGTCGATGGACTACGGCAGCCGCGGCATCACGAAGCTCGACTACGCGCGCATCCTGACGGCGTGCCTGACGAACCTGGTGCACCATCAGCGGGACCGCGTGGGCTTTGTCGCCTTCGACAGCGAGATCGTCGAGCACGTCCCGCCGTCGGCCAAGCACATGGATACCATCCTCCACGTGCTCGATCGCCTGAAGGCGGGCCGCCCGGGCGGCCGGATGCGCGAGCCGCTGCACAAGGTCGCGGAGCACTTCGGCCGGCGCGGCGTGCTCGTCGTGATCTCGGACTTCTACGAAGATCCCGAGGAGATCGTGGATGCCATCACGCCGCTGCGGTTCCGCGGCAACGATCTCGTGGTGTTCCACGTGCTCGACCCGGCGGAGCTGGAGTTCGGCTTCTCGGACGCGCAGGCGTTCGAGGACCTGGAGAGCGGCGAGCAGATGCCGGTCGTGCCCGACGCGATGCGCAAAGAGTACGTCTCGCTCGTGAACGCCCACGTGGGCGCGCTGCAGCAGCGTTTTTCCGAAGTACGCGTCGACTACACGCTCCTCGACACCTCGAAGCCGCTCGATCACGCGCTCTACAAGTATCTGGGCGGCCGCGAGAAGAAGATGCGCTTGAGGTAAAAATCCGCCGTAGGGGCCGACCCGCCTTCGCATAGCTTCGGCGAGTCGGCCCGGGGATCACATGTCTTTTATTGCCCCGTTGTTCTTCGTCGCACTTGCCGGCCTTGCCATTCCGGTACTGATCCATCTGATCCAGCGCGAGAAGAAGCAGATCCTGCGCTTCCCGTCGCTGATGTTCGTGCAGCGCGTCCCGTACAAATCGATCCAGCGCCGCCGCATCCACAACTGGCTGCTGCTGATGGTGCGGCTCACGGCGCTGGCGCTCATCATCCTCGCCTTCGCGCGCCCCTTCTTCGAGCGCCAGGATCTGCCGGTGGCGGGCACCGGCGCGCGTGAAGTGGTCGTGCTGCTCGATCAGAGCTACAGCATCGGCTACGGCGACCGCTGGGAGCGCGCCCGCGCCGCGGCCTACGAGGCCGTCAACAGCCTCGGGGCGTCGGACAGGGGTTCCATCGTCCTGTTCTCGTCGGGCGCCGAGATCGCCCTGCGTTCCACGGCGGCCGGCGAGCGCGAGCGGTTGACCGCCGCGGTGGCCGAGGCCAAGCCGACGGATGGCGCCACGCGCTACGCGCCCGCGCTGAAGGTGGCGGGCAGCATCCTGGCTGAATCGCCGCTGCCCCGGCGCGAGGTGGTGCTCATCAGCGACTTCCAGCGCGGCGGCTGGCGCGGCGAGGAGGGCGCGCGGCTGCCGGCGGGATCCACGGTGACGCCGGTGACGATCGCCGGCAATGAAGACGCCCCGAACGTGTCGGTGACGGCTGTCTCGTTCGCGCGCTCGGCCTTCTCGAACCAGGAGCGCGTGGCCGTGACCGCCGTGGTCGTGAATCGCAGCATGCGGTCTCTCACTGGCGGCCAGCTGGCGCTCGAGATCGGCGGGCGTCCCGTGCAGACGCAGCCGCTCAACGTCGAAGCCTCGAGCTCCGCGTCGGTGACGTTTGAACCGGTGACGATCGCGTCCGCGAGCATGCGCGGCACCGTCCGTGCCGGCACCGATGCGCTCGCCGCGGACAACGTCTTCAACTTCGTGCTGTCGCCGGCGGCGCCGGTCCGCGTAATCGTCGTCGATCGCGGAGGCACCGGGAGCGCGGCGTTGTATCTGACGCGCGCCCTGGCCATTGGCGATGCGCCGCGCTTCGAGACCACGGTCCGCCAGCCCGAGGCCGTCTCCGACGACGACCTGCGCCGCGCGTCGACCGTGGTGCTGAACGACGTGGCCGTCCCCGGCGCGCTTGCGCGGCGGCTCGCGCGGTTCGTCGAGATGGGCGGCGGCCTCTTCGTCGCGCTCGGTCCGCGCGCCTCCTGGCCGCAGGACGTGGACATCCTGCCCGCGGCCGTCCGGGCACCCGTGGACAAGACGCGCGGCGACGCGGCGCGGATTGGCGCGCTCGAGTACGGCCATCCCGTGTTCGAGCCCTTCCGCGCGCCGCGCAGCGGCGACTTCGCCGGGGCGCGCATCTACGGGTATCGCGCGGTCGAGCCCTCGCCGATGGCGCAGATATTGGCGCGGTTCGATGCGGGCGCGCCCGCGCTGCTCGAACGCCGCACCGGCGCCGGCCGCGTGCTGCTGTGGACCTCGTCGCTCGACCTCGCATGGAGCGACTTTCCGCTGAAGCCGGTATTCCTGCCGTTTGTGCACCGCGCCGTGCGCCACCTCTCGGCGTACGCCGAGCCGGCACCCTGGTCGACGGTGGGACAGGTCCTGGATGCGTCGTTTGGCGCGCCGGCATCCCAGCCGCTTGGAGGCGTCGTGATCACGCCGTCAGGCCGCCAGGTGCCGGTGGACGACGAGGGCGGAGAAGTGCTGGAGCTGACCGAGCAGGGCTTCTACGAGCTGCGAACGAAGGCCAGCGAAGGGGCCGCGGCCGTGGTGGCCAGCAACGTGGATTCGGCGGAGTCCGATCTGACCACGATGGACCCCAGGGAAATTATCGCCGCGGCGGTCGGCGGCCCTGACGAGGGGGCGCGGGCCGCGGCGGGGGTGCCGCTGCCGCCAGAGGCCCAGGAGCGGTCGCAGCGGCTCTGGTGGTACCTGCTGGTCATCGGGATCCTGGTGCTTGGCGCGGATACGTTGCTATCGAACCGGCTGTCGAAAACTTAGTGGAGCGTTCGGACTGCTGGGGGTAATACTGACAACAGGCCTTCGAGCGCGATTTTCCGGCCGCGACAACGGAGCGGCCGGCGGTAATGTGGGAACGACATAACCAGTAACGCCCGTCCAGAGATGGGCGTATTCTGAGGGCATCATGCTCGAATACACCGATTACCTGCGGCGCCGCTCAACTCCGGCGACGGGCCTTCCCCAGATCATCGACGAGGTGCGCGCGCGCTGGCGCATGAAGCTGGCGCTGCGGGGCATCGCGTGGATCGCCGGCGTGTCCGTGGTCCTGTTCCTCGTGGCCGCGTATGCGATGGAGTGGGCGAGATTCACCCCCGTCTCGATCATTGGCGCGCGCGTCCTGCTCGCGGCCGTCGTCATCGCCGCGGTGTATTACTTCCTGGTGCGCGCGCTGAGGCGCCGCGTCACCGACGAGCAGGTGGCGCTGTACCTCGAGGAGCACGAGCCGTCGCTCCAGGCGACGCTCGTCAGCGCCGTCGAAGCCAGCCGCGAGGGCGCCGATTCCGAGTCGGCCGTCCTGATTCGCCGCCTGATCGAACAGGCGCTGGAAGCGTGCGCGTCGACCAACGCCGCGCGCCGCGTCGAGGAGGAGCCGCTGCGCCGCTGGGGCATCGCGCTGGCCGGCCTGTCTGTGGCCGCCATGCTCATCGTGCTCCTGGGTCCCGCGTTCCTGCGAAACGCGCTTTCCGCGATCCTGCTCGTGCAGCGCAGCGTCGAGGCGTCGGCGCCGTACAAGATCGAGGTGCAGCCCGGCAACACCAACGTGCCGAAAGGCGCCGACCAGACGGTGACCGCCACCCTCGCCGGTTTCGCGGCGGAGGATGCGTCGCTGATGGTGCGGCGCAACCCGACCGGCGCGTTCGAGGCGCTGTCGCTGGTGCGCGGCGACGACGGCCGTTACGAAGGCATCCTCTTCGACGTGGGCGCGACGCTGGACTACTTCGTCGAGGCTGACAACGTCCGGTCCGCCGTCTACAAGCTCACGGTGGTCGACGTGCCGTACGTGCAGCGCCTGGAACTCGAATATCGCTTCCCCGTCTACACCGGTCTCGAGCCGCAGAAGATCGAAGACGGCGGAGACATCGCCGTGCTGAAGGGCACGGAGGTGCGGCTTCGCGTGTTCCCGACGATGAAGACGAACGGCGGGCGCGTGGCGTTGAACGACAAGGACTCCGCCGCGCTGACGGCGCAGCCCGATGGATCGCTCACCGCCGCTTTCAAGGCCGACGCCGACGGGTTCTACCGCATCGAACTCGACGCGCCGTCGGGCGAGCGGATGGCCGCGTCGCCGCAGTACACGATCGACGTCCTGACCGACCAGGCGCCCAGCGTCTCGTTCGCCAAGCCGGGGCGCGACACCTCGGCGTCGTCGATTGAAGAGGTGTACGTCGAGGCGCAGGCCGAGGACGACTTCGGCGTGCGCGACCTCGAGCTGGTCTACTCGGTGAACGGCGGACCGGAGAAGACCGTCAAGCTGTTCGGCGGCCGCAACCGGCTGCCCGAGGTGACGGCCGGCCACACCTTCTACCTGGAGGAGCTGAACGTCGAGCCTGGCGACGCGGTGTCGTACTACGCGCGTGCGCTCGACAACTCCGGCGGCCAGAACCAGTCGGCGTCGAGCGACCTGTACTTCGTGCGCATTCGTCCCTTCAACAAGGACTTCCGCCAGGCGCAGTCCGGGGCCGGCGGCGGAGGAGGCGGCGGCGGTGGGGGTGGCGGGCAGGTGGAGGCGCTTTCCGAGCAGCAGCGCCAGATCATCTCGGCGACCTTCAACGTGCAGCGCGATCGCAGGAAGAACACGCCGGCGAAGGTGCGCGAGAGCTCCACGGTCGTCGGCCTCTCACAGTCGCGGCTGCGCGAGCAGGTCGAAGGGCTGCTGACCCGCATGAACAGCCAGCTGGTGCAGCGCGACCCGGCGTTTGAAAAGATTGCCGAGCTGCTGCCGCAGGCGGTCGCTGCGATGAAGGAAGCGGAAGGCAGTCTCGCGGCGGTCACCCCGGAGAAGGCGCTGCCGCCGGAGCACAAGGCGCTGCAGATCCTCCAGAAGGCCGAAGAGGAATACGAGACGCAGATCAGCGTCCAGCAGCAGGGCGGGGGCGGCGGCGGCGGAGGCGGGAGCGCGCAGCAGCAGGAGCTGGCCGAGATTTTCGAGCAGGAGCTCGAAAAGATGGCCAACCGCTACGAGACCGCCAGCCAGGCGCAGCAGCAGAGCGGCGACCGCGAGGTCGACGAGCTGCTCGAGAAGCTGAAGGAGCTGGCGCGGCGGCAGGAGCAGGAAGCGGCGCGGCAGCGCCTGCGCGCCCTCGAACAGGGCGGCGGCAGCTCCGGCGGCGCGGCGCAGCAGCGCGCGCTGGCCGAGCAGGCCGAAGAAGCGGCCCGCCGTCTCGAGCGCCTCGCGCGTGAGGAGAATCGGCCGGACCTTCAGGAAGCCGCACGGCAGATGCAGCAGGCGGCCGACGCCATGCGCCGGGCCGCGGCCGGCGGCGACGCCAACGCTGCCGCGCAGGCGGCGGCCGCGCTCGAGCGATTGAAGGAAACCGAGCGCCGGCTGCAGCAGAACCAGGCCGGCCGCGCCGAGCGCGACGTGAAGGATGCCATCCGGGAGGCGGAGGAGATTGCCCGCCAGCAGGACGAGATTGCCGACGATGCGCGGCAGGTGGCGGCGTTGCCGAACAACGCCACGCGCCGCGAGCAGGCCGGCAGGGTCAACAGCGAGAAGACCGATCTCGAGGAGAAGCTGAATTCGCTCGAGCAGCAGCTCGATCGCGCGGCCCGCGACGCCGCCGCCACCGAGCGCGCGGCCTCGCGGAAGATGGCCGAGGCGGCCGGGTCAATCCGCGACAACCGGCTGGCGGACAAGCTGCGCTACTCGCAGAACCTGGTCAATCGCGGCGCCACCCCGCAGACCGTCGACGCCGCCGAGAACGACATCGCCGGCGGGATCGACGAGCTGAGGAAGCGCCTCGGCGAAGCGGCGGGTGCGCTCGGCCAGGGCACCGAGAACGCGAACCGGATGGAGACCGCGCTCGAGCGCGCCCGCCGGCTGGCGCGCGCGGCCGAGTCGCTCCAGGAGCGCACCCGCGAGCGTGGCCAGCAGGGACAGCAGGGCCAGGGTCAGCAGCAGGGCCAGGGACAGCAGCAGGGCCAGGGGCAGCAGCAGGGCCAGGGCGGCCAGCAGGGCCAGGGCCAGCAGGGCCAGGGCCAGCAGGGTCGTGGCCAGGGTTCAGAAGGTGGCCAGGGCGCCGAAGGTGGCGGTGGCGCTGAGGGGCAGCAGGCCGGCGGCGGGCGCGGCGACCTCAATGGCGGCATCGCCAACGGCTTCAACGGCGGCGCCTGGGGCGGGGCCAACTGGGGCGGCGGCTGGAGCGGCGGGTGGGACTATCGCAACTGGCGCCTGACCGAGGAGGACATCCGCCAGCTTCGCGGTGAAGTGCGGCAGTACACCGGCGATCTGCAGGCACTGCGCCGGGACCTGGCCGCAGAGAACATCGACCCGCGCGAGCTCGACGAGATCCTCCGCGCGCTGCGGCAGCTCGACGACCCGCGGGTCTATCAGAACGTCCAGGAACTGGCGCGGCTGCAGTCGACGATCGCCGAAGGGCTCAAGCGCTTCGAGTTCGGCCTGCGCCGGCAGTCGGAAGCCGCCAACACCATCGTGCTCTCCGGTTCCGACGAAGTGCCCGAGGAATTCCGGAAGCTCGTGCAGGAGTACTACCGGTCGCTCGGCAGGACGACCAGATGAAACGCGGGTTCGTGGCCGTCGCGCTGGTGCTGTGCGTGGCCAGCGCTGCGGCCGCGCAGTTCGGGGGCGGCTTCGGCCGCTTCGGCCCTCGTGGGTATCCCGTCAAGTTCCCCAGTGCCGACAGCTTCGGCCACGGCTTCAACTTCTGCCGCGCGGCGTACACCAGCGGCCGCCGCGAAGCGGGCGGCCAGGGCTGGTCTACCGACTATCCCGACGCCGAGCTGAACTTCTCCATCCGTCTCTCTGAACTCACCAAGACCCGCGTCAGCAAGGACACCCACGGACAGCCCGAGCACCTGGTGGTGCGTCTCACCGAGGACGCCCTCTACCAGTGCCCGTACCTTCACATGGAGGACGTCGGCACCGCGTCGCTCACCGATGCCGAGGTGCAGGGGCTCCGCGCGTTCCTGCTGAAGGGCGGCTTCCTGTGGGTGGACGACTACTGGGGCAGCTACGCGATGCAGAACTGGCTCTCCCAGCTCGCGCGCGTGCTGCCGCCGTCGGAATACCCGGTTGAGGACATCCCGCTCGACCATCCGATCTTCAAGTCGATGTTCGAGGTGAAGGCGCTGCCGCAGATCCCCTCGATCCAGTTCTGGCGGACGAGCGGCGGGGGGACGTCCGAGCGCGGGTCCGACAGCACGACCCCGACCGTCCAGGGTGTCGTCGATCACCACGGCAACGTCATGGTGCTCATGACGCACAACACCGACATCTCGGACGCGTGGGAGCGCGAGGGGGAAGACCCGCGCTTCTTCTACCAGTTCTCGCCCGACGGCTACGCCGTCGGCATCAACGTCGTCCTGTACGCCCTGACGCACTGAGGCTGTCATGCGCATGAGACCGGCCGTTGCCGTGCTGCTCGTCGCGCTTCTCGCGCTGCCGATCCTCGCTTCAGGACAATTCCGGCGCCAGTCACAGCAGAGAACCTCGACCGTCGAGTACAACAGCCATTTCGCCTTCACACGCATCCGGTATCGAAACGGCAACTGGTCCCATGACTACCCGATGGGCGATCAGAACCTGTCGGCCATCCTCGATTTCATCACCAACATGCGCGTGCGCCTCGACGGGACCAATGTGTTCGACCTTGACGACCCCGGCATCTTCGACAACCCGATCATGTACGTGTCGGAGCCGGGCTACTGGACGATCTCCGCCAGCGAAGCCGAGAACCTGGGCGCGTACCTGCGGAAAGGCGGGTTCATCATCTTCGACGACTTCGAGGGGGACTACCACTGGCGGAACATGGCTGCGCAGGTGGCGCGGGCGCTGCCCGATCACCACTGGGTCCCGCTCACGGTCGACCATCCGATCTTCCATTCCTTCTTCGACATCCAGAAGCTGGACGTCCCGCACCCGCTCGTGAACGTGATTCCCGGCTATCGCGCGATCTTCGAGAACAACGATCCGTCCCGGCGGATGATTGCGCTCGCCAACTGGAACAACGACCTGGCGGAGTACTGGGAGTGGTCGGCGGAAGGGCTCTTCAATCCGGACCCTACGAACGACGCGTACCGGCTCGGGGTCAACTACATTGTGTACGCGATGACCCACTGAAGACCGCCATGCGCATCAGACCGGCTGTCGCCATCCTGCTCGTTGCGCTGCTCGCACTGCCGCTGGTCGCGGCCGGCCAGTTCCGGCGCCAGCAGCTGCGGCAGACGATCACGGCGGAGTACGACAGTCACTACGTGTTTACGCGGATCCGCTACAACGCCAGCGGCCGCGGGCTCGCGCGCGGCTTCTTTGGCGGCGGCGGGTGGGAGCACGACTACCCGACGGCGGATCGCAACCTCACGGCGATCGTCGACTACATCACCAACGCCCGCGTTCGGGTCGACGCCTCCAACATCCTCGACCTCGACGATCCGCGCATCTTCGAGAACCCGATCATCTACATGTCGGAACCCGGCTTCTGGATCACGCACGAGGCGGAAGCGAAGAATCTTCGTGAGTACCTCCTGAAAGGCGGGTTCATCATCTTCGACGACTTCGAGGGCGAAGGGCATATGCGCAACCTGAGGGCGCAGATGCAGCAGGCGCTGCCCGACCATGTGTTCATCCGGCTCGACGTCAGCTCGCCCGTGTTCCAGTCGTTCTTCGGCATCCGGCACCTGGACGTCCCGCATCCGAACTACAACGGCCCGCCGGCGTTCTTCGGCATGTTCGAGAACAACGACCCATCGGGCCGCATGATCGCGATCGCGAACTACAACAACGACCTCGGCGACTACTGGGAATGGTCGGCCGAAGGTCTGTACGGCAGCGATCCGACCAACGATGCGTACCGTCTCGGGGTGAACTATATCGTCTACGCAATGACCCACTGAACCTGGGCGTAGAACCGTTGTTCACGCTTCTCTCCGGTTGCGGAGCAGGGTATGTCGCTCCGCAAAAACCTGGGCGCCGAAGCCTTGGCGGAGGCGGCCCGGCTTAGCTGGGAGATACTCAGCGTCCGCCGCCGAAGGCCTGGCGTATGCCAGCTTCGCGATTACTACGGTTTTGCTCCGCGACATACCCTGCTCCGCAACCAGCCAGATTGAGTGGACGGGGCCGTCGTCCCGTGACCTGGGCCTGACGGACGCGCGTGCACCGCTTGTTCGGGATCGTCGCGAGAAGATCTTCCAGTCGTGTTTCGCCTCCACTGGTGCGGGCAGTCCGCTTTCGCCTCCTCGGCAGGCTTGTCCCGAAAAGCGTTAGTTTCAGTCCGGCCGAATGAGTCGCCACTTGGCGACTACACGCGAGTAATTTTCGAGGGGCGAGTCTCAGGAAAGCTCTCGCCGGCGGCCGTCACTTCGTCGGCACGACCGTTTCAACTCCTCCAGCCAGTTCTGGACGACGACGATCTCGTGGCGCACACGGAGCGGTCATGTGTCAGCGGGCATTCCGCTACCTCGCCACGGCCGGTGTGCCGGGAGTACGGCGGCGTCGCGAATCCCGAGCGTGGGGAACGCCCTCATCTGGTATCAGGCGGGCCGCCCGAGTCGATGATGACGGTCGGTGCCGCGCCCCGTAGAGTTTCCAAAGGCGCCTCAAGACGCCGGCCCTCTTGGCGGACATGGAAGTGGGGGGGAGGGCCACCGCATCCGAATCATCTAGTTTTGTTCAAATCCCCGCGGATCAGGGCTTCGCCCTTCCAATTCAGAATGACCGTGATGGGCGCGGCGGCTTCTTCGGTGACGGTATTCATCAGGAAGCGCTGGCCGTCGGGAGAAATGTCGTATTGCTGTCTGAAAGGGATGGACAACGCGCCGCCCACACGCGTGGCGAACAGCGGAATCGGTGAGCCTGCGTCTATCGTCTGGGTGGTGGAAGCGAGACGAATCGGAACGGCCATCAGCCGACCATCGAGCGCGATGTAGAACAATTCCTTTCCGTCGCGGCGCCAGCGCACCTGAGCACCGCCGGTGGTTGAAATCTGGGTCTTGATTCCGGGGCCTGGGAACAGCTGGGCGTAGATCTCAACTCGGCCCGATTCGTTCGACTCATAGGCTATCGATTTTCCATCGGGCGAAAATTGCGCGTCGCGTTCCTCGAACTCCGTCTGAACCACTGGAAACGGTTTTCGATCTCCAACCACTGGCACTGCCCAAATGTCGTATCCGGTTTTCGGATCAGTATTGTCGTAGAGCAGAAATCGGCCGTCAGGCGACCAGTCCGTCGGATTTTTGTCTTGCGCGCTTGCCAACAGCAGCTCTTCGCTTCCAGGACCAATCGCCGGTTTTCCGTAAATGTGGTACACGCCCTTCGGGTTCGACCTCCATGCGATGCGGCGACCGTCGGGGGACCAAGTCGCGGAAACGTCAACTGCCGCGTCAAACGTGAATCGGCTGAAGACGCCCCGTCCGAGATCGAGCAACCAGATATCGAAATTATTATTGATCTGCTGAGGCAATGCCACACGGCGTCCATCGGGTGAAATCGAAAGCTCGTTGGCGGCAACGGGATCACCAGCTTTACCAACTTCCTTGCCCGAGCGATCGAACCAGACGAACTGCCGGCGGCCACCAGCCGAAGCTGTGCGATACACAATGGGACCTGCCAAGGATGCCGAGACCGCTGCCGATCCTTGAGCCGTGCTGTCAGATGCGATCCGTTCGACCACCGAAAACGGATTTCCCTTCAGCTCCAAACGGGCCGCGTCGAACGCTTGCGCAAACAGCGTCCCCTGGCGGACAAAGAGGAGCTGCCCGGACGCTGCATACACCGGAGCTGAATCCACATCGAGCAAACGTCGCGCCTGCGATCCGTCAAGGTCGCCGACATAGATGCCATGGGATTCCGGAGTGCCTTGAACGTAGTAAAGGAAGTGATGTCCATCGGGAAGGAACTGCGGAAATCGATGACTGGTCTCTTTCGTGGCCTCCGTTCGGGTGAGAGCGGAGGGTGTGCCACCCGTCGCTGGAATGCGGAAGATCGCGGAGTTTCCAGGATACGGAGTAAAGATGATCGTGCCGTCGCGGTTCCACGCGCCGCCGCGACCCGACGGAGCGTCCGCCAGAATCTGCACCGACCCACGATCAACGTCGACCCGCTTGAGCTTCCCGTCCGCGAAGAACCCAACGGACTGGTTGTCGGGTGACCAGAAAGGAAACGAGGCCCCATCGGTTCCGGCCAACGCCCGCCCCGACGTTGCATCCAGCGGACGCAGCCATAACGTGGACTGTCCTGCGG
>Ga0209640_10000536_pt1 | contig 29693 bp, 27 predicted proteins | sample RifCSP10_1_FD_184018 | JGI IMG/M metagenome (GOLD analysis project Ga0209640, IMG submission 184018) | Soil microbial communities from Rifle, Colorado - Rifle CSP2_sed 10_1 (SPAdes) (version 2) | ecosystem: Environmental > Terrestrial > Deep subsurface > Rock core/Sediment | place: Rifle... | reverse complement strand
CAGACCGAGAACCGATGCCCGACATGCGCATTCCGTTCGACTGGAACGAGGCTAAACAATTCTTCACCGCCGAGGCCACGCGATTGCTGGCGGCCGAAATCGATGAGCGGCTGTAGCTCACCCCTGCCTCCGAGTGGGGACAGTGAAGAGTCGCCGCGATCCTCGACTCCGCGCGCAAGGCATGAGGACCTTCCGGTTCCCGAAGGTCCACCCGGCGGAGATCTCAAAGGAGTTCCTGGAGACGCTCGGTTTCCGCCCCGCCAGCGGGCATCGACTCTACGCAGCGACCCTTCGACCCTTCGAAAAGCTCAGGGGCGCCCCGAACAACGTCGAGGGGCACAGCGCTCAGGGTCGATCTGAGCATCGTCGAGGGGGCGAGAGTGCGGGCTGGCACACCAGACGATAGGAACGATTGACGGAGTTTTCAGCCGATCGCCCGCCCCGAGATGGCGCGGGACCGACGTAGTCCAGATCAGCGACCGATTGCGGAAAACGCCCGCGCCCTCCTCAGGGGTCGCGGCAGTGACTGCCACGATTTCACCAGAGCGTCGAACCTGCAGCGGGCGCAGCACCATGCCGTCCGCTACGCTGAACATCGCCGCATTGGCGCCGACGCCAATGGCAATCGACGCGATCGCAACGAGTGAAAGAAGCCCGGGTTCTTGATCAACACGGGCTACCAAGCTGGTCTAAAAGGACAAGGCCCGCCCTACGAACGCTTAGTCCGTGCGCAGCGCGACGAGCGGATCGATACGCGAGGCGCGTCGTGCGGGGATGTAGGCGGCCACCATCACGACAACAACCAGCGCCGGAACCACGAACACGTAGGTGACGACATCCATCCCCTGCGTGCTGGGGAACGTCGCGCGCAGAAGGCCGCTTGTCGCGGTGCTTCCCACGACTCCAACCACTGTGCCGCCCATCGCAAGCATCAACCCGTGGCGCAGCACCATCCGCAGTACCGAGGCTGGGTCTGCACCCACGGCGATGCGGATGCCGATCTCGCGTGTCCGGCGCGCTGCGACATACGCGACGAGACCGTAGAGGCCCACCATTGCGAGCCCCAGTCCCAGCAAGCCCATGCCGCTGACGATCCGGACGAGTCCGACGATCCCGTTCACGGCGCTCCGCTCATAGAACGCCTCCATCGTCCGGATGCTGGAAATCGGCAGATTGGAGTCGATCTCACGGACGATCTCGCGCAACGGCGCCGCAATCGCGGCTGAGTCGCCGCTCGTGGCCACGAGAAGCGTGCTGCGGAGGCCGGCGTCCTGCAAGCGGGGCAGGTAAAGAAATGCCGTGGGCGCCTCTGCGATCCAAAAGTACTTGCTGTCAGAGGCAACGCCGACGATCTCGGACCACGGCGCATTCGGACCTCCGACCCGAACCCGTTTGCCAATGGGATTCTGCCGGGGCCAGTAGCGCGCTGCCAGTGTCCTGTTCACGATCACCACGCGCGGCATGTCCGGCGTATCCGTGGGCTGGAAGGCGCGCCCACTGACGATGGGAATGCCAATCGTGTCCAGATAGCCCTCGTCGATGCGAGCGGCCTGGACGGTGGTGCTTTCCGTCCCGGGAGGAAATTGGTAACCCTCGGGAACGATCACGGCAGAATCCCTGTTGTCCTGGCTCATGGGCACGGCGGACGTCAACCCGACCGAGGTGACGCTAGGAATCGCGTGGGCCCGTTCCTTGAGGAGCTTGTAGAGCGCATCCGTTCGGAGCGCGTCGTAGCGCGCCAGCCTCGGTTCCATGCTCATCAAGACAATGCGCTCCGTGCGGAATCCCGGTCCACGTCCAAACTCTGCCTGGAACGCACGAGAGAGGAACACGGCCACCGTCAGGAGGACCAGTGACAGCGCGACCTGCCCTGCCACAAGACTGTTGCGGCCCCACAGGCGCGACGATCGTGAACCCACTCCGGTCGTGTTTCTGAGTGTCCCCGCGAGATCGCCGACCTGCGTGGCGCGCCAAGCGGGGATCAGGCTCGAGAGCAGCGCGCTGGCCGCGGCCAGGATGAGGCCGACGACGAGCACGCGCTGGTCGAGCTCGAATGTCGCCCCCACGCCGATATCGCTGGGCACCTCGAACCGGTCGAACACACGGATCACGCCGTAGCCGATCGCCAGGCCCAGCGCGCCGCCACCGGCCGCAATCAAGACACTTTCAGTGATGAGTTGACGGGTCACGCGCAACCGGCCGCCGCCGATCGCCATGCGCAATGCGATCTCTCGCGCCCGTGCCGGCGCACGGCTCGTGAGGAGTCCGGCCACGTTGGCACACGCGACCAGGAGTACCACGAAGGCCAGCGTCATCAGCATGAACGCGGCCGGTGCCCCGGGCCCACTCTCCTCCAGCCTCGCCGTGAAGTCGGTTCTGGCCAGTAGACCGTAGTTCCGGTTGGTATCCGGGTAGGCGTGCTCCAGGCTCGTCGCGATGATCTGGACCTCTTGCTGGGCCTGCTCGAGGGAGACGCCAGGCTTCAGGCGGCCCTTGACGTCCAGATTGCGAACGTCACGACGCTCCAGCGAATCAGGCTGTGATCCAGCGAGCGTGGGCGAGATCGCGAGCGGGACGTAGAACGCCGGATGCAGGACCAGGCTCATACCGGGGAAGCTGGCCGGTGCGACGCCGATCACCCTGAACTCCTCGCCGCCGAGACGAATGCGTCGCTCGAGAATCCGAGGATCGGAGCCAAACTGCTCGGTCCACGTTTCGTGCGCAAGCACCAGCACGGCGTCGCGTCCGGCGACGCGGTCCTCGTCGGGAAGGAAGAAACGCCCGACAGCGGGCTGCAGTCCGAGCGTGTCGAAGAGATTGCCGCTGACCGCCAGACCGAGCCTACTCTGCGCCGGCTCGTCGCGCAGATTTGCAAAGCTCGTGACAAGGACTTGGTAGGCGACGAGGCCGGCAAAGCTCCGGGACCGGTCGCGCAGATCGACGTAGTCTCGATACGAGAGCGACCGATTGCGGAAGACGCCCGCGCCCTCCTGAGGAGTCGTGGCACTTACTGCGACTAGCTCGCTGGCGCGCGGAACCTGCAGCGGGCGCAGCATGAGGGCGTCGGCCATGCTGAACATCGCCGCATTGGCGCCGACGCCAACGGCAATCGACGCGACCGCAACGAGTGAGAAGCCCGGGTTCTTGATCAACATCCGGGCCCCGTGTTTCAGGTCCTGCCAGACGGCTTCAAGCATTTTGTCACTCCCACCTGTCACTCTCCGTAGGCGGGTCCTGATCTGTGGACTCGGCTGCGAGGCGGGTCTATAGAACAAGACCCGCCCTACGATCCTGATGCTCAAGGAGCGTGCCAGAGCTACTGGTCCTCCAAGGTGCGTGCGACAGAGCAGTCGCACAGCGCAGATGATCCGCTTCGGGCAACGGGTATGTCAACCACGCAGGCCACGCCGGTGGACACACCTCTCCCCCCTCCGCTCACGGCGGCGCGCGCCGCGTTCACGGCGCCGCGCTGTCGTCCTCGGCGTGATCGGGGACCGGATCGAGCGGGATCGGCGGCGCCCGTGAGGGCCGGGCGGCTGGGACCTCCGTCGGCACGCCGAGCTGGCCCAGGATCCGTCGGACGACTCCTGGCTCGTCGATGAGCGCGATCAGGCGGAGACGCCCCCGCACCGCGGGCACGCCAGCACGTCAAAGCCGAAGCTCCGGTGCATCAACTGCGCCCAGGGCAGATTCGAGCTCAGCGGCCGCGGTCGGGTCCGTTGACGCGCTCGAACACGCGTTCGGGTGGCGGCAACCCCTTGGCCGCCGCGTCGGCGACGGCCTGCTCGTAGGCACGCTCGGCGCTCAGCGCGTTCCGCATGGCGTTATTGCCTTCGTGGCAGCCGTACTCGTAGATCTGATAGCCCGGCTGCCTGGTGATCGTCAGGCGCATCGTCCACGGCGCGGTGAACGTGACTGGATCCTCGACGCGGATCTCGTAATCGACCATCTCCGGATCCACGCGCGTGAAGCGCTCGGTGATCCGCATCGAGTCGCTGTGCCGGGCGCCGCCTACGTTGGTCCGACCGTTGAAATTGCGTGACTCGATGACGAGCGTGTCGCCCTCCCAGTGGCCGCGCGAGTCGCCCATGAACTGCTGCATGCCGGCGCCGAGGTGCGCCCGGCCGTCGAGCGGGATCACGCGGGTGTCGTGGACCATCTCGTAGCTGATGACCACTGAGTCTGGCGTCTGCAGGATGCGCGCGCCGTTGCCGTAGACGGCGGGCATGAACGACCCGACCAGGCCGCGGGTGATGCAGCGGTCGTACAGCGAGAAGTCTTCGATCTTCTCCCACGGTCCCAGGCCGAACGATCCCTGGTCGCGCGGCGAGCGCCGAGCCTGGGCGACGGCAGTCAGCGCCGGCACCCGGCCGTCGGGCGGATCGATCACGAACGAGGTGTAGCCGAAGTCACGCGTCCCTTCCTCGTTGCGGAAGGTGCCCGTCCTCGCGTTGTCGATGTCACGCGCACTGTTGCGCTGCCTCGCGCGCGCCGCGAATTCCTCGTCGGTGAGATGGATGCGGGTCCCGAACTGCTCCGGACGCGACATCGGCACGCCGCGCATGTCATCGGTGGTCCAAATGCCTTCCAGATCCGGATGACCCCACGCCGTGCGCGGCGCCTTCCAGTGCGGATCCATCCGCTTGGCCGCGGCCGCTTCCGCCGAGCCCTTCGCTTGGGCCGCAACCGGAGGTGTTGCCCACGTGACGAGCATCGCGCCCGTCGTCATCGCGCCGGCACTGGCCAGAATCCGTCGAATCATTGTGACTCCGTCCATGAGAAGGGATTGTAACGCGAACTGTGCCTCCACCTCCGTGCTCAGGTTTGGTGCACAGGCCTGGGTGACAGAGCAACTCGAGAAGGTCTAGGTCGGATCGATGCCCTTGAGAGCGACGCGGGGCGCGCTGGTCACGCAATCTTCCGCGGCCTCCCCCCGAGCCGCCCATTCTTCTGGGACGATCGCGCCTTGCGCCGGCTTCGGCCACTTCCGAGCAGGGCGCCCACGCCGACGATGTGCACGCTCGAGCGGTGTGCGCCGGAGACGCGGGCGACCCGGACGTGGCTTGTGGGCACGCAGTCCGGATGCGCATCGAGATAGTGCGCCAGTGTATCGCGAATCGCCTGCTCGGCTTTCGCACGCGTATCCGCGGCCGCGTACACCGGCAGGCCTGGAACATAGGCGCTCACCGCGCCGCTCGCCTCGCTTTCGATCACAATCGGATAGTAGGTGGTCACGATATGCTCGCCTCTCTGAGAATCCGGTTGCCCAACTGGCCGGCGACCTTCTTCGTATGGACGGCGACCCAGATCTCTTTGCCAGTGATTGGGTGTCGGAGCATCCGGTGGCTGCCCTTCCCGCTCCGCACTTCCAGGTAGCCCGCTGCCTTGAGCTTGCGGACCACCTCGCCCCACGTCACGGGATTACGGTAACCTATCGATAGGTTTCAAGCAACCGACAGGGACAGCGGCATACGCTCCACCGCCAGCCCGTATAATCCACAGCAACTTGACCCTCACCCCCGGTACACGTCTCGGTCCCTATGAAGTGACCGCCCAGATCGGCGCGGGGGGTATGGGCGAAGTCTATCGAGCAACCGACACGGACCTGAAGCGCCAGGTCGCGATCAAAGTCCTGCCAGCCTCCGTTGCCGGGGACGCGGACCGGCTCGCGCGCTTCCAGCGTGAAGCGGAAGTCCTCGCCGCGCTCAATCATCCCAACATCGCAGCCATCTACGGGCTCGAGCGATCAGCTGGCTTCACCGCGCTGGTGATGGAACTGGTCGAAGGGCCGACGCTGGCGGAACGATTGGCTCAGGGCTCAAGGCTCAGGGCTCAAGGGCATCCGGTGGACGAGGCGCTGCCGATCGCGAAACAGATCGCGGAGGCGCTCGAAGCTGCGCACGAGCAGGGCATTATTCATCGCGATCTCAAGCCCGCCAACATCAAGGTACGGCCCGATGGCACGGTGAAGGTGCTCGATTTTGGGCTCGCGAAGGCGCTCGAACCGGGATCGGGGAGCAGGGATCAGGCATCGCCTAGCGACACGCAGTCACCCACGATCGCCACACCCGCGATGACGCAGGCCGGAATGATCCTCGGCACGGTTGCCTACATGAGCCCGGAGCAGGCACGCGGCCGCGTCGTCGACAAGCGCGCCGACATCTGGGCGTTCGGTGTGGTGCTGTTCGAGATGCTGACGCGGAAGCGGGCTTTCGAGGGCACGTCGACAGCTGAAACCATCGCCCAAGTCCTGACGGTGGACATCGATTGGTCGGCGCTGCCAGCGGATGTGCCGGCAGCCGTCCGGCATCTCCTCACGCGCTGTCTCGAGCGCGATCCGCGGCGGCGCCTCCGCGATATCGGCGAAGCGAGGTTGATTCTCGAGAATCCGGCAACCCTGCCCTCGGCCTCGGAAGCTGTCGGCCAGGGCGGGCCGTCCTCATGGCGGCCGCTCATGCTGATGGCCGCCGGCGGGCTGCTCGCAGGAGGGCTTCTGGCCGGGCTGGCCGTGTGGCGTTGGGTGGGGGACACGAGTCCGCCCCCCGTGACGCACACGTCGATTCCGCTTGCTGAAGGACAGAGCTTCACTTACCCCGGGCGTCGGTACGTCGCCGTTTCCCCGTCGGGGACCCATATCGCCTACACCGCCGGGCCCGGGCTCTGGCTCCGATCGCTCGCCGAGCGGGACGCCCGACTCGTGCCTGGTGTCGACCAAGATCCGCGCAGCCCCTTCTTCTCGCCAGACAGCCAGTCGCTCGGATACTACGCGTCCGGGGCGCTGTGGCGTGTGTCGATCACCGGAGGCGCCCCAACGCGACTGGTCGCGGCCATCGTTCCGTGGAGTGCGAGTTGGGGAGCAGACGGGACAATCCTCTACGGCCAGGGACCCGACGGGATCTGGCGAGTCCCCGACATCGGGGGCGAGGGCACTCGGATCATCGCCGCGGGCGCCGGGGAATCGATGTTCGGGCCGCAGCTCCTGCCAGGCGGGGAGTGGGTGCTCTTCACGCTCCTTCCAGCCGGCGTCGGTCTGTGGGACCAGGCCCGGATCGTCGTGCAGTCGCTGTCCACGGGTGAGCGTGTCACGCTCGTCAACGGCGGGCGCGATGCGCGGTATCTGCCGACGGGACATCTCGTGTTCGCGTTGAGCAACGGGCTACTGGCGATGCCGTTCGATGTCGAGACCCGCAAGGTCGGCACCGCAGCGCCACTGGTGGACGGGGTCGCAGATGCAATCAACATCACCGGCGCCGCGCAGTTCGACGTCGCGGAGACGGGCACGCTGGTGTACGCGCCTCGCTCCGTCTCGGACCGCCTCACCTTGACGTGGGTCGATCGCGGCGGACGTGAGGAGGTGGTTCCCGCGGAGGCCCGCGCCTACCGCCATCCCCGTGTGTCTCCCGACGGTCAGCGCCTCGTCATCGAGGTGCTGGAGTTCGACGACACTAATATCTGGGTCGGTGACCGTCGAGGCACGTTCACGCCACTGACGCTCGAGGAGGGAGACGACAGCTCTCCGATCTGGAGCTCGGACGGGTCGCGTATCGCGTTTTCCTCCGCTCGCAGCGGCGGTGGACTCTTCTCCCGTGCCGCCTCGGGAACACGGACGGACCAGCTCCTTGTCCGAGGTGTGGAGTGGCGGCCATCGACCTGGACCACCAACGGTCGCCTCGTGTACGAGCAACTGCGTGGGGGACAGATCGAGGTGATGGGGAACGAACCAGGCGACCCGCCGCAGTCCTTCACACTGGTCAACGACCCTGCGTATTTCGACATTCTGCATCCCTCGTTCTCGCCGGACGGACGCTGGCTCGCGTACCACTCGACCGAGTCTGGACAGTCGGAGATCTACGTGCGCCCCTTCCCCAACCTCGATGACGACAAACACCTCGTTTCGTCCGGGGGTGGTTACTCCCCGGTGTGGTCCGCGGACGGGAAGGAGCTGTTCTATTTCCACGGCCTGGGCGTGACGGCCAGGCCGCAACGCACGCCAGACGGCAGGCTCATGGCGGTCACGATCCGAACGCAGCCGACGTTCGCCGCCGGTGCCCCCACGCCCCTGTTCAGCTTGCGAGACTACGTCACGCCGAGTCCACTGGGCCGCCAGTACGACATCGGGCCAGACGGGCGCTTCCTGATGCTCAAGGACGTCACCCCTGGCGGCTCGCGCATCGGAGGTCAGATCGTGATCGTGCAAAACTGGTTCGAGGAACTGAAGCGCCTCGTGCCGACGAACTGATCCGCACACCCACCGTTGTGTAGGTCGTGTCCTGCGCGGCCGCCTTCTTCGCGGCCTTCGCCAGACGACAGTAGGATCACGACGTGACGTTCTGGCACGGCTGCAACTACCCCTGGTCGACCGACGGCACGACCGTCTACTACGGACTGGACTTCGGCGCCAACCTGTGGGGATCGCACGTAGGCGTCTCGACCCGTCGCGCGGAGATTGAGCGCGACTTCGCGCAGATGGCAGCGCTCGGCTTCACTGTGGTGCGGTGGTTCGTCTTCGCCGACGGCCGATCCGGCATCGTCTATGACGAGGTCGGCCTGCCGCTCGGCCCGGACGCGCGCGTGTTCACCGATGTCGATGCCGCGCTCGAGATCGCCGGCAACGTGGGCGTTCGGCTGAACTTCGTGCTGCTCGACCATCGCTGGATGTTCAAGGGCGTCCCCGACATGATGGCGGACCCGGCGACCGGCGTGCTCCTCGAGGCGCGACTGCCGGAAGGGCGGGCGCATGTGCTCAGGACTCGTGAGGGCCGCAACGCATTGATGACGAACGTGGTCGAGCCGCTCGTGCGGCGCTATGGGTACGCGGGGACACGCGCCGACCTCGGCGGCCACGTGTTCGCGTTCGAGTTCATGAACGAGCCAGACTGGGTTGTCGAGGAATGGGAGCACGATCTCAGCAGGCACGTCGCGCGTCCGCTGGAGTTCGCCGCACTGGCGGAGTTGGTGTCCCGGCTGAGCGACGCCGTGCACGCGCACACCACTGCGTTCAGTGTGATGAGCGCCGCGCGGGTGCACAATCTCTGGGCCTGGGACGATGGCCTGCTCGGGCTGGACCTGGTGCAGGTGCACTCGTACCCGGACACGAACCATCCGGAGCGTGACGTCGATGTGTTCGGACTGCCGGCCGCATCCCTGGGCATCGCCCACCCGGTCATCCTGGGCGAGTTTCCCGGCAACGGGCCCGAGCAGCATCCGGAAGGCACGTCTCCCCCACCGACCACGCTCGAGGAGTACCTCGAGTTTGCGGTGACTGCCGGCTACGCGGGCGCGTGGCCCTGGAGCTTCAGTGGGACCGACGCCTACGGGCGTCTTCCCGAGGCGCCGCTGCGCGCGTTCGCGCGGCGGCACCCGGCGCTCGTCAACCCGAGAGCGCTGTAAGGAAACGGGGCTTCAGTCACTTCGCGTTCGGCAAGATGGTCATCAACCGTCCGTTGATGATCGGGTTTCGATCCTCCGGGTTGCCGCAGGTCTCCGGCTCTGCCACCCAGGCCATCGGATCCATCCGCCCATAGTGTTTCGTGAACGTCCACGGTTTGGTCAGCGCAACCGGGTCGGAGATGCTCACTTGGTCTTCGAGGGTGTCGGCGTCGACCTGCCTTATCCGCTCGGTGAACCGTGCCTGCTCACTCAGCATCGCCGGAGTGAAATCCGCCCAGATGCCCGTCTTCACCGAGATCGTCTCGACGACCAGCGTCTGGCCCTCCCAGCGGCCGATCGACCGACCGAGCATCGTCGGCCACAGCTCGTCTTCCGGGGGGAATCCGCGCCCGTCCGTATAGATGTGGCGCGTCTCCTTGTCGACGACAATCCACGTCTTCTCCGGTGTCACGATGAACTCATAGTCGAAGGGCGTGCCGATGATGTGCGGCATGCCGGCCGCGCAATAGACGGTGTGTGTGTCCACGATCGGGTCGGGATACGTCGCATCCGCCTGGTGCTCGGCGCGCACGAGGTCGGCCTGATACTTGGCCTCCCATTCGGCGTTGTACGGAGGGTAATCGCGCGTGCCCGGCACGAACGCCCTGCCATCCTCGACGTCGAGCAGCGCCGGGGAGCCCTTCAAGCGCCAGAGGCCGTTCCAGTCAGGCAGGGTGGAAAACTTGTCGAGACGGGCCGTCGAGTTCGTCTGCGCCTGAGCGTCGCCCTGTGCCTGCGACCCCGTTTGGGTCCGCTCCGCCGAGCATCCAACCGACATGACGCAGGCGAGTCCGAGGACTGCGGCGGTTCGCCTGGCCGTGCGCGTGTCCCTGGACCGTCGTTGAACGAAATCGATGCTCACGTTCCAGCTCCTCTCTGCGTCCTCAGGAGGACGTGCGACTAGCGGCCTCTCGACGACCCGGGTGTCGAATTCGGACCGGGCGCGGGAGTCTCGGTCGTCGCCGAGCCGCCCAGTGCCGTGCCGTCCGCCAGTACCACCGAGACCAGCGAGCCACCGGGCCGCCCGTCCCGCATGGGGTGCATCATCACCGTGATCCGATCGCCGGCCTTGAGCGTCTTCGGCTTCCAACCCCGTCTGGACATGCTCGATGGCGAGTTCGCCTCGATGCTCCATTCCACCGCCTTGCCCGAGGCGTCGGTCACCATGAGCTGAATCCAGACGTGCGGGTTGACCCACTGCACCTCTTTGACCACGGCCGTCAGCGACGCGGTCTTTTCCATGTCGAACGCAGCGAACGAGTGGTGGCCCAACACGGAGCCGCCGGCCAGCAGAACGGCCAGCCCCACCAATCCGAGCGACGCGCCTGTCGTGTGCATTCTCATAAGCGTGACCCCGGCCGATAGTAACGGCTGCGCGAGTCGTGTTCAACACCTACCAGAAGGCCTCCGACGGACCGGTGCAGGGGACGTGCTTGCCGGGTAAGGGGGGCTGAAGAGGCGAGAGCACTCGGCGCTCGTCGACCAGGGAGCGCTGGAAGGAACCGCCAGGGCCCGCACCAACGTATCAGCGGATTGGAGGAACCCGCCGCATGGATCTCGTCACGCTCGGGCGTACGCTTGGCTTCTCATTCGCGGCCGGTGTGAACCTCTACGCCACCGTCGCGATCCTGGGGCTTGCGGCGCGCTACGGCTTCGTCGAACTGCCCCCGCAGTTCCAGGTGTTCAACCACACCATGGTCATTAGCGCAGCGATCGTGCTGTACCTCGTCGAGTTCTTCGCCGACAAGATTCCATACCTGGATTCGTTGTGGGACCTGATTCACACGCTCATCCGGCCAGTGGGCGGGGCGCTCATCGCCGTGACCACGTTCGGCGACGCGTCCACGCCGGTCGAGGGCCTGATCGCGCTCGTCGGCGGCACCGTCGCGGCCAGCAGCCACCTCACCAAGACGAGCACGCGCGCCGTCGCCAACACGAGTCCCGAGCCGTTTTCGAACTGGGCCCTGAGCGTCGGTGAAGATCTGTTCGTCGTGGGCCTTGGTTACCTGGCGCTGAAGTACCCCGTTGCGGCGCTCGTCGTGGCGGTAGTGCTGATCGGGCTGATCGTGGTCTTTGCGTCCGTGATCATTCGGATGGTGCGGCGGTGGTTCTCCACTTCAACGCCCAACTCCGAATCGGCCCAGCTTCGCAGAAGGCCCAACTCCCAAAACACCCCACGCTGTAGCGAGGACCCATTGGGAGCAGGGCGTTGAGACGGCCCTACCGGCAAATCGACGGCTGCACGGTACGAATCGTGTACTTCGTCTCAGACCCAGGTCCCTCGGGCCTTCTCTTGAGGGCGATCCCGGGATCGATCTTCGGATCCCCCGGAACCAACGTCATGCCGCACACGACCCTGGGCTTCAGGAGCATTCCATCGGGCCTCGGGGATTGCGGCCGGTCCGGACGCGTCTGCGGGCGCTCTTCACCGCGTGGAATCGGCAGTTGAAAGCGCGGAGACGGAGGCGGGACAGACTGTGCCTGGGCTCCAATCAAGGGCAGCCGACGCGAAAGTGATCGCAACCGCGCCAGTGATGATGCCGTGGGAGAGACCCAGCATGCGACCTCCTGGAAGACCCGGACGCCCGAGGTATTAGACGTTTCAACAAGGCGCCTTGGCTGGAACGTGGATTGACCTCGCCACGAATCATGATCACGGCGAGCCCGGCGCTCACCTGCGACCTGCTAAACACCATCGACGCACTGGCCGAAGACCGCCGCGGCTGAGATCGGCCTTTCTGCTCGATCCTGCCCGAGCAGGGTCGTGGCGAATTCGCGCGCTCATCGCCTCGGCACCTGTCCGATGGTCTTCATCGGCAGGAACAGGCGCAGCGGCTGGTCCGCGAGCGGAAGGAAACCGTACCGCGTGTAGAACCGAGCGCCAGGCGCGTCCTTCGCGTCCACGATGACCGCCACCGACGCAACCGACTGGCTGGCCCTCAGGCTTCGGCGCAGCGCATCGATCAGGAGCCGTTCCCCGAGACGTCGGCCGCGGTAAGACTGGTCAACGGCCAGGCGGCCCAGCAAGGTGGCAGGGACGAGCGGATAGCGCGGCAGCCGCTTGCGCGTGGCGCCCGGCCATTCCGCCAGCCGCACCGCCGTGGAAGAAAGGGAGTAGTAGCCAGCGATGGTCGCGGGCTGGCCGGCCGCCACCAGGACGTAGACGACGGCGACGTCACGAGCCATCTCCTGCCGCGCCTGGGTACGGAGATATCGATTGAGCGCATCGATCCCGCAGTCGAATCGGTCGCGGTGATGATGGGTTCCGAGCGCCTCAACGACGAAGGCGTCATCTCCCGGTGACATGACTCGCTAGCGCGCTCGTCGTGTTCTGGCTCGACCGGTGACGGCCGATGCCTGTCGCTCGGACCGCTCGTGCCGCACCCACGCTGCCCGCAGCCGCGCGTTCGGCGCGGGTGGGCGGCGCAGCGCGTGCACGAACGTACGTTGGTCGGTCCGGCTCAGTTCCAGCACGTGCCGCGCCTCGAGGGTGCGAACCGCGGCGTGGTGCACGCTGCTGACAATGAAGTCTGTCAACGTCACGCCTTGCAGGTCGGCCGCTTCTCGGAAGAGCTGCTTCTGTTCGGCGGTAATGCGCGCCTCGAGACGTTCGTTGGCCGCCGCGCTCGTCAGTGTCGTTGCGGGCATCGCGAGACTCCTTCAGACCGAGTGTACGGCATACTGCCGTACTCGAGCAAGGGGGCCTGTCAGGACCCGAAGCGCCCGACTTCCTCAAACCCACGTCTCGTGAACGTCGTGTCCTTCGTGGCCGGTGCTTCTTCGTGGCGGCTCAGCGCTTCTGCTCGTCCGCGCGCGACGCGGACAGGGTGTTCCGCATCGCGTAGTTCCCCTCGTGGCACGCGTACTCGAAGATCTGGTAGTCGGAATCCCCCTTCAACGGAAACGACACCTTCCATGGCGCCGTCCAGGTCTTCGGATCGGTGATCGTCACCTCGTACTGCAGCACGTCGGCAGACACCGGAGTGAAGCGCTCCTCCAGCACGAGCGAGTCGCTTGGGATGAGCATCATGCCGTTGCCCTGCATGCCGGTCTTGCCGTTGAGGTTGGTCGTGCGAATCACGAGCGTGTTGCCCTCAAAGCGGCCTGTGGACGACCCCATGTACGACTTCATCGTCTCGGGCATCGCCGCACGTCCCTCGAGCGGGATGATCCGAACCTCGTGGATCATCTCGTTGCGGAACGCCACGTAGCCGGGCGCTTGAATGATCTCGTTGCCGTTGTTGTAGACGACAGGCATCATCGACCCGACCACGCCGCGTGAGATACAGCGGTCATAGGGCCCGAGCTCAGATGCGTTCGCAAAACCCGTCTGCTTCACGTAGGTGCCACCGGCCGTCTTCTGCCGCGCCGCGCCGTCCGGCGTCATCGACGGCATCCGCCCGTTGGCCGGCTCGACGATAAGCGAGGACTGGCGGGACGGCACGCCGCGCTCCAGCCAGTGTGGGGGCGGTGAGGTCACACCACCCACGTCCCCGAGCGCCACGATCTCGGCCGGCGGTTTCTGCAGATCGAATTCGAGGACGTCGAGCTGTTCCTGTCGCGCGGCCTGCGCCTCGCGGGCCTTGAACTCGGCTTCGCTCAGGAAGAGGCGGTTCCCGAACTGTTCGGGCCGCTCAAACGGCACACCCACCATGTCGGTGCCCGGCCAGATACCCTGCAGGTCGGGGTCGCCCCACGGTGTTTTCGGCGGTGAGTACGGGCTCCGGGCTCCCTGGGCAGACGGGGCCTGACCGGCAACCGACGCGACAGCCACAACCAACACGGCCGACACCGCCGCTATGCGCACAACGCGATCCATATCGTCCCTCCCGAGAGTGCCCCGCCTCACCCTCATGATACCGCCGACGTGATTCGTCCGAGTCTGACGGTGACGGCCGGGGTCCAGGCCAGCATCACGGGCCACGGAGACACGAGGCCACGGAGAAAGACCCTTAGTCTGGAGAATCTCCGCGTCTCCGTGCCTCCGCAGTTACATCGAACCGACACGCGCGTCCTTGATCACGCACCAGGTGGTCATACAGCGCTGCCCCTGCACGTTAGTCGTCTTGATCGGATCGGCGAGCTGTCCACCAAGCCGCTTCGTCTCCCGCAGCAGCATCGCCTCGTCCACGAGGAATCGATCGGTGCCGTCAGGCAGGCGGGCCTGCCGCCCCGCGGGGCCGACCACCGACTCCAGGCCAATGTTCGACGCCAGCCTCGCGAACAACAGACCCTCGGGCTCCAGCACGCGCCACATCTCGTCCACCATGGTATGGAAGTGCGGCTCATCCTCCGCAAAGTGCAGGACGGCGCTGCAGATCACGGCCTGCATGTCGTGGTCTGGATACGGCAGGTGATCAACGTCCGCGACCACGAAGTTTTCGGCTGGTAGGTTCGGAGCCAGACGCGCGGCCGCACGCTGGACCACCTCGATCGCCTCCGGCGAGCTGTCCACGCCGTGGCAGTCGAAGCCGTGTTGTAGGAGAAAGATCAGGTTCCGGCCATCACCGCACCCGGCATCGAGCACGCGCCGTCGCCGGTCGAAGCGCCCACGCAGGATCTGGTCGAAGACGTAGATGTCGATGTCACCAAACTGCCGCCTGAGCTCCTCGCCGAGTGTCGGTTGAGTCACTTCCAACCTTGAGCCTTAAGCCTTGAGCCGCCCTGAGTCTTGAGCCTTGAGCCTTCTTCAGCCCGTTCAGTTACTCGCGGGCGAAATGGGCGCCGGCGCCGGCTGCTGAGGCGGAGTCGGCCGCCGCGGCATCTCGCTCGGCGCAAAGCGCGGCAGCGGCTCGTCGCGCATGGCCAGGTGGTAGATCGCCGCGGCCATCACCACCGCCGATTTCTTCACATCGTCTTCGATCACGCGCTCGTAGGTGTCGAGGTTGGTGTGCCAGGTGTACGTCTGGTACTCGATCGGATCCTGGAGGGCGTTGATCCCAGGCAACCCGGCGGCGGCAAACGAGAAAGCGTCTGTGCTGGCGGCCTGGCGGCTGCGCGTGGTGTTCACGCCGAGTACACCAAGGTCACTGAGCGACGCCGTGGCTTCGCGCAGCACCGCGGCGGCTTCGGGCGGACCGAAGATCGACAAGCCACGCGCACGGCCGGTGCCGGAGTCGATGTTGAAGTAGGCCACCAGCTTCGAGAACTCTGCCTTCTGCTCCTCGAAGCTGCCGAAATGCTCGCGGACGTAGGCCGCGGACCCAAGTAGGCCCTGCTCTTCCCCGCTCCAAAGCGCCACGCGGATCGTCCGCCGGGGCTTGGCACCGATGGCCACGAGGATCCGGGCGGCCTCCATCATCACCGAACAGCCGATGGCGTTGTCGGTCGCGCCCGTGCCTGCGTGCCAGGAATCGAGGTGCCCACCGAGCATCACCACCTCGTCGGCCTTGTCGCTGCCGGCAATCTCGGCGACGACGTTGTAGCTCGTGCTCCCCTCAGGGTGGGTGCGATTGACGATATCGAACTCGAGCTCGACGTTGCGCTTGTCGTCGAGCAGCCGCCAGATGCGGCCGAAGTCCTCGTTGCGCATGACGACGGTGGACGGCGCCTTGGCGAGGTCGAACGTCCGGTTGTGAAACGCGCGGATCTGGCCGTGGTCGCGGCCCGCGTCGTTGATGCGGACCAGCACGCCGTTCGTCACCAGAAACGCGTTGACCTGCTCGTCGACCTGAACTGCGGTGAGCGGACGCCGCGTCGGCGCCGCCGGCTGGCCCTGCTGCCCTGCCTGCGGAGGGCCGCCGCCGCGGCCGGCTGGCTGGGCCGGCGGGGCATTCAGTTGCGTGAGCACCTCGCTGTCTTCACGTCGAAGCGGCACGGGATTGATCGTCACACTGACCTGGCGCGGCGGACCGACGAGCACCAACTTGCCTCTGACGGCGTCCTTCAAGCCGTCGAGATGGGCTGCCAATTCCTCGCGCGTTGGTCCTTGCGGCAAGGTCATCTGCACGGCCGCGCGGCGGACGACGCCGTTCGTGCCCGGCGTCCAGGCGAGTACTTCGGCCACGAGCGAGTCTCTGACCGGGGACACGAGGTAGGCGGCGAGCCGCTCGTTCGTCCAACCCGGATGACCGAAGTTCCACGGCTCGAGGCGGCCGTTTGTCAGGCCCCAGGCATGCATCTGCTCGACGGCCCATTCACCGGCGGCTTTCAGGTTTGGCGACCCTGTCAATCGCGGACCGTGGACGTCGGTGAACATGTGCAGGGTCCGCAGGATCTGGGAGTTGCTCGTCCCTTCCTGCCGGATCTTCCAGAAGACGTCCTGGTCCGGGCGCTCCTGCGCCACGACCAACGCGCTCGTCCCGGCGACACAGGCGAGCAGAGTGGTCCTGATCAGTCTTTGCATGCGTCCTCGCATGCCAATGATCTTAGCCTTGATGCGGGGGTTGGGCTGATCGAGCAGGGTTCGCTGGTTCTCGGGTGCTCAGGTGCTTCGGTTCTGGTGCTCAGGTGCTTCGGTTCTGGTGCTCAGGTTCCGAACCTGGGCACCTGTGCACCCGAGAACTCGAGAACCCAGGCTCTCCTACCCCCGCTGTGGCGTCAGAACCTCGTCCACGAGGAAGAGGTCGGTGAGCAGCGTCCGCACGTGGATTGAGGCGTTCAGGTTGTCCACGAGCTGCGAGCTAATCGAGGGCTGCGCGAGGACCAGCCGGATCGCGGTGAGGGCCGCATCGGCGTCGCGGTCGAGCAGGCGGCGAAAGGCGTCGTAGCGATCGACGGGTTGCAGCTGCTCGGCGGCCACCACTGTTCCAAGCAAGGTGCCGATCCCGACGAGCGCGTCAACAGCCCGTTCCAGTTGCTCGCGCAGTTGTCTGCCGGCTGGGTCCGCGCCGGACTCAGCCGTCACGCCCCGCGCGGCATACGCCAGCATGAACTCGTACGCCTCTTCGACGACGTGGCAGCGTGCGGTGAATTCCTGCCGCATGGCCTGAATGCAGAATTCAGAATGCAGAATGCAGACACTGCCCACGTCGACAATGGGCGGTGTACGTGTGGAGGCCACCCCGTTTCCCCGCGCCGTGCGCTGTCTGAATTCTGCGTTCTGAATTCTGCATTGATCCGGTCAGGTCCTTCATCGACGGACAGCCTAGACGGACCAACGCTCGGGATCGTGGTGCTCGAGATACTGGCGCCGCGTGATCCAGCCGAGCAGCATCGACTTGGTGATCCACCACTTCTCGGGACGCACGGCGAAGTACACGTGCGCCATGACGAGGCCCACGAGCGCCACCCCGGCCATGCCGTGGAGGACGTAGGTCACGCCCCAGGTCGCGTCGGAGAGCAGGTACGGGTTCCGCGTGAGAAACGGCGTGCGCACGCGCACCATCATGACCAGACCAGTGGCCGTCACGGCCAGCCCGACGACGACGATCGCGAGGTGGTACAGCCGATTGCCGAGCGGATACTTGCCAGACTTCGGGCCCGGAACCTCGTGGCCGAGTTCACGCAGGATCTCGGCCTTCAGCTCCGGGAGGTCCCTCGGACCAACCCAGATCGACCAGAAGTCGAGCGCCAGCGTGGCGTGGACCACGTGGAACAGGATCGAGGCGGTGAGCACCACGCCGGCCATCCAGTGCCACGTGACCCACGGGAACTGCACGCCCACCACCGGCAGGAACGCCGTGAGCAGCAGGACGAACATGGCGGCCGCCATCACCCAGTGGAACGCCCGCGCGGCGAGCGAGTGACGGGTGACGCGCGTGGGCAGCGCCGGGTAGGCTGCCTCGAGGGCGTCAGTTTCGTGCTGCTGACGCTTTCGGTGCGCCGACAGCACCAGATAGCTCGCGTGAGCCACGAGGAACGCGAGGCCGCCGACGAGCGCCGCCCAGAACAGGTCCCACGAGACATGCCCGAGGATGTCCTCACCCCACGGGCTGCGCACCCAGGTCAGGAAGTCCACGACACGTCCTCGACTCCGCGGATGGCCCGCTTCACGAGGTTTCGCATCAGCGGAACCTTGTACGCGTTGTGGCGAAGCGGCTGCGCGCCGAGGATGGCGAGTTCGGCCGCGGCCGCCGCCGTGCTCTCGTTCGGCGGCCTGCCTGCGGCTGCCTGTTCAGACTGAACGAGGCGCTTCGGTCTCGCAGCCACGCCGTTCACCACGAGACGGATGCGCTCGATCGCACCGCCGCGTTCGACCATCGCCGAGGCCACGCTGACGAGCGCGAAATCCCACACGTTCCGGTCGCGGACCTTCTCGAGGTAGAACCGGGCACCGGCCCAGGTACCGGGAATTCGGATCGCGGTCAGCAGATCGCCTGGCTCGAGGACCGTCATCCGCGTGATGTCGGTGCCGGGTCCCACGAAGTAGTCTTCGGCCGCCACCACACGCTCGCCCCGCCGCGTCTGCAAAACCATCGACGCGTCGAGCGCGACGAGCGCGGGAGCCGTGTCCGACGGACTGACGGCGACGCAGCGGTCGGCATCGAAGATGGCGTGCTCGCGGTTGAGCGCCTCGGGCGTGTCGGCGTAGCAGATATTGCCGCCCGCCCGGTAGCACGACCAGCCGGCACGGTAGTACCAGCACCGCGTGTCCTGGCTGAGGTTGCCCCCGAGCGTGCCCTGGTTGCGAATCTGCGGCGAGGCGGCTGACTCGGCTGCGTCGAGCAGGATCGTGAAGCGTTTCCGCACCGTCTCGTGCCGCACCACGTCGGTCAGGGTCGTCATCGCGCCGATTTCGAGCCCATCCTGCCAGGGCCGAATCCCCTTGAGCTCCGCGATCGCGCCCAGGTCCACGACCGCTGACGGCCGCTTGATGCGGTCCTTCAGCCAGTCCATGCTGTCGAGCCCGCCCGCCAGCACCATCGCGTCTCGGCCGTACCGGTCGAGCAACTCCATCGCCCCAGCCACCGAGGTCGGCTGGAAGAGCTCGAACGGGGACATAACGTCACGGATTACGGACATAACAACTCCGCCTGGCTCATCTGCGTCGACTGTAATGCAAAATTCAGAATGCAGAATAATGCAGAATTCAGAATTCGGTCCGACACAGGGAGCTGCGGAGTGACATCCGCTGCGTGTGCACTGCCCACGGTCGATCTGGGCGGTGTCTGCATTTTGAATTCTGCATTCTGCATTCCTTCAGCATCTGCATTCTGAATTCTGCATTCTGCATTACAAGTGGCTTTGTAAAGGCTCGTGCATCCGGCGGCCGTGCTCGAGCGACATCAGGATGAGGTCGGACGTGACTGGCGCGCGTCGGAAAACATCGACCCCTACGGCGCTGGCGATCGCGTTCAGCACTGCGCCGTAGCCCGCGCCGACGGGCGGCTCACCCACTCCGCGCGCGCCGACCGGCGTCTCGGGGTCGGCGATGTCGAGCGCCACCGACTGCAGACGCGACGGAATGTCGAGAATCGTCAGCGGCTTGCTGTGGTGGAAGCGCCGCGCGAGCGACAGCCCGTACTGCGGGTCGTAGGCAAGCTTCTGGCACAGCGCGTGGGCAATCCCCAGACAGCTGCCGCCGTTGATCTGCGCGAGGAGGCTCCGCGGGTTGATCACGGTGCCTACGTCCCCCACGCCGAGATAGTCCACGAGCGTCACCTTGCCCGTCTCGACGTCCACCTCGACCTCGGCAAAGCCAATCACGAAGGAGTACGTGTCGCCATCGCGCGGGTAGGTGTCTTTCGCAACGCCCATGAGGCCGAGCCCGATCAGCCCGGATGCGGCAGCCTTGGTGACAGCGTGGATGTCCGCCGGCAGTTCGTGGCCATCGAACGCCCCGCCGAGCTCGATCGCACGCCGTGCGGCCTGGGCGTAGCTCATTCCACGACCAGGGGCCCCGCGCCGGTAGACGCGCTCTCCGCCGATTTCGTAGTCGGTCGCCGCACCTCCGAGATCCTGTGCGGCAACTTCTTTCAGCTTGCGCCGCGCGTCCATCGCCCCAGCGTGATTGGCGCGCGACATCGCGTGGGTGGTCTGGCTCCCGACCGACAGGCAGCTGTACGGGAGCCCCTTGCTCGTATCGCCCCAGATGACCTGGACCTTCTCCCACGGCATGTCCAGCACGTCGGCCGCCACACGGGCAAGATCCTGCATCGAATGGGTCCCAAGGTTGCCGACGCCCGACTGCACGTACAGCATGCCGTCCGGACGAATCGTCATCAGCCCGTCGAAGCCGATCGAGCCGGCGCCGTGCGGCCCAACCGCCACGCCGACGCCGCGGACCTTCGTCCCACGCCGCTGACCAGCGCGCGCCTTGCGCCCGGCCCAGTTGAACATCTCCGACCCGCGGTCGAGGCCTTCCTTGATGAAGGCGCTCGTGATGTGCCGGCGACTGCCGTCCGGCAACGGCGCGCCGTAAAGCGCTTTGCCCTCGGGTGAGTTGATGCGCCGAATCTCCACCTGATCCACGCCAAGGCGAACAGCCGCCTTCGTCATCACTGGCTCGATGATGCCGTTGGCCTGCATCGGGCCCGGTGATCGCTGTTGGGAGCGCGGCGGCGTGTTGGTGATCACGTTGACCGCGCGCAGGCGCATGGCGGGCGGCTGGTAGATGAGCGATGCGGCGTTGCCACCGGAACGAAAGTCACCCATCGGTCCGTACGCGCCGCTGTCCTGCACGATGTAGAGATCCAGCGCCGTGATGCGGCCGCTCTTCTCGAAGCCGATCTTGGCGCGCCCGGTCATGTTGGTGCGCGCGCGTCCGATGTAGCTCTCCTCTTCGCGGCTGATGCGCATCATGACCGGCGCGTTGGCTTTCCTCGACAGCACGGCCGGAATCGCCATCGACACGGCGCCGCCGCCCTTGCTCCCGAACCCGCCTCCGGTGAACTCGCAGATGAGCACCACGTCGGCCGGCTCGATGCCGACCCACCGCGCAATGCCGTCCACGGTGCGCTGCACGCTCTGCGTGGAGCCGTGCAGGTAGAGCTTCCCGTTCTGCCAGTAGGCCATCGCGCTGCGAGTTTCCATGGGGTGGTGGCCCGTGGACTGGACGACGAACGTCTCGTCGAGCACGAGTGCGGCTCCGGCAAAGCCCGCATCGAGATCGCCGTAGCTCCACTCCTCGGCATGCTGCCCCGTTGGAAGCTGACCGTCGGCCGCGCTCGCAAAATCCTCAGCCGTCCACGTGAGCGTCTGCACTGGGACCGGCCCGGCTTGCCCTGGCGGATTCGGCGGCCCCCAGACGTTGCCCTGGGTGCGCGCGGTCGGACCGCCGGGCCGCAGACTGTCGAGCGCGTTGACGACGAACGGCAGCGGCTCGAGGTCGAGCTCGATGGCTTCGACCGCCGCGGCCGCGGTCACTTCGTCGATCGCCGCAACAGCCACGATCGGCTCGCCGGCGTAGAACGGCTCCATCGTCAGCGCGCGTTCGGCGCCCTCGAGGTCTGGCAGATCGTCGGCCGTGATGATCGCCCTCACGCCCGCCATCGCTTCAGCGGCGCTCGTATCGATCCCACGGACCCGCGCATGGGGCATAGGACTGAGGAGCAGCTTGCAGAAGAGCATCCCGTCGGCGCGGAAGTCCTCGGCATAGCGGGCGCGGCCGGTCACCTTGGCCACGTGGTCGAGCGGCGTGTAGTTGCGTCCGATGAGCGGATCGGCCATCACGCCCTCCGCAGATACTCGGCACCGCGCATCAGCGACGTCAGGATCTTGTCGTAGTCCTGACAGCGGCACAGGTTGCCGGAAATCCCGTGCGCGAGTTGGTCGCGTGTCGGATCGGGATTGACCTTGAAGAAGCCCACGGCCGCCATCACGAATCCGGGCAGGCAGAACGCGCACTGGAAGCCCTGTTCGTCCACCACCGCCTGCTGTACGGGATGCAGCGTTCCGTCCACACCAGCCAGCCCCTCAATCGTCGTCACGCGGCGCCCGCGCACCGTATGTGTGAGCACCGAGCACGCGTAGTGGGGCACATCGTCAATAAGCACCGTGCACGCACCGCACTCGGCGCGGTCGCAGCCGAGCTTGGTGCCCGTGAGCCCCAGTTTGTAGCGAAGCGTGGTGGCGAGCGTCTCCTGCTTCATCACGTCCACGCGGCGCGCCTGCCCGTTGACGCTGAGCGTGATGAGCCGCTCGACCGAGCCCGGCGCCGACACCTGGCCGAGCAGCGACCCGCCGCCCCTGAACAGGTAGGCGGACGACGACGCCACGGCACCGGCGGCGATGACGCCCTTGATGAACGTGCGCCGGGAAATGGCCCGCTTCAGATCCGTTTCCGGTTCCACCAATGAACTCCTGGTCTCCACCGCGCGGGCTGAAGCCCACGCTCTACGCTGCCGACTGCCTACTGCTTATGCACATGCCGGTAGACCAAGCCCTCGACGCCCTGCAGGACAGAAATCGCAGCATCGTCGTAGAACGGCAGCATCTGCATCAGGACGATGACGCCGATCTGCTGCTCGGGGTCGATCCAGAAGAACGTGTTGTTGATGCCGGCCCAGTTCATGCTGCCAGGCCGGCGCATGTTCGGATCGGGCTTCGCCGGCGCCGCGAGCTGAAAGCCGAACCCCCACACGTCTTCCCCGGCACCGAGCGGATACGGCTTCGATCGACTGGCGTCGGCAACCGGCTGTAACCGCACCTTGACGTTTCCGGTCTGGTTCCGCCTCATGTCGGCAACCGTCTGCTCTTTCAGCAGGCGCGTGCCTCCGAGCTGACCTCGATTGAGCAGCATCCGCACGAACAGGCTGTAGTTCGCGGCCGTTGAGAAGAGCCCGCCGTCCCCGCGGATGGTCGCCGGAATCGGGGTCGGGTTCGGCGTTTCCGTGATCTTGCCGTTCGTCTTCTGATGAACGGTCACGACACGTGGGTACTTGGCCTGCGGAACCGTGTACGTCGTGTCGCGCATCCCCAACGGCCCGAGGATCCGCGACTCGAGAAACGCATCGATGCGCTGGCCGGAGATCTTCTGGACCACGTCACCGAGCACGCGGGTGCTGGCGCCGTAGGTCCACTTCTCGCCAGGATCGTGCACGAGCGGAAGTTCCGAATCGTTGGTCGAGCCGGTCTTCTTTTGCGCAATCGCGAGCGCCGGATCGGACCACGAATAGCCGATGCCAGACGTGTGCGTCAGCAGGTGCCGAATCGTGATCGCGCGAGCGGCCGGCCGCGTCTCGTAGGTGCCAGCCTTCTCGTCAACCTTGCTGAACACGACGGGACTCTTCAGCGACGGGATGTACTTCGATACCTCATCGTCGAGGCTCAACTTCCCTTCCTCGACGAGCATCATCACGGCCGTCGAGGTAACGGCTTTGGTCATCGAGGCAATACGAAAGATCGAATCCTTCCGCATGTCGACGCCCTGGGCCACGTTCATCTTGCCGAACGCCTCGTGGTAAAGCACGCGGTCCGGGGCGACCACCATAGTGACCACCCCGGGGACGTCGCCGCGGGCTACGGCGGCACTGAGGAAGCTTGAAATGGCCGCCGTTCCCTGCGCATCGAGCGCAGGGGGCGGCGACGGTGCGGCCGCCCGCAGGGTGACGAGCAGCAGTAAGGCAAAACCGACTGCCAACGCGCGTTTCATCGGTTCCTTCGATCACGAACCGCGGAGACACGGAGCCGCGGAGAATTCAACTTCTTCACTTACTTCCCTTCCACACTTCGACCTTTGAACTTCGCACTTGCCAGGAGCTCTCCTACGAGAGCTTCTGGCTCGTCAGCGGCAGCTCGCGCACGCGCCGGCCAGTTGCCGCGTGAATGGCGTTGCCAAGCGCGGCGAGCACCGGAGGCAGCCCCGGCTCGCCAACACCGGTTGGCAGCGCGTCGCTCTCCACGAAGTGCACGTTCACCTGATACGGTGCATCGTTCATCCGCGCCACGCGGAAGTCGTTGAAGTTGCTCTGACGAATCCGGCCGCCCGCGGCCGTGATCTCGCCAGTCCGCGCAAGCCCCACCGCCATCACCGCCGCCCCTTCCATCTGCGACCTCACGCGGTCGGGATTGACGATGACCCCGGCGTCAACGACCTGGTCGATGCGCGGCACCCGGACGACACCAGCGGCACTGACCTCGACTTCGACGACCGACGCAACGTAGGTGTTGAAGCTGCGATGCGCGGCAATGCCCATGCCCCAGCCGTTGCCTGGCTTCCGCTTGCCCCAGCCTGAGCGTTCGCCCGCCACCTCGAGCACGCGGCGCAGCCGGCGCGTGTCGATCGGGTACTTGTCGTACGGCGCGCCGTAATTCGAGTAGTCCACGCCCTGCGACTTCAGGTCGAGCACTTTCCCTGGTCCGAGCAGGTCGAGCAGGAACTCGAGCGAGTCGCGGCCCGCCGCCTTCGCCATCTCGTCGGCGAAGCTGTGCGCCGCAAACGCATGGAAGTTGTTGCTGACCGCGCGGAACCAGCCGATGCGCACATGCGCGTCGGCGGGGCCGTTTTCGGCGCGGATGTTGGGCACGTCGTACGGCAAGTCCACGAGGCCGAGATCCAGCTCAAAGCCCAGGGGCTCGCGCGCGCCGGGCGCAAACGTGGATGCAATGGGTGGGAACGCCGATCGGTGCAGCCACGCCGTCGGCCGTCCCCGGCCGTCTACCGAGGCCTTGTGATACACCGCCGCGGTCGTGTGGTAGTAGTCGAAACGAATGTCGTCTTCGCGCGTCCACACTACCTTCACGGGCTTGCCGAGCTGTTTCGACAGCACCGCCGCTTCAGCGGCGTAGTCCGGTTTCGACTTCCGCCCGAAGGCTCCGCCAAGGAGCGTCACATGGCAGATGACGTCCTTCTTGTCGATGCCGAGCACCGCCGACACCGCATCCTGCACCGCCTGCGGATTCTGCGTCGGCGCCCACACAGTCGCCTTGCCGTCGCGAACGTCGGCCACGGCGGCCGGCGGCTCCATCGAGGCGTGCGCCGCGAGTGGCGTGTAATAGGTCGCTTCGAGCACCTTGCCGCCCTTGCCGAACTCGGCATCCACGTTGCCCAGATTGCGGGCGACCTTGGCTGGCTGGTTGACCGTCTGGATGAGCTGCTTCTTGAAGGCCTCGGATTCAAACCCGCCGTGCGGCGTGTCGTTCCAGTCGATCTTCAGTTGCTTGCGGCCCTGCATCGCCGCCCACGTGCTGCTCGCGATCACGGCCACGCCGCCGAGCGGCTGGAACAGGTGTGGTGGCTTGAAGGTGTCGAGCGTCACCGTCTGCTGCACGCCCTTCACGGCGAGGGCGCCTTTGTCGTTCAGGCTCTTCACTGTCCCGCCGAGCACGGGTGGATGCTCGATCGAGGCGTGCACCATGCCCTCCCGGAACACGTCGAGCCCGAACTGCGCCTTGCCTGTGACGATGTCCTGCTGATCGTAGGTGGAGGTTTCCTGCCCCACGAGCTTCCAGGCGCTCTTCGGCTTGAACTGGACTTCTCCGGCCTTTGGCACCGGGAGTTTTGCCGCCGCCGGCACGAGCGCGCCGTATGCGAGCCTGCGCCCGCTGGCCTGGTGAACGACCTCGTGATTCTGTGTCGTGCACTCAGAGGCCGGCACGTTCCACTGTGCCGCCGCCGCGCTCACGAGCATCGCGCGCGCGGACGCGCCCGCTTGCCGAAACGCTTCGTAGAAATCGCGAATCGACCGCGAGCCGTCGGTGTTCTGATCCCCGTAGCGGGTATCGCCGATGCCTTGCTCGATGCGCACGCGCTTCCAATCGGCGTCGAGCTCGTCGGCGGCCACCATCGGGAGCGATGTGCGAATGCCAGTGCCCATCTCGGACCGATGGGTGACGATGAACACCGTGCCATCCGGCTGGATGCCGAGGTAGACGCTCGGGTTGAGCGCGGCCATGTCGGCGTTGGTCCTTACGGCGGGCGTCTGCGCCCACACTGATCGGGGCACCACGCGCGAAGCGAGCACAAACGCTCCGGCGGTGAACACGCCCTCGAGAAAGTGGCGACGGCTGACGTTTTCGATGGTGTTCATGCCCGCTCCTTTGCCGCGTCTTTGATGGCGGCGCGGATGCGCTGGTAGGTGCCGCATCGACAGATGTTGCCGGCCATCGCGCGGTCGATGTCCTGATCGGAGGGGCTGGGTGTGCGCGTCAGGAGCGAGGCCGCTTGCATGATCTGCCCTGCCTGGCAGTAGCCGCACTGCGCCACATCGTGACTCACCCAGGCACGCTGCACCGGGTGACGACCATCTGGGCTGAGGCCCTCGATGGTGACCACACGCTTGCTCTGCAGGGTGCGGAGCGGCGTCTGACACGACCGGACGGCCACGCCGTCGATGTGTACCGTGCAGGCGCCGCAGAGCCCCGCGCCGCAGCCAAATCGCGTGCCCGTCAGGCGGAGATCGTCTCGAAGAAACCAGAGCAGCGGCATCTCTTCGTCGCCCTCGAACCCCTGCGCTCTTCCGTTGACTGTGAAGTTGACCATGCGCAAATCCTCAGCTAGCAACTACCAAAGCCAAATCCCCGACGCCGAAAGGAGCTAACTCCCAACGCGGAGGCTGAAGCCTCCGCTCTACGGCCATCCACCACAACCATCCACTAACCACCAACCACTATCCACCACCAGCAGCACCTACGTCCCTGGCGCCCGGTACTTCACCATCTTCTTGGCGGCCTTGTCGATTTCCTCCGGCGTGATGAGCGGAGTGGTCGTCAGTCGGACGGCGCCGGAGGCATTGACTGCCAGGCTGATCGCCAGGCCACTCTCTGCATCAGGAAGGTCAACGATGATGATCGCATCGTCATCGCCGTATGAGTAGTAGAAGGCTTCGAGCTTGCCTCCGGCATCCTTGACGAGCTTCTGCACCGCAGCTCGCCGCTTGGACCCGCCATCCTTGATCAACCCCCGCACCCCGTCGGCGTTGTAGGCCGCCTTGATCAGATACTTCGGCATGTGATCCCTCCGTGTCGCGAATAGTAACACCGGGGGGCGACTTTCGGCGCTCGGCTTCGCCGGTTCCGGCCTTTCGGTGCGGGGAGCGTCGGACGCGCCCGCGGAGGCTGAAGCCTCCGCGCTACCGGCCCAAAGGCCCAACGCGCACGTCCAACTCCCAAGGCAAGGAACGGCGTAGAGCGGAGGCTTTAGCCTCCGCGGATGTGGGCCTAGCATTCCACCAGCCGCGTTGTCAGCACGGTGCGGGCCGGGCCCTCGCCAACCTCATACAAGCTGAACCATGTACTGGCGCCGGACTGCCCCTTCATCACCCAGACTGACCCGCTGCCGCGGGGCAGCACGCCGATCGGCGTCAGGTCGGGCCGCGCTGGACCGGCCGGCCGGCCGTCTTCCTCCCATCGCAGTTCGCTCTTGGTGCCGCGCGAGGTCAGGCTACCGGGTCCGTCCCGGAGAAACCCGGCCACAGCGATCCGGAGCGTTCCAGGCGGATCGACATCCACGTCCACATCGACGTATGTGTTGGCGATGCGCCGGGACGCCTCGAAATAGTACGTCCGCCCGCCTGCCCCTTCAGTCGCGAAGATCCAGTCGACCACTCTGAGCGCGACCGTCGTTCGGGCGACCGCCAGCGACTGCTCTCGCTCGCGCTGCTCGAACAGCCGCAAGATCGTGGGCGCCAGCCTGAGCCATTCCGCGGTGCCGGGGCCCACCTGCCGCACCGCGTGAACGGGCTGGCTGCCGGTCGTCGTCAGGCGCTCGGTGACTGTGCGTGGCGTCACAGTCTTCACCGTTGACACGCAGGCGCGAGCACCCACCCATTGGCCATCGACCAGCCTGGCAATCGGAACCGCGCGCGCACCGTCATCAACAGCAAGCGTCACCGAGCCCGGCTGCGCCGCGAGCCAGACCGCTAACAAAAACGTAATGGGGTCGGGAGTCATTTCACCGCGCCGGAGTCGCGCCGCGCCGGTTGGCGCGCAAGACCTCTTCGGCCGAATGGGAGAGCAGATGCGTGACCACGCCCTGATCGTCGAGAACGAACTCGTAGGTCCCGATGAGCCTGGGCGAGAACATGCGCTCGGACAACGGCACGAGCGGCAAGCGTCCCTTCCCGTTGAGGTCGGCCCACAACCGACCATTCTCCAGCGATACGTTGATCACGCGGATTCCGAAGGCGGCGCTCCGCTCGAGCTCGTAGACGCCGACATACTTCGCGAGGATCTCGGGCGCCACCGTCACGGTCTTCTCTTCCGACGTCCGGCCGACCAGGTGCGCGCGATCCTTCGGATTCTCTGCGCAGACGTACTCGAGCAGATCGGTGTCGGCCACCAACGTCATCTCCGCAGCGACGGTCACGGGCGTCGTGAACACTTCCGGATCCTCGAGCGTCACCTGCCGCTCGATGTGACCAAAGTCCGTGCGACGGTAGCGCTCGGTGATTCGCAGCGCCTCGCTGTGAGGATGGCCACCGAAATCGAGCCAGGTGCGGTCGTTGAAGCCAACGGACTCGACCACCAGCGTGTCGCCCTCCCAGCGACCAACGGAGTAGCCCATGAAGCTGGGATTCGGATCGGTCGGAAGCGGCCGGCCGTCGGTGAAGATCTGGCGGTACGCGAGGTCCTGGTGCAGCACGATCGTCAACGAGGGTGTCTGCACGATCTTGACAAGGTCCAGTCCACCGCCCGTGATGTGGCGTGGGCCAAGCGGCAGGCATCCGATCGTGCCCGGGTCGTCCTTCCCGAATTCCGACATGCGCTCGGCAAAGAGTGCCGCCGCCGAAGGCCGCACCTGCTCCTTCGCCAGGTCGGTCGCGATGTTTCCGACATAGCCCGGATGCAGAGGGAAGGACCACAGGCCGGACAGGTTCGGCTTTCCGTCTGGTGCTCGGGGAGCAGGAGCGGCGAGATTCGGCTTGCCATCCGGCAGTCGCGGGATGCCGGAGGTTGGGTAGTTCAGCCACTGGGCGCCTGCACTGCTCGTCAGCAGCAGGATGGTGGCCATAACCTCCGCGACGACAGCTGCTTCGCGAAATCGTGTCATGTGCATGGTGCGTAAATGGGGTCGGGAGTCATTGGACCCGAGTCATCGAAGCGGTGGACTCGGCGGCTCCGGAGGCGGCGGGTCGATCCGCCTCCACCCGACACATCACTCGGGAACGCGGTTGTGGGTGTGTGCCAGCCGTCACGGTTTCAGCGCCGCGGCCCAGTTGAGCACAACGGTGAACGGCGTTGGCTTGCCGCCATCGGGTGTCGTCACGAAGAGGAAACGCCGCCCGTCGGGCGCGATGTCCCAGCCGACTGTCAACAATGGTGGCGGTGCGGCGAACAGCCGTCGCGGCGTGCGAGCCTGGAATCCCCTGCTGGTGTCAACGTCCACCGCGCTCACATCCAACGTTGCTCCGTTCGTGTAGAACAACCGCCTGCCGTCCGGGTGCCATCGCGGCAAGGTGCTGAGACCGCCGACCCTGGAGACGAGCCACTTCGCGCCGGCCGCG
>Ga0209640_10000535_pt1 | contig 29738 bp, 20 predicted proteins | sample RifCSP10_1_FD_184018 | JGI IMG/M metagenome (GOLD analysis project Ga0209640, IMG submission 184018) | Soil microbial communities from Rifle, Colorado - Rifle CSP2_sed 10_1 (SPAdes) (version 2) | ecosystem: Environmental > Terrestrial > Deep subsurface > Rock core/Sediment | place: Rifle... | reverse complement strand
CAGGATCCGGCGGGGAAGGCTCCAGGCCTCAAGCCATACGCTGCACGGGGTTCGTCTCGAGCGACGGGCGGCTCCCGGCGTGCCATGATCAATCGGCCGACGGCGGCACCAGCCAGCAGCCAGTACAACTGATTCGGGTGTGTCATCAGGGATTCGGTGAACAGAAAGGCCACTGTCGTGGCTACGAACGCCCACGCCGCGCGGTCCAGCGGATCCAGTCGCCGCCAGGCGAACCCCCGCGCCAGCGCCGCCGCAAACGGGAGGTTGAACACGATCAGGAACACGAAGCCGCCCTTCAGGATCGACCACGTGTGACCGATCTCGATCGATGCCGCCCCACGGACCAGCGTGCCTTGGCCAGTCAGAACGTAGTATCCGAACGTGGAATCGACGAGGTACCCCCCCAGCCCCTTGCCGAACCATCGTTCGCTCCCTGCGAGCGAGTCGAGCAAGCGAGCGGCGAACCCGAAGCGGGCGTTCTCGAGCGAGGAGGCCTGTTCGCCCTGTGCCTGCGTGAGTCGAAGGGCGAAGGAGTCGGTCACATCCGAAAGCGACAAGCCGAGCACGACTGAAAAGACCCCGACCGCGAGGGCGCCGCCAATCAATAGCGCGGGTAAGGCCGCCAGGCGCCTGAGTCCCCTGCCGGGTTTCATGACCATCAGGACGACGGCGAAGCCGAGGAACGCGAGCAACCGGCCCGTAGGTGCGCGCTTCTGGAATAGCACCTGCTCCAGCACGCACATGCCGAAGGCGAGCAGGACGAGGGCCCTCGCGCGGCCCCGTGGCAAGGAGCCGTAGAGCATCACGAAGAAGCCGACAGGCCACAGCAGGTATTGAGAGTCGTAGGCCTCGGCTGTGAACTTTCCACCAAACCGCATGTCCACCAGATCGAGGCGGAACAGGCCGAGCAAGACGATGGGCACGCCGAGCGCGAACACCCATGAATAGGCGCGCTGGAGCACGGGCCAGACGTCGGGTCGCGCCCCCAGCAGGATGCCGGACAGGAGGACCACCATGACTTCGAGGTCGATCAGCAAGTAGTAGCGCGGGTTGCCGTGCATCAGACCAACGACGAGCAGGCCGACGGTCCAGAGCGCGAGAATCGCCAGCCACGGGCGGTGTTTGAGGTCAATTCCCCGGAGGAGTCCGTCGAACGGCGCCAACATCACGGCACCGATGAGCGCCGCCAGCGGTCCGTAGCGGACCAGCGTCCCTTGTTCGCCGGCGTCGTTCACCAGCGGCACAAGGACCATGATCGTGGAGTACCCGCGCTGAACGAAATAGCCGCCGATGGCAAGACCGAGACAGAGGCAGGAGATGCCGCTCACGACGCGCACTCGCCGGTCGGGCGCCGTGGTCGTTCGTCCGGGCGCTGCCAGCCCCATCCGTTGCAGCCAGAGAGCGGCCGCAACCGGACGCTCGTCGCAATGGCCCGCGCTCGAGGTCATACGAGCCTCCTCGGCAAGCCTGCGGCCTCGACCAGGACCGACTCCCACTGCGGGATCACCTGTTCAATGCGAAAGTCCGCCGCCCGTGCCCTTGCCGCGACGGCATATTCGTCGTGGATCGCGGATCCTTCACAGACCGAGATGATGGCCCTCGCCATGTGGCGCTCCGGATCGCTGATGCGTACGTCACGGGGAGGAGCCTTGGGGCCGGGAACAGGGACCAGAATTCCGTATGGCGCGCGCTCGAGACCGGCGCACCGACGGTCCGTGGGAGACGACGGCGCGAGAATCTCGCGAGGCCCGGCTTCGCAGTCGGTCGCGACGACCGGAAGCCCGCAGGCCATCGCCTCGACCAGTGCGTTCGGAAAGCCTTCGCGGACCGACGACAGCACGAACGCCCGGCACCGGGCCACGTACGCGAAGGGGTTTCGCCGCGTCCCGGAACACCACACGTCGGCCAGCCGCAGTGACTCCTCGTCCGGATCCGATGACACGACCGTCTTCAGGCCGAGATCGCGTGTCTGCGAGACGATGTCGTCGTGCAACTCGCCCTCTCCGATGATCACCAGGCGGAGCCGAGGAAGGAACTGTCGGGCCGCTGCGAAGCTTCGGATGAGGGCCCAATGTCCCTTGTCCGCCGTCAGGCGACCCATCGTCGCGACGACGGGACGATCGAAGAACGCCGCCTGCGCCTCGGGAATGGGTTGGGCGGCCATCTCCGCGATACCGCTGACGTCGCACGGATTGGGAATGACACGAACGCGTTCGCTCGGCACGCCGAAGTTGAAATGCAGGTCTCTGGCGACGCCGGCCGAGTTGGCAACGATGACATCGGCTCTCGAGAACGCCCACCGCAGACCGGCCCGGTACATCCGCGACGCGAATCCACCGTCACGGTAGGTCCGAGACATGATGCTGCGCGCCGACACCACACGACGGTCACGTCCTCCCGTCAACGTGTTCAGGACGGCCGGCGCGTCGAGGAAGCTGATCGTCGCGGTGATCCCGAGGCTGCGTTTCAGGCGGGCGAGCCTGATCGTCCCGCGGACGAGGTTCGCGATTCGCTGTCGTGTCCTCGTCGACGGCGGCAGGCCGAGATCGATGAGCGGGCCGCCGACGGGGTACTCCACCCGACGGTCGAACAGCGCGAGGTGCATCTCGCCGGCAAGCGTGCGGCTCAACAGCGCCGCCACCCGTTCCGACCCTCCAAACAGGAGATTCGGGATGAGGATGAGGACGCGGCGGCGGCGGTGGGCGGCACGATCCGCGGTGTCGCGCGTGGCGCGCAAGCCTCGCCTGCGGGTCCGGTGAGAACTGTACCCCGCGTCCCTCAGCGCTCCTTCCACGGCCCGCCAGCTCTGCGGCCGATCGTAGCGAGGAGAGTACTGATCGAAGGTATCGAGAATGGACCACTCGACCGCTTCACCGGGCGTGAGCCCTGGGATGTCGCCGCGATTGGCGCACGGCAGAATCCTTCCGGCCAGATTGTAAGGGGGACCGCACAGCGGAACGCGTGACAGGGCGCGGCTGACCGGGAGCAGCTTCGGGACGTACGCCCTGACGAACCGGTACAGCGTCTCCTGATTCCACCAGTGGAACAGCGGGCGCAGCAGGTACTTCTGGTCCAGGTACGTCCACCAGTACTTCTTGTACCACCAGAGTCCGAGGTCTCCTCCGGGCCTCGGCATGTCGGCGAGGCAGCGCAGTGTCTCGAGGGGATCCGGCGTGTGCTGCAGCACGCCAAGGCAGTAGACGTAGTCGAAGGTTCCCGGTCGAAACGGCAGCGCCGAAATGCTGGCCTGCACGACGGCGACGTCCTCGTCGGACGCGTGGTTCTCCGCGGCGACGTCGACGGCGGACGAGAGGTCGACCCCGATCACACGCGCTCCGCATTCCGAGCCAATCCCGAGGAACCGACCCGAGCCGCACCCGGCATCGAGCACGAGCGCTCCGGCCAGCGCGTCGGCGCTGAAGCCGGTTTCGCCGAAGAAGCGCTCTCGTGAGTGTTGCCGTTCGGCGGTATCGAGCTGAGTCGTGCGATGCCGGTGCCACTGGAGTCCGAAGCTTCTGGCGTAGGAGTCACCGGCGAATCGGGGAACCCCCCGCACGATCGGATACCTGCGATTCGAGCGCGCCGCAACGAGCGCGCCCTCGACGACCTCGTCGCCGTCCCACACGGCCGCATCGAGCGCCAGCGGCTCGGCCGTGCCGGGCGCCACGAGGTGGTCGAGCAGCCAGGCTCTCATTCGCGCGCCTCGGACCAGCGATCGAGCACGTCGAGGCTGTACAGCTTCTGTGAGTAGTCACGACGTCCGCTCATGTGCTCATCGAGCACCCGCCGCATCACATCCGGACGCAGCAATCGATCGAAAGTCGCCGACAAGCGCTCGATCGAGGAACGCAGGTCGGACGCGTTCGATCGGTACAGCTCGCGAATCGGCGCTCTGAACCCCTGCTTGGGGCGGTCCCAGAGCGGCCTGGGGACGTATCTGTCGAGGAGCCGCTTCAGCAGGTACTTGGTTTCGCGACCGCGCCATTTCATCCTCATCGGCAGACGTAGTGCGAATTCGACGATGCGGTAATCGAGCAGCGGCGAACGCAGCTCGAGGGACACCGCCATCGAGGCGCGATCCACCTTTTGCAGGATGTCGTCGCACAAGTAGGTCCGGAGGTCGGCGGCCATCAACGCTTCGAGCGGCGTGCGGTGCGTAAAGCGCGACAGCGTGCGATCGAACTCCGTGTCGGTCCAGGTCACCGCCACGTCGGGCATCAGCTCGCGCAGTTCGTCCGGTTTCCACACCGAGACCAGCCATTGAACCAGGCTCCGCGAGTCGCCCCGAACCGCCGTCGCTGACTTCGCCAACCGATCGCCGGGAAGCCTGTCAGCCATCGCCGCAGCCGCCCGTCGCAGGGGCGTGGGCACCCACATGGCCGCCAGGCCCTGCCGGAGGTCGCGGTACTTGGGGTAGCCGCAGAACAGCTCGTCGCCGCCGTCGCCAGACAGCGCGACCGTTGCCGTCTTGCGGGCAACGCCGGACACGCAATACGCTGGCAGAAGGGAGGAATCGGCGAACGGCTCGTCCAGCAGCATCGGGAGCTTCGCCAGTCCATCAGCGAGGTGACGCTCGTCGATCCAATCTTCCGTGTGACGAATCCCGAGGTGCGCGGCGATGCGGCGGGCGGCGGGCGTTTCGTCGTATTCGGGGCGGGAGAAGCCGACCGTGACGGCGCGCACGTCTCCAGCCTGCTTCTGGCCCACGGCCGTGATGAGCGTGGAATCGACTCCGCCGCTCAGAAAGAACGCCAGCGGCACGTCGCTCTGCAGACGGCGGGCCACGGAATCCTGCAGGAGCGCGTCCAGCTCGTCGAGCGCGCGATCCTCCGAACACTCCTCCATCCCATCCGGCAAGTCCCAATACGTGCACTCGACGCGACGGCCTCCGGTGAACCGGACGTAGGCGCCCTGTTTGACCTTGAACGTGTCGCGATAGATGGACCGCGGCGTGGGCACGTACCCGAACGCAAAATACTGCGCCAGGCTCTGCTCGTCCACGCTCCGCCGGACCCCCGGGTGCTGGCCGACCGCATCGAGCGAGGAACCGAACACGCAGAGCGTGCCGTTCCAGTAGTAGAACAGCGGCTTCTTGCCGAGCCGGTCGCGTGCCAGCAGGAGCGTGCGCGTCGCGCGGTCCCACAGCGCGAGGGCGAACATACCGTTCAGACGACGGAACAGGTCGACCCCCCACTCGCGATACCCGTGGACGATGACCTCGGTATCCGATGCGCTCCGGAAGCAGTATCGCGTTTCGAGGACGGCCCGCAGGTCGCGAAAGTTGTAGATCTCGCCGTTGAAGCTCACGGCAGTCGTCCCATCGTGATCCCACATCGGCTGCGCGGCGGCCTCCGACAGGTCGATGATCTTCAGGCGGCGGTGCCCGAGCACGCAGGGGCCGTCGACGACGTGTCCGTGCGCGTCGGGACCCCGGTGCCGGAGCACGTCGGTCATCCTCTCGCCGAGCAGCCGCGCGTCCCCGTTGGCCGGTCGAGGCCCGGTCGTCATGTCCAACCAGCCCGCTATGCCGCACACGACGGACGGACCCTCATAGCGACACCAGCAGATGGTTCGGTCCCTCGGACACGACGCCGTACCGGCGTCGTATCTCGCTGACAATCGGCCGGTAGTCGAGCGCCGGTTCGTGAGCGAAGTAGCCAAAGAGTGGAAACACACTGCTGATGGGTCGGCGTCCGGTCGTCCCGTAGGTCACCAGCAGATAGCGCGCCCCGGCCGCGCGCTTGCGATCGACGTCGTCGTAGTCGATGACCGGCTCGTTCGCGCTTGCGATATTCCAGCCGCGACGTTCGGCGTAGTAGAGAATCGTCGGATAGACCTTCGACGCCACGTCCGTGTGGAGAGTGGCCACGAGCGCGAGTGCGTCGGGCTCCGATCGCGCACCGAGGTCCCGGGCGGCATCGTACGAGATGCGGTCCTCCTCGAGGCTGTGCGCAAGGGGAAACGCGAGCCAGATCGGCAGGGTCACCGCGAAGGCGAGCCCGGCCAGCCTGAACGACCACAGGGGCGTCGTCCTCAACCGCCGCCACAGGTAGTCAGCTCCGATTCCGGCAAGAAGGCAGAGCAGCGGGATGATGGGCAGCGAGTAGTAGTTGTGGCCGCGCAGCGCGTTGAAGAAGACGAAGTAGTAGGCGACGGCGCCTGCGCTCCAGGCTAACAGGACCGATCGCGCCATGCCTGACGCCAACCGGGCCCGCCACGCTCCGACAGCGACCAGGATCAGCCCGTGGACGCCGAGCACGAAGTAGCCGAGGTACATCGCGATACGGAACCACGGGTAGAGCTCGAGCCTGGACGCCCCGAGCCCGAAGACGTGACCGACGACGTTCGTGGCACCCCAATCGGGGTAGTAGAGGCGATTGACCGAGGCGGCGTGCAGGTTCCACGCAAGGTTGACCGCTACGAAGAACACGGCTCCGGCTGCCGCGGACGCAAACCCGGCTCGGTCCCGCAGCGCCCGACGGCCGCCGATCACGAGCATCGCGACGACGGCGGGGGCCACCGTTGTGAGATTCACCAGCGTGGCAAGGGTGATGGCGACCATGCCGCGCAAGAGTGACGCCGTCGTGAATGATGCCGTCGTGCCGCCCGGGGCCCACGTCAGCGAGTCGTGAACGGCCATCAGTGATAGCGAGAGCGCCATCATGTTGATCATGAAGGCCTTGGACATGAACACCGTCATCGGACAGACGGCGAAGCAGGCCAGGGTCCACAACGCAACCTCTGGCGAGAAGAGGCGTCTGGCGATGAGGAACAGCCACAGCGCGGCCACGCCTGAACAGCCGAGCGCGACGAGGCGGCCGACCGTGTCGAGGTCCCCGCCGAGCGTCGAGGCGAGCGCCACGACCAGCTGGTAGAGCGGAAACTCCTGCACCACGTATCCGGGTTCGTTGCCGGCCCAGTCGATCCGCGTGTAGAAGACATTGAAGCGATCGGCCGCAAGGTTGCGCGCGATCATCGCCGTCTGCGTCTGCCGCACGTTGTGCATCTCGAGCAGGGGCGCGCCGATGCCGTACAGCCGCAGCAGCACGAATACGCCCACCACGAGCACAAGGCCGCGAGTCTGCGCCGGGCTCAGCGCCGACCGGTCCGACCGCTCGAGGCCACCCGCGAGCATCGGCCGTGTGTCGGGCATTCCTACAGTGCTCATGCGGCCATCGTCTTCGTGAAGAGATCGCCCAGCGCGTCGGCTATCCGCTCGATGTCGAACCGGCGCTCGACCAGGACCCGGCTCGCGCACCCCATGCGCGTCGTCAGCACCCGGTCTCCGGCCAGCCTCGAGAGCCGTTCGTAGAGCGCGTCGCCGTCCCCCGGGTTCACGAGGTACCCGTTGACACCGTCCCGAACGACGTCGGGCATCGCGCCGACCGTCGTCGTCACGATCGGCAGGCCGGCCGCCATGGCCTCCAGCACCCCCATCGAGAATCCCTCGGAGTAGGACGGCAGGACGAAAACGGACGCGCGACCGAACGCGGCCTGCTTGGCCTCGCCGGACACCAAGCCGAGGTGCGTCGCGTTGTACGCCGTCGAGTTGGCCACGAAGTCGGCAACCCGTGAGGCACTCGCGTCCATGCGCTGCTGCACCGTCGAGTCGAAGTACGCTCTCAGGACGTTTCGCTCCTCCTCGACGGAGATCAACTCCCCGGCGTAGATCAACGACACGTCCGCAAACCGATGCCGAAGCCTCGTGTAGGCGACGATCAGGTCGAAGAAGCCCTTCACGAACGACAGATTGCCCAGGTACAGGATCGTGAACGGCCCCTGGTATCGTCGCTCGGTCATCGCATCGTCGGGCGCCTCCGACCGCTCGACGCCGTTGTGAACGACGGCAATCCTGCGATCCGCGGGATAGATGCCGGCGAAGCTCCCCTTGATCGCCTCGCCGAGGACGAGGAGCTGGTCGGCCTGCCGGAGCACGAATCGGATCAACCCACGCATGGGGCGCGAGGCGTGCCTGTAGAACTGGCTGAAATGGCCACCCCGGTAGTGCACGATGACGCGCCGGCCGGTGAGTCGCAGGAGGACAATCACGGCCGAGTCGCGAAGGAAGCCCGACGTATTCGACCCGATCGGGACATACGCCACGCGTGGCCGTTCAGCGATGGAACGCACGACAATGGTGACGCACAGCTTCGCCAGTTGGGCCAGCGCGGCCACGTCGACGTGGCCGCGTTCCCGGTTGAGTCGGCGGACGCGCGAGTCCACGTGAATCAGGCGGAAGCGCCGCGCCAGGCTGGAGCCGAGGAGCTGCGCCATCGCGTGCTCGGTCCCGCCCATGGGTGGCGGGAGCGGCGCGACGAAGAGCACGGACGGGTTAGAGTGCGATGGCACCGACGACGGGGAGGAACGAGTGCAACTCGCCAACCGGGGTCAGCGCGGCGGCGTCGACGGGCACGCCGCTGATGCGAGCTCGAAGGGCACAGGCGATGTAATGGAAGATCACCGAGTGTATCCCCTCGATCAGGCCCACATCGACCACGGGCACGGCAATCACGAGGTCACTCGCATTCCGCAGGGGCGACTCCGTCCCACCCGTGATTCCGACGATCGTCATGTTCCGCGCCCTCGCCACGGCAACGGCCTCGAGCACGTTCGGACTCCGACCGGACGTGCTGATCACGATCAGCAGATCGCCCGCGGATGCGAACGCGCGAAGCTGAGCGCTGTACACGAACTCGTAGCCGTCGTCGTTCGCCACTGCCGTGATGTAGGACACGTTGTCGGTGAGACTCAGGGCGCGGATGCGACGTGGCGCAGTCCAATCCAGGACGGCCCCCTTCGCGAGGTCCTGCGCGAGGTGGGATGCGGCTGCGGCCGAGCCCCCGTTTCCGATGATGAATATGGTGCGGCCGGCCTCGTACGCGCGGTGAAGGCGACTCACGCACTCCTCGATCGCATCGACGGGCAGCGCACGAAGCGCCTCGTGGGCGGAATCGACGTATTCCCTGACGTTCACTAATGCCTCCAGTAGCTGAAGATCACTTTCGACCCGTGTTGCTCGATGGCAAAGGGCACCTGGCGATAGCCGGCCATGGCCGCCTGTACAAACGGCTGGCGCTCGTGCGGGCAGCAGAGCATCAGGAACCCGCCCCCGCCGGCCCCGCAGACCTTCGCGCCCATCGCCCCCGCTCCCATGGCCCGCTCGTACATGCCTTCGATGGTGGCGTTCGAGATGTTGTCGGCGAGGGTCTTCTTGATGTGCCAGCTCCGGTCGATGAGCCGTCCCAGTCGATCGAAGCAGCCGGCGGCGATCGCGTCGCGACCCTCCGCCGCCAGGGCCGCGATCTCGTGAAGTCGATCCAGTGACGCAGCGGTCCGCGCCTTCTGCTGCTCCAGGATGTCCGCGGCGCTACGCGTGATGCCCGTGTAGAAGAGCATGAGACGCGATTGCAACTGCTGCATCCGCTGCTCGCACAGCTCCAGGTGTTCGACATCCACCTCGCCGCTCGCGCAGAACCGAAACACCCGCACGCCTCCGTAGGCGGCGATGTACTGATCCTGCTTGCCGATCGGCTTCCGGCACCGGTCGATTTCGATCTCGCATGCCTGGCGCGCGAGGGTCTCCGCCGGAATCTGAGTGCCTTGGTAGGCGTACATCGCGTTGAGGAGGCCGACGATGGTGCTGCTCGACGATCCGAGGCCGGAGCCTTCGGCCGGAATATCCGCGAGCATCGTCACCTCCACGCCCCGCGTGAGCCCCGTCATCCGCATCGCCTCCCGGACGAACTCGTGCTCGATGTCGTCCACCGACGACACGATCTCCTTGCGCGAGTAGTTGATGTAAATGAGGTCGTCGAAGCGTTCCTTCACGATCACGAACACGTACTTGTTGATCGCGGAGCTCACACAACACCCCGTGCGCTGGCGGTAGTAGTCCACGAAGTCGGTTCCTCCGCCAAGCAGGCTGACGCGCAAGGGCGTCTGCGTGATTACCACGCCGTCAGCGCCTCCGTCCGCGCGTGAGCATGGTCGGAGTCACCGTGCCAGTACCTGTGGCCGCGTCCGGCGCCACTCCGCCTGAGCCGCGTAGTAGTCGGCGAGCGACCCGATGTTGCGAACGTAGGCGGTGGTCCTGACCAGCTGCATGCGCCCGACCAGACAGGGCATCACGTGCTGTGCCAGATCGAGCGGAGAGCGCGGCGGCAGGTACTCGAAGATATCGTGGCGAGCCACGGCGATTCCCCGGCTCACGACGTTCGATCCGGTGTTCGACGATGGTGCGTCGAAGCCGTCGACACGGTCGCTCTGCTGGTCGAGCGGGCGGAGTCCCCCTGGCTGCGGCCGCGACGCGTCGCACGTGTACGTCGTGAAGGTCACGTCGGCTTGTCGGTGGGCCTCCAGGAGTGGCTCGAGGGTTACGTTCGTCAGGTTGTCGGCGTCGATCACGAAGAAGTCGTGCTCGTGTTCGACGAACCGTCGATTGGCGACCAACGTGCCGCCGCTGCCGAGCAGTTGATGTTCGTGAGCGAGTCGTATCGTCAGAGAGCCCCGCCAACTGGCCACGGCGGCCTCCACGAGAAACGGCAAATAGTGCGTGTTGACGAGGACTTCGCTGACACCCGCGTCGGTCAGGGTCTGCAACCAATGGAACAGCAGCGGCCTCCCGTCGACCGTCACGAGGCACTTTGGAAGCCTGTCGGTGAACGGCCGCAACCGTGCGCCACGGCCGGCCGCCAGGAGGAATGCCTTCACGCCTGCGCCTTTCCGATGACGGCACGCCGCCTCATCTCGTGCGCGGCCTTGTCCACGACGTCGTCGAGTTCAGCACACGAGACGAGGAAGTCTCGGTACTCGGCCACGCTGTCGTCGACGGTTCGCCGCGGCGTCCACCCCAGCGCCTTCAATTTCGAGATGTCCGAGCAGGCGTGACGCGTGTCGCCGAACCGAAACTCGGAGGGAATGTGCGGCTGCAGGCCTTCCTTCTCGAACGCTCGCGCCACCACACGGTCGAATGCGAGCACCGTGTAGGGACGTCCGCCGCCGACACTGAAGACGTCGTAATCGGCTCTGGGATCGTGCAGGACCACGAGGTTCGCGTCCACGACGTCGTGGACGTTGACGAAGTCACGACACTGCAGGCCGTCCTCGTAGATCGTCGGTGCCCGGCCGCGAAAATAGCTCGAGGAGAAGATGCGGCAGACTCCGCTGTAGGCGTTCAAGAACGACTGGCGTGATCCCTGGACGATGGAGTAGCGGAGGACGACGGTCGGAATGTCGTAGCGCCGGCCGAAGCAGATCGCCATCGACTCCTCGGCGTACTTCGACAGCGAGTACGCGTTGCCCGGATCGGCATGCGTCTCCGGGGTCCATTCCCAGTCGAGCGGCACGTCCCTCTCGCAGATGTTCCAGAGGCCGGCCTCGAGCTGCCGGCGCGACCGCATGGGCGGCGCCACGAGGCTGGCGTCCGGGCGCCGGTACAGTCCCTCGCCCTGAACGAATTGGCTGGACGCGATCACGAGCTTGGCGATCGGGAGTCGATGCTCGACGATGAGCTCGTAGAGGAGCGCGGTCCCGACGGCATTGGTGTGAAAGAACGTCGAGAAGTCGGTCAGATAGTCCTGATAGGCGGCGAAGTGGAATACGACGTCCACATCCCTCAGCGCTCGGCGCATGTCGTCGCGATTGCGAACGTCCCCATACAGGAACTCGGCTTCGGGCGCGAGGTACGCGGGCTTGCCACCGCGGTGCACCGGCGGCTGGAGGTTGTCGAGAACTCGAACGTCGTACCCGTCCGCCAACAGCGCATCCACCGTATGCGAGCCGATGAATCCGGCGCCACCCGTGACGAGAGCCCTCCCCATGGACCGCTACTTGGCGCCGGCTCCGATCAAGACGACCGGAACCGTCCTGAGCACGATTTTCAGGTCGAGCCAGAGCGACCAGTTGTCGACGTATTCGAGATCGAGACGCACCCAGTCGTCGAATTTCGTGATGTTGCTCCGTCCGGAGATCTGCCAGAGGCAGGTCAACCCGGGCTTGACGGCCAGCTTTCGCCGATGCCACAGATCGAATTCGTTGAATTCGTACTGCAACGGCGGCCGGGGCCCGACGATACTCATGTCGCCCTTGAGCACGCTCACCAGTTGCGGAAGCTCGTCCAGGCTGTATTTACGGAGGAACCGCCCGATGGGGACCACACGCGGGTCGTCGGTCAACTTGAAGACGGGACCCTCCATTTCGTTGCGCACCGACAGGCCTTTCTTCAAGGCATCGGCGTCGGCGACCATCGTGCGAAATTTCCAGCTGCGAACGGGGCGGCGATTGAGACCCACGACGTTCCATCGGTACAGGACGGGCCGTCCAGCCTGCCAGAGGACGAGAACGGAGATGACGAGCAGCAGTGGGGACAACACCACGAGCGCAGCCGTGGAGACGACGAGGTCGAACAGCCGCTTGGCCACCAGCTCCCACTCGCTCTGACGAGTGAAGACAAAACTCAGAATCTCCAGATCGAGCACGCGCTCCAGCTCGACCTGCCTCGCGACGTTGCCGAACAGGCTTGCATGGACTCGGACTGTGACGCCTATCCGCTTGCACTCTGCGAGCACGAACGCGATCCTGTCGGCGTCGTGAGGGGAGATGGCCACGATGACTTCTTCCGGGTTGAATCGCTTCAGCGCCCACGGCAAGTCGTCGAGTGATCCGACAACCGGCACATCGCAACAGCTGCCGGTCGGCTCGGTGGGTCGAACCCACAGCACGGCGGCGACGTCGATCCCCCAGCTGAAGTCGGACGTGATCGTCGCGATCAGGCGACGGGCCTCGGCACCGGCCCCGACCATCAGCACGGACTTGCGCCGGCGGCCCCGCATCCATCTGGCGGCACGGAACAGCACGGCTTTCGCCACCGCCAGGAAGGCCACGTTGAGAACGGCGAACATCACGATCAGCGTGCGCGGAACGTAGTCGGTGCGAAGCAGGAACATCAGGCCCAGCACGACGCTTCCGCCGACGGCCACGGCCGCCGCGACCATCCTCACTTCGGTCCACAGATCGACCAGACGCTGGGATGAATAGGCCTTCTGGGCGTCGAGTGCGATCAGCCACACGAGCACCGTGAGCGCAGCGACCGTGTAGTGGCTCGACGTCATCTCGAAGTGCGTGCCGATCGGCGCCGACGGGAACGCTTCCCGCAGGCCACGCCACAGGGCGTACGCCGCCGCCATGCTGGCCACGGTGGCCAGCACGTCGATCGCCTGCGCGATGCGGCGCGGTGCCGGCGTACGCCACAGCATGCTCGTATACGCTGAACCGATGTCTCGCTGACGTGGCAACACTCGTCTTATTCAGGCGAGTCCGGGGCCGAACTGGCGCGCGGCCTCCCGACGTGATGTCGAGCGAGGTCCCGGCACAACATGATCAGGAACAGCACGTTCGTCGTCAGGTATCGCTTCCAGAGGCGGCGCGGATCCTGCATCAATCGGTAGAGCCACTCGAGGCACAGCACGCTCACGACACGGGGAGCGCGGTGTTTTTCGCCGGCGATCACCTCGAGAATGCCGCCCACCGCCACCGCGAGAGCGGTCGGCACTTCGGCGGCCAAGCGGAGGCACACCTGCTCCTTCAACGGACTCGGCAGGCCGACGTACACGATATCGGGTGACGCGTCTCGGACCCGAGCGACCCGTTCGTCGAGTTCCTCGGCCCCGAAGAACCCGTTCCGATATCCCACGATCCGCAAGGCCGGGTGCGTCCGCTGAAGATTGCGCGCGGCCCGCTCGACGGTGCGCGACGTGCCGCCCAGCAGGTACATCGAATGCCCACGTCGCGCGGCCTCACGCGGAATCTCGCACCACAAACGAGCCCCGCCGACCATTTCCGGAAAAGGCGTGCCGAACAGCGCCGACACGTACACGAGCGGCCGGCCGTCCACCGTGACGAGGTCGGCCGCTTCGTAGAACCGCCGCAGAAAGGCGTGACGGCTGCACTGGACGGTCAATGCCACGTTCTTGGCGCAGACGATTCTTCCATCGCGCCGCCGGGACAGCTCGTCGATGAGACCCAAGGCCTGAGCCGTGTTCACACAGTCGAACGTCTGACCGAAGAGTTGGATTCGGACTCGCCGAGTCGCGCCAGACCACGTCGGCCGAGCGTCCTTACGCGCGAGCGTTTTGATAATAGGTGCCGTACTCGCGCCGGTAGTACTGCGAATAGTAGTAGGGGTTGTGCTGGACATCGACGCGATTGAGCACCGCGCCGATGAATCGTGCATGCGCGTGGGCCAGTTGCTCGAGCGCCTGCCGGGCGGCGCCCCGTCCCGTCATCTCGGCGCCCACGACGAACAATACGCCGGTGGCGAAGTGAGCCACGACCGACGAATCGGTGACGGCCATGACCGGGGGCGTGTCGATGATCACCCACTCGAAGCGTTCCGGCAGCGCCGCGACGAAGTCCCTGAATCGCTTCGAGCCCAGCAGCTCCGCAGGATTCGGGGGGGTCACCCCCGCCGTGATCACAGACAGGCCGGGCACTCCTGTCTCCAGGATGGCCGCGGAGGCCTTCGCGTCCCCGACCAAGACGTTGGACAGGCCCGGCACCTGCGGGCAGTCGAACATCTCGTGGACACGCGGTCTCCGCATGTCGGCGTCCACGAGCAGCACCCGCTCGCCGGTCTGAGCCAACGCGATGGCGACGTTGGTCGCCACGACCGTCTTTCCCTCACCGGGCCCGGTGCTCGTCACGACGATGCTCTGGCCACCCTCCTCGGTGGAGGAGAACAGCAGGTTGCTGCGCAGGGCGCGGATGCTCTCGGAAAAGTTGCCGGGAACGCCGTTGCTGATCAGCGGGTTCGTGATCGCCTTGTCGAACAGCGCCGGCACCATGCCGAGGAACGGCAGGCCCAGTTGTTGCTTCACTTCATCGGGGCTCTTGATCCGGTCGTCGATGTATTCGAAGAAGAACGCGAGGCCGATCGCGAGGGCGGCACCGCCGAGGAGCGCCAGGAGCATGTTGCTCCTGACGTTCGGCTCCGAGCGGCTTCGCGGCGTCTCGGCCGTGTCGACGATACGGATGTTGCTCGTCTTGAGGTCACCGGAGATGCCGGTCTCCTTCGTTCGCTGCATCAGGCTCTCGAACACCTGGCGGTTGGCGGCCGCGTCCCGTGCGAGCCCGCCGTACTCGATGCCCTTGCGATTGAGCTCGAGCGCTTCCAGCTTCTGCTGCCCAAGCGCGTCGTTCAGACTGTCTTCCTGTGCCAGGGCCTGCTCGTAGTCGTTGCGTATCGATTGCACGACCATCCCGATGTCTCGCTCGATCTTCGCGTTGGCCGTTTCGACGGCGATGCCGAGCTTGAGCATGGCGGGATGACGCGGCCCGAGGGTGTCCGACAACTGCGCCTGTTCGCGCTGCAGATTGGCGAGCTCCGCCTTCTGCTGCTGCACGAAGACGTTGGCCACGATCGCCGGCAGCGTCTCGAGCGCGGCCGGGTCGTCGTGGACCGCACGAATCTGGTTGTAGGCGGCCTCCTTCTGGATCCGCTCGGTCTTCGCGCGCGTGACGGCGGCGTTCAGATCCGTGAGTTTTTGAACGACGATGTTCTGGCGCTCCTCCAGCGAGACCGCGTCGTTGGCCTCCCGATACCGCTGCAGCGCCTGTTCGGTCGCCTCGACTTGCACGCGCTGTGCGGCCAGTTGCTGCCCGAGCCAATCGGAGGCCTCCCGGGAGGAGAGAAACCTGAATTCGAGGTTCTGTTCGATGTAGCTTCTGGCGAGCGTATTCGCGATGTTCGCCGAGAGCTCGGGATCGGGCGACCGGTACCGCAGATCCACGAGGCGGCTGTCGCGGATGGGCGACACGATCAACCCGTCGAGGAACCTGTCGATCGTCGACGACTGAATTCTGGTCTCGTCGGCCTGTGGCGGCTCGGCCGGCACGGACCGGCTGAACCAGCTGTGGACGAGCGACACGGGCATCGACACCAGCCCCCGAAGGGTCACGGAGTCGTCAGGCGGCGGATTGAACGTCGGGTGATTCCACAGGTGGAGGGCGTCGATCGTGCGCCGCGCCAGAGCTCGACTCTGCAGAATGCGGTACTGGGTCTGATAGTAGTCGGCGGTGACCTGATTCTGCGCAAACACTTCCTTGAACGTCACGACGTTGGCGTCTTCCTTCTCGATGAGAATCTGGACGCGCGCGTCGTAGGCGGGTTCCGTCGTAAAGGTGTACACGGATGCCAGCAGCACCACGATCGAAAACGCAGTCCCAGCCACCCAGCGGCGCTTGTACAGCATTCTGAGATAGTCGGACAGGTGCACGTCGTGGCGTCCCGACACCCCTCCGGTGTACTCGTACGCGTCAACCGACGGCCGTGACTCCGACACGGCCGATGACTCGCTCGAAGGCCGCTCAGGCATCAGAAGAACCTCTCTTGAACGATGACCGTATCACCGGCGTGCAGCAAATCCGTGAGCCGGGCCCCGATCTCCTTCTTCGTTCCGTCCACCAGGCGCACGATCTTGATCCGATTCGTCGAGCCTCGATCGGTGACCCCTCCGGCCAGCGAGAGCGCCTGCAGCACGGATGTGTCGCTCTTGATCGCGTACTCGCCGGGATTCCTGACCTGCCCGAACACGAATATCGTCGCGGCCCGGGGGATGAAGACGGTGTCGCCATCGCGGAGCCGCACGTTCTGTCCCAGCACGCCTTTTTCGAGATCTCTGATATCGACCTTGATCACCTCGGCGCCGCGCGCGTCGTCGCCCTCGACTCCGGCCGCGCCACCGGGAATCACCGGCCCGGCCACGGCCGTGCCTGCGGCCGGCCGTACGATCACCGCCACCTCGCCGGCCGACGCCTGTGTCGACCCGGCTCGGGCGAGCGCCTCGATCAACGTCATGTCTCCAGTCAGCGGGTACGGCCCGGGTGACCGCACCTCGCCAACGACGAACACTCGCTGGCTGCGGTACTGCTCGACGGCGACGCTGACCTGCGGCCGCGTGAAGAACCCGTCTGCCAGGCGTCCCCTCAGCTCCGCTTCGAGGGCCCGCAGCGTCAGGCCTCCGGCCTGTACGCGCCCGATCAGGGGAAATGTGAACGTGCCGTCCGCCTCGACGGCAAACTTGCCGTTCAGGGTCTCTTGGCCCCACACGGTGATCGTCATCACGTCCTGTGGTCCGATGACGTAGTCGGTCTGTTGCGCGGGAGCGGACACCGCCGCCCACACCAGGACCACGGCCACGACGGCCGTGCGCTCGAGAACGGGCAGGCGCCGCTCAGGACCCATAGGTGACCGATGTGTTGAGACGCAGGCCGCGGTACTCGCGGCTGCTGCGGTCCGACCACCGCGTGTCGTGGCCCACGTTCACGCCCAGTCGCGTGCGAGGCCCGACCGACCGGCCGACTCCGGCACCCACGGTCCGCACCCCGTCCGTGCGCCCGGCGACGATGGCGGGCAGACCCGTGTGGCGGTAGCCCAGCCGAAACCAGGCGGCGGTGGTCTGCACGTCCCACTGCGGGCCGATCTTCCGCGTCACGGTGCCACTGACGCCGGTTTGCAGAAAGTACGGTTCCTCGACCTCGAACGAATATGAGAGATCGCGTTCGGCGTGGAAGGAGAAGCGAGTCGTGCCACGCAGGGTATACGAGAGATCGGCGGCGGCGGCGAGACCCCTGAAACTCGGCGTGCCGACACTCCTCGCGTCGTACTGACGGAACCCGACGCGGGCACTCCCCGAGATCACGGCGAAGGGATCCAATTCGACGCCCGGCATGATTCGAAGGTTGTCCGCATCGCGCAGGGGTGATACCTGAAACCGATCCCCTTGCGCCTCCGCCTCGATCACAACGGTCGTGAGTGGAGTCAGCCTGTAGCGCATCGCGGCGCGCACGCCGTACGCCGTGCGGTCGAGCGCGTCGCTCAGCCGGCTGCCGAAGACGACCTCGTGCGCGTCGAAGGCGACGTTGGTGCGCGATCCGGACAGGTCCAGGGTCACCTTGCTGCCGGCACGGATATCGACACCCAGACCGATGGCGCCCTCCGACCGGCGCACCCGCGCGTCGAGGTCGTACCCGGAACGCTCGCGAGCGTTCACGATCGACGCCGTGGCATACGGCACCACTCTTCTCAACGGGACTGCGACGCGGAGCTGGTCGTAGGTATTGACGGCCCGCTCGCTCGAGTAGTGGCCGAAATACACGTAGTCGAACGTGGCGCTCCCGCTCACGCGCGCCATCCCGAGACGCAGCCAGAAATCGGTGTGCGGGGAGAGCGTCGCGGTGAAGTCATGCTTGGGATTCTCGATCTCGTTGAAGACGTTCGTGTCGATGCCCAGGTTCGTGAGGCCCACTCGAGGCGAGAGCCCCAGTGGACCGAGCCGAATCCGCGGGCTGATGGGCGGTTCCGCCGGTGTCTGTGCGAACGCCGCGCCCGCACAGAGCACGACCGACGCCAGGACGCAAGAGGTTTTCATCGAAGGTGCCAGGGGGACGCGGAGTGTCTCGAGATCGGCCGCGGACGGGCCGGCATCTCACCGGCCGCCGCGGCACGAAGGAACCTGCGGGGGGCGCTATTGCGACGGGCTGGCGTCGCGCTTGGCCACCACGACTGCCGTAATCGTCCCTGCGGCAATCGCCGCGATCGTGATGACGCCGGCCGTGCTGGCCCAGAAGCTTCCGGCAAGCGCTCCTGTCTGCGCTTGCGCACCGGCCGCCTCGGTCGCGGTAATCCCATCGACCGTCATGTGGCGCTCGGTCAGCACGACAGGTGCACTCGTGCCGACGACGGAGCCGTTCGACAGCAGCTCGACCAGGTAGCTGCCGGCACCGAGCCCCGCGAAGGCGAACTGGCCCGATGCGGACGTCATCGTCACCATCGCGACGTGACCGAGATCGAGGCTTCGGAGGCGGGCGCGCTGGCCGGCCAGATTCTGGCCGGACTGCCCTTTCGCGACGCCACTGATTCGACCACTCGCACCAGCCGTGGACACAGGCGACACGGCACCCAGGATCAAGGCAACGACGAGCAGCAGCGAGAGCATGCGGTGCATAAGCCTCCTTCGTTCGGAGCGTGGCTGAACGCGAACCGTACTATCGGACAAAGCAAGCACCGGGTCAACAGGGAGGCTGAAGATTCTGTATCTTTCCTGCACTCCCTACTCCTGTGCCTGTCGCGGCCCCAGTCGAAAGCGTTTGAGTTTGCGGTACAGATTCGTTCGCTGCATCCCAAGCGTCCGCGCGGCCTCGGGAACGCGACCGCGGTGCTGTCGCAGAACGGCCGCGATGTACTCGTGCTCGAAGGCCGCACGCGCCTCCCTGAGTGTTCCGCCGACGACGGATGGCCGGGCACGACCGTCGATCTCCACGGCATTCAGCACGTCACGGAGCTGGATGACCTCGGTGCACACGCGATGAACCACGCCCTGCAAGACAATTCCCAACTCGGTCGCGTTTCCGCGCCACGGGAGCGCTGCGAGCAACAGCTTTGCCGACTCGCTGAGCGATTTGTTCGACAGTTGCGCGCGACGGCAATACCGTTCGACGTAAGACGTGGCCAGGCGCGGAATGTCCTCGCGTCGATGTCGCAAGGGCACGAGATTGATGCGAACGCCAGACATCAGCTCGTGCAGACCCCGTAGGACCCGACCGTCCTCGACGGCTTGGTCGTAATCGTTCTCGACCGAGCCGATCGCACGGATGTCGAGTCGCACCGAATCGCCTCCGAGGAGCACCTCGCCGCGGCGCAGGGCGCGAGCCACACGAATCTGGATGCGAGCGGGCATTTCACACAGATGCTCGAAGAATACGGTTCCTCCACACGCGTCGTGCAACAGGCTGCGGCGTGCAATGGGTTCGAGCGGGCGTCCCTCGCCGTTGCCGCCTCCACCCTCCGGACTGGTGCTTCCGAACAGCTGAATCTCCAGATCACGGGGCGGACGAACCGCGCAATCGACCTGGGCGAACCCGGCACTTGCCGGCCGGCTCCGTCGGTGTATCTCTCGGGCCATGGTCTTCCGGCCCGTGCCAGGTTCGCCCGCAATGAGCACGTGCGCCGTGCTCGCCGCGGCTCGAGTGACCTGGTCCAGCACGAGTGTCATGGCAACCGACGGCCCGAAGACCGGGTCGCCGGCTCCGTCCACCCCCCCGGCCGAGGGCCCCGGGTCGGTCCTTCGATCACGGTCGGCAGCGTCAAGCACGTCAGAAAGGCGCCTTCTCGAGGGCAACGCCGGTGTCCACGCGAAGCAGACTGCCGTCCCTGGCGTACAGCAATCGCTGCGTGGGGCGCCCGGCCTTCTCCAAGTCGAACGCCACGCTGGTCACCGCGCCGTCGTGAAATGTCTCCCATTTGTCAACAGCACCGTCACCGTTCGTATCCTCCGTGCTGCGTGCCAATTGGCCCTCCTCGTAGAACTCGGTACGGGTGATCCGGCCGTCGCCTCCGGCCGCCAGTTCCAACTTCACGAGTGCGCCGTCCGCTCCCTGATAGAACCATGCATCGGGTTTCCCATTGGCTGCGCGGGATATCCCGACCTTCTCGATCCGCTGACCGGGACCGTAGTACTCCCAACGCTCGACTAGTCCGTTCTCGTCCCTGTCGAGCTCGATGCGCAGCACTTCGGTTCCATCCATGTAGCTCCAGCCGTCCACACGGCCATTCCCATTGCCGTCGTAGGCCAATTCGCGCAGTCTCCCGGTTTCCTCGTCATAGATCGCCTCGACGTACGGGACCTGAGCCGGAGCGCTGCAGGCCGAGAGCAACGTCACGATCCCGAGCACGAACGGATGCGGCAGGGACAGAGCTTCGCCCTTTCACTTACAGGAGCAGGTTTCCTGGAGGGGACAATCAATAAGCAGGGGTCAGTGTTGAATTGACCACTACAGATTGACATGAATCCTACATGAGCCTCCTGATGAGTCAATTGCCAAGGGCTAGTCTGTTTCGACCAAGAGTTAGCCCCGACGGGGCTCAGTTAGTCTCCACACGCGAAAGTTAGTCTCAATCAATCACGCGAGACAGTACGGAGCTCGAGTTCTGACCCACTGGCCCATTGCGCGTCATACCGAAGCCGTGCATACAGCACCGATACGACGCGCGTGGCGAGCAAAGGGAGGAAGAGAAAGGGAGGAGCGGACCCTGCTCCAATCCAACGAGACGAGGTGGCGCGTCCTGCGACCGTGCTCCTCGGCGAAGACGACGAGGCTGCCGCCTCGTTTCTCACACGCCTCTTGTCGCAGCACGGATACGCAGTCGACCGCGTCGCCGACGGTCGCGCCGCGCTGGAGCACCTCAGGCGGTCACCGCCCGATGTCGCGCTTCTCGACGTCAGAATGCCACACATCGACGGTGTCGATGTCTGCAGACGCGCGAAGAGCGACCCCACGACGCGCCTCATACCGATCCTGCTCATGACCGGCGATGGTGAGCAGGAGCAGTACGTCGATGGACTTCGGGCCGGAGCGGCGGAATTCCTCCGCAAGCCACTCGATACCGACGAGCTACTGACGCGGCTTGGCTCGCTGGTGCGTATGAAGCGGTACACCGACGACCTCGAGCCGGTGGCCACGGTCATGATGACGCTCGCCACGATGATTGAAGCCGACGAGGGGTACTCGGAAGGGCATTGTCATCGAATGGCGAATTACGCGGTGGCCCTTGGACAGCGGCTCGGCTTGAACGACGACGAGTTGCAGGTTCTTCGACGTGGCGCCTTCCTGCACGACATCGGCATGCTCGCGATTCCAGCCTCGGTCCTCCACAAGCCTGCCGCGCTCGAACCGGAGGAATACCGGCTCGTCCAGTCGCACAGCGTGATTGGTGAATCGCTGATCGCGAATATGCGGTCACTCCAAAGCGTCCGGCCCATCGTCCGGCATCATCACGAACGATTCGATGGTTCCGGGTACCCCGATGGGCTTCGAGGCGACGACATCCCCCTCGCGGCCCAGATCGTCGGCCTGGTCGATGCATTCGAGGCGATGACCTCACCGCGGCCCTACCGAGACGCGATGTCTGTCGAGGCGGCTGTCGAACAGCTTCGACGACACGTGCAACGGGGGTGGTGGCGACATGACATGGTGGAGCACTTCGTGGGGGTCGTCCAGTCGAGGATCTGGCCCGCCGGACCGCCGCCGTCGGGTCCGTCAGCCTTCGGTGCTCACGAACGAACGCCGGTCACCGGCCCCTCGTCCTGATACCGGGGGAAGTACACCCTGACGGCGGTCCCGTGCTTCGGCTCGCTGGATAGACTGATGAAGCCGTGGCTCTGCCTGACGATGCCGTACACGATGGCGAGCCCCAGACCCGTACCCCCTCCCGACGGTTTGGTCGTAAAGAACGGCTCGAACGCGTGGCGTCGCGTGGTCTCATCCATCCCGCACCCGGTGTCGATCACGGACAGCGTCACATAGTCACCAGGTACGAACCCTGCGTGCGTCGAACAGTACCGCTCGTCGATGGTTTCGTTCGCAGTCTCCACCGAGAGCACGCCGCCATCGGGCATCGCATCACGTGCGTTGAGCGACAGATTCATGACGACCTGGTCGATCTGTGAAGGATCCAGGTGCACGGCCCAGAGATCCGCACCCAGCTTGAACGTCATGCTGACGTTGTCGGGGATGGCTCGCCGCAGCGTCGGTGCCAGATCCTCCAGGTGCCGGTTCAGGTCGAACACGCGGGGCCTGAAGATCTGGCGACGACCAAACGCCAGCAACTGCCGCGTGAGATCGGCGGCTCGCCTTGCTGCGGAATCGATTTGCTGCAGCTCCGTGTAGATCGGGCTGGCGGGGTCGGCCTGGGCAAGTGCGAGTCCAGACGCGCCAAGAATGACGGTGAGCAGGTTGTTGAAGTCGTGTGCGACTTCACCGGCCACGCGGCCGATGGCTTCCATCTTCTGGAGTTGATGGAGCTCACGCTCGAGCCGCTGCCGTTCCTGTTCGCCACAAACGCGCTCCGTGATGTCACGAGCCGCGCCCTGGCACCCTGTCACGTTCCCATTGCAGTCCAGGAGCGGGACGACACGATCTTCGATCCACCGGTATTCATCGCGACTCGCGTTGTGAATGCGGTAGTACCGCGTGCCTGCCATGCGGCTCGATAGGATGGCCCGCGTGCTTTCGAACAGCGATGCCCTGTCCTCCGGATGAACCGACTCAATCCAGAGGCCTGGATTCGCCAAGAACGCGTGTGGGGCGTGCCCGGTCACTTCCTCACACCTTGCGCTGACGAAGTCCACGCGGCCTCGCAGTGGATCGTCCGCAAAGGACACGCGGTAGAACACCTCGGAGGCCGTCTCGACCACCATCCGATATTTCTCTTCGTTCTGACGGGTCAGTCTGAGGAGCTCCATCGATGCGGACATGTCGCGAACGACGGCAATGACCAGACGACCGTTCTCATCGTGGCTGGCGGGCGACAGGCTGACACCCACCGGACTTTCGGTTCCATCTTTGCGCAGGGCACGCCATTCGAGACCTGTGCCCATTCCTCGCGTTTTCGCTGTGGCGCGATACACGGTCCTGTGCACGCTGTGAGGAGCACGGAGGCGCTCGGGGAGCAACATCTCCAGCGGCTGGCCGATCAACTCTTGTGGCTGGTAGCCGAAGACGGTCTCGACTTTGGCATTCGCGCGACGTATCTGCCCGTCGGGCCCGACGATCAGGACGGCATCGGGCATGGCGTCGAGGAACCATTGCAGGTCATTGGAAACCAGCGAAGCCACTCTCGCCTCCAACCGCGGAATAGTCTGCCAGAGCGTCCCAAACGACGGCCCGGGCTCGACTAGTCTGCCCGAGTCGTCGACTCGTGGCATGACCCGAAATGGGCTATGCGGGCGTCGTTCGGCCCCACCGAGAGGATCCAAGAGCGGGAGGCACGACGTCGACCTGAATCGATGAGGGGGTCGGTTCGTCCGTGAGAGTTCTCGCCAAGTGGGTGCCGTGATGTCCAAGAACGCGGCCAGGAAGGATGCCGTCACGGGCGGCCAGGAAGGGGCCGAGCAGTTGCTCGAGAGCGAACTTCGCCTGCAGTGCGTGATCGATCTATCGTCGGATTACTACTGGGAGCAAGATGAGTGCCACCGGTTCACTGTCCTCCGCCACAAGGACATGACCCGCCCGGAGAACCGTCCGGGGCGGTTCCTAGGCAAGGCGTCCTGGGAGCTCGGTGGGCAACCCGTGTGCGGCACATGGGCGGATCACCAGGCGACCCGGCACGCCAGGCAGCCGTTTGCCGATTTCATCATCGTTCGGCGGGATCCGGGAAGCCTGGAGCAGTACCTGAGCGTCAGCGGACAGCCTGTGTTCGACGCCGAGGGTCGGTTCAGGGGCTATCGAGGTATCACCAGGGACATCAGCAAGCAGAAGCGTGACGAACGACTGTTGCGGCTCGAGCACGAGATCGCTCGCATCCTCGTCGATGCGAACGATGCAGAAGCGTCGTTGACGGCCGCCATTCGCGCCATCTGCGAGTCCGAACGATGGGACGCGGGGCACTACTGGCGTCTGGATGAACCAACTGGCGTCATGCGGATTCACGTGGCGTGGAGCACGGAAGCCGAGCGGATCCGGGAGGTCATGCGGCAGGCACACGGCCTCGCGTGCGGGCCGGGTGTCGGGTTGGTGGGAGCGGTGTGGCAGTCAGGAGAACCGCTGTGGATCCCCGATCTGAGGGGTGATCCGCGCGTGCTCCGGAAGAAGATCGCCGAGCAAACGGGCTGGAACAACGCCTTCCTGTTTCCGGTCTGGTCGAGGGGTCGGACGATAGGCGTGCTCGATTTCGACGGAGAGCAGATCCTGGAGCCGGACGAGCGATTGCTCGGAGTCATCCATACGCTGGGCAACCAGATAGGCACGTTCTACGAGCGAGCAGCGGCGTTGGCCCGGCTGCGCGAGAGCGAAGAACGTTATTCGAACACCGTCGAGTTGGCGGCCATTGGCATCAGTCACGTCGGCATCGACGGTCGCTTCACCCACGTCAACCGGCAGTTGTGCGAGATGCTCGGATACACCAGGCGGGAGCTACTCGAGCTGACGGTCAGGCAGATCTCGCATCCAGACGATGTCTGCGTGACCGACAGGGACACCGCCCGGCTCCGCGCCGGTGAGGTTGACTCGTTCAAGGCCGAAAAGCGCTATGTGCGGAAGGATGGAACGCCCATTTGGGTCAGGATCACCGTCGCGGCCAAGCGCGGGCCGGACGGGGGTGTGCTGCACGACATCTCCATCGTGGAGGACATCTCCGATCGACGGCTGGCCGAAGAACGCGTCCACTACCTGGCCACTCACGACGAGATGACGAACCTGCCGAATCGCGCGATGTTCGGCCAGTTGCTCGCACATGCGATCGAACAGGGTCGCCGATACGGCCGCCGGTTCGCCGTGCTGTTCCTCGATCTGGATCGCTTCAAGATCATCAACGACTGTCTCGGGCACGAAGCCGGTGACGAGCTCCTCAAGGTGATGGCGGCACGACTCAGGGAGAGCCTGCGATCGAGCGACGTGGTGGCGCGACTCGGTGGCGACGAGTTCGTGCTGCTGGTGGAGGAGCTGGATGACGCGCAGGCGGCGGCAATCGTTGCACGCAACGTGCTGTCCATGGTCATCAAGCCGGTGGAGATCCTGGGCCAGGAGTGCCGGGTGACCGCCAGCATCGGCATCTCGGTCTTCCCCGAAGATGCCGGAGACCCGAAAACCCTGATGAAGAACGCGGACATGGCGATGTACCTGGCCAAGGAAGAGGGCAAGAACAACTATCAGTTCTACTCGAAGGACATCAGCGCGCTGTCAGTCGAGCGGCTCGCCCTCGAGACACATCTGCGCCGCGCCTTGGAGCGAAACGAGCTGTCACTGCAGTACCAAGCCAAGGTCAACATCAGGACGGGCGAGATCAAGGGCGTGGAGGCGCTCCTGCGGTGGTGGAATCCCGAGCTGGGGTCAGTGTCCCCGACCCGGTTCATTCCTGTGGCGGAAGACAGCGGTCTGATCGTGTCGATTGGCAGATGGGCGATGAAGAGTGCCTGCGCGCAGGGCGCGGAGTGGCTTCGCCAGGGCCTGCCTCCCGTCTGCCTGGCCGTCAACCTGTCGCCGCGCCAGTTCAAGGACCCGAATCTCCTGAACAACGTGGTCGAGGTGCTCGAGGAAACAGGAATACGGCCCGACCTGCTGGAGCTCGAAATCACCGAGAGCATGATCATGCACGACGTCGACCAGGCCGTGAGGAAGCTCGAGGCGATCAAGAAGTTGGGGATTCGGCTCGCGATCGACGATTTCGGCACGGGGTACTCGTCGCTCGCGCAGCTCAAGCGCTTTCCGATCGACACGTTGAAAGTCGATCGCTCCTTCATCAGGGAGATCCCGGGAGACGCCGAGGATCGGGCGATCACGGAGGCAATCATCACCATGGGGAAGACCTTGGGCGTCACGATCGTGGCCGAAGGCGTCGAAACCGCCGAGCAGCAGGCGTTCCTGAGCAGCCGCGCGTGCGATGAGATGCAGGGGTTCTATTTCGCCAGGCCGTCCCACCCGGACGCCTTCGCCGACCTGCTTCGCACACACGTGCCGGCGCCGCGCGACTGAGACGACAGGCGACGAAGGATTCTCGTCGAGGATTGAGGGTCGCGTGTCAAGGGCGGTGACGAGGGGCCCCGAGGGCAGACATCGACTTGACCGGATTGAAGGCCACGTCTGGGATCTCGACGAGAACGGTGTTCCAGAGACCCATTCCACCGTTCCAGAGGCCGGGGTGCTCGTAGACCAGAGACGGGAGCCCGGCGAGGGCCTTCTTCGCGACGATTGTCCTCTCGGGAATGGCAAAGGAACTCAGGTCGAAACGTATTCCGTCCGCACCCCGAAGCGAGCACGCTATGTCGACGGAGTTGAAATACCGCGACTGATGGAACAGCGTGCGCTCGCGCGGGTCAGCCAGGTCGACTTCGGCCCCTTCGATGATCTGCACGCAAGGACCACGGCTGGCGGTATCGGTCCAGAACGGTCGCCCACCTTCCTGATCGAGCGACCTGACGACACCACACACCCTTATGGGGCGATTCAGCTGAGCAATGGCGTACAGTCGTCGGGAATCGTTGTCTGGGAGCGCCGCGACGGACCGTATTCCGAACTCGTGCTCGAGCAATCCCAGCGCATCATCTGGATCGCGACCTTCACGCAGTCCTCGGATGGCCTCGTGCACCTGCTTCTCGAGGCGCAGGAGCAGCCCGCAGATTTGCCGGCGCACGTGCGAAATCTTCGGGAGGAACTCGCGACGAGCGACGTTGTCGATAGTCTTTATCAGAACGATGTCACCTTCTACGTGGCTCAGATTCCGCAGCAACGCCCCGTGGCCGCCTGGATGGAAGGCAATCTGACCGGAACGATCTCGCCGGAGATGTCCGTCGAGATCCGTCGCGATCGTATCCGTCTCCGACGATTGCATCGAGAAATCGACTTGAAGTCGCACGCCGAGCGCTCGCTCGATACCCGGGGCCTCGCGACGCAGCGCGTGCTCGAAGTGCTGCCGATGACTGGGGGCTACGGTGAAGTGAATGCGGCAGGCCCGGTGACGCTCCGTGGCCAGGGCTGCCGCCTCATTGAGATGTTCCGTGAACGCGGTGCGCACGCCATCGTCGTACAGGTGAAACGGAACAAGGCCCTTGGGCAGCTCGTCGTATCGGAGCCCACCATGACCGAACAGGAGATGAAGAATCTGCTCCAAGGAGCCAGGACTGCATCCGCGGCGCTCCAACTCCGGCCAGAACGCGAACTGGGTGATGTTCCTGAGCACCACGAGCGCGTCGTGGGCGTCTTGGTTGCCAGACGAGGCGCGCCCCTCCACACGGTCTACGCTCGTCTCCCGGGTTCGATGGAGATGTAGAAGAGACTGAAAGAGCCTCGTGCCACTGCCCGATGACGGCACGAAGGACGAGATTCGACCGTCGGCGCTTGCTTCTTCATGTAGGTGAAGAAGCATGTCGGAATCGTAGTCCTGGAGTCGCCGGATGCCGTCACCGACTGTCGCGGGGCGAAGAATCGGGACCGATGTCCTCGCTCCACGCAGCACCGCGAGCTGCGACGCGAGTCGATCCGGGTCTCGGCCCCCGGAGCGAACATGAGACACGTCCGACTGTGTGAGGACGCACTGGCCAGGGACTGACACCGTCTCTACTTGCCGTCCACGGAAAAGGCCAGCAGCACGTTGCCCGGCATGAAGCCGATGGTGCTGTAGCCGGAGTTGACGAAGACCATTCCTCCGGCGATCGTGGCGCCCGGTCCGTTGATCGACCCGCCTCGAGCCGGCACATCGTTCACGGTGTCGTACTCGTCGGTCGTGTTCACATCGAGCAGCACCTTCCCCGTGCTGCTGTCGTACGCCCTGAGGTGACCGTCGAGGCTCCCCGAGAACACCACACCCGGCATCGACGACACCGCCGCCGGTTGAGCCGTGTTGCATCCCTGCCGTCCGGCGCACGTATTGGCCGCAGGCGGGGCGGCCCACCGCCTGCTCCCGTCGGCGACGTTCAGGGCCACCAAGCCGCCAGCCTGTCCGGGTTGCTTTTCAAAAGCGCTCGACAGCGACGCGTACACCACCGAGCCGTCGGTCGCAAAACCCCACTCGATTCCACCCAGGACGCCGCCCTCGCCCGCCTGCGTCTTCCACAGAAGCTCGCCCGTGTCCGGATTGATGCCGAACATCGCGCCCGACTTCTGACCCGCCAGCAGCACGCGCTGTCCGCCGGACAGCGTCACGAGCGCGGGAGAGCTCCCGAAGTCGTAGTCGGGACCGGCGGGATCGGGGCAGGTCACCCGGCCCTCCGGCGTCGTCTGCAGACATCCGGTGTTCCAGGCATCGCCGGGCAGCGTCTGCCGGGTCCACAGCACGCGGCCCGTGTCCATGGCCAGCGCCATCACGGCGTCACTTTCGGGCGCCGCAGGGTTCGAATAGCTGTCCCCCGTCGTGATGTACAGACGGTTGCGCTCGGGATCGAGCGCCGGCGCGGACCAGACGGCCGCGCCCGAGGGCGCCCGCAGCTGAGTGCCGGCGCTGTTCTTCCCCACTGGCTCGGGAGCCTTGGGAATCGTGAAGGTCTTCCAGATCTGCTTGCCGGTCGCGGCATCGAGCGTCACCACACTCCCGCGGAAGGTGCAGCACTGATACGCCGGCATCACCGCCGTCCCTTCCTCGAGTGACGACACCGGCACATAGAGCCGCTGGGCGTGGAACACGACCCCGCCCGTGATCATCGCGTCCGGGTGGTCCTCGACCTTGACCTTCCACCGGAGCGCTCCGGTTGCGGCGTCGAGCGCATAGACCTGCGCGTGCGCGTCGCCGAAATAGACGGTGGCACCGCCCCCGCTCGCGGCACGCACGACAACGGGCGTCGACCGTGTTCCCGCGTCAGCCTCGAACGCCCACGCGAGACATCCAGTCTCCTTGTCCAGCGCATACATCACGCCGTTGCGGCTCCCCACGAACAGCCGGCTGCCGACGACGGTCACCTGGGAACCGGAGGCCGACGCACCCGGGAAGCCGAACGACCACTTGAGCCTGAGCCGCGGCACGTCGCCGGGCGCGAGGCCGGCTGCTGCGGCCGTCTGATGCCGCGTGTTCTGCAGGTTGATGCCCCATCCATTCCACGCTGCGCCAGCCAGTTGATCGCCGGAAGTCCGACCCGCGCTGCAGTAGGCGCTCTTGGGGATCACCGACAGCGGTGCGCGATACGACCCGGCGGCGCGCGCCGTCAGGAACTCCGCGACGGCACGCCGCTCGTCCGGGCTGAGCGCGCCACCCTGCCGGC